>UPTN01000149.1_pt1 | contig 38446 bp, 25 predicted proteins | sample 2160111 | NCBI WGS metagenome assembly UPTN01 (sample SAMN06265058, study PRJEB28932) | marine metagenome | isolation source: Columbia River Estuary | place: USA:Columbia River Estuary, USA | collected 2014-05-05
AGCTAAAAAGGCCACCAAGAAGAAGGTCGCCAAGAAAGCCGTAGCTAAAAAGGCTGCCAAGAAGAAGGTCGCCAAGAAGCCCGTAGCTAAAAAGGCTGCCAAGAAGAAGGGCAGCAAAAAACGCTAAAGAAAACCGCTGGCGCGTCCTAGTGACGCGCCAGCACGCGTTTTAGCGGAAGGCTGGTTCCGCCACTCTCCGAGTGAGCGATGATTGCAAGCAATAACTCTGCTGTCGCCAGGGCATCTGTCAGGGCATTGTGTGCCCGAACCTGGCCGAGTCCGTAACGTTCCCTCACTGCACCTAGTCGCAACATTCCCGGCTTGATCGGCTGGTCGCGCCTGTCCAGTCGGGCTTTTTCCAGGGCCATTGTATCGATGCTGGGCACTAGCAGTTTCTGACCGCAGACGTCCTTGCAGGCCTCGTTAAGGAAAGCAAGGTCCAACGGCGCATGATGAAACACCAACGCCCGCCCGTGACAGCTGCCCAGCAATTCCTCCAGGGCTGTCTCTATTGGAATGCCCTGGGCAATTTCGCTGTCGAAAATGCCGTGGATGGTAGCGCTCTGGTTCATTGGCAGGCCAGACTGGATTATCAGGTGTCGTGCCTGGTCCATCTGTATCTTGCCGTCGCGAATGATCACCCAGCCCATGCTGACTATTGAGTGCTGTTTTGCGTCCAGACCGGTGGTCTCAAGATCCAGGGCCAGCAGTTCAGTTTCTCTCCAGGAGAGGCTGGTATCTGGCGGCGTGGACAGCAGCAACTGGCGCATAGGTTCCCAGGTACATTGCCTGGACATGCGTTCACGAAGCCACTTTCTGCGGAGCTGTTTAAACAATAGTTATATTCCTCGTCCGATCAGCTTAGCCCGAAACGATTCAACAGGGCAGCCTGAGCTGTGCGGACGACGTTAAACGCCGCTTTCAAGTGTTGTCGCTGCAAGGGCGACAGGAACTTGGGCGGTACATAGTTGCTTGGTGGCAGCCCATTTTTCATCTCTTCCCACTGGTGGCTCATTCGGATGAAGTCGATGAGTTCCAGGGCATCCTCGAGACTCCGTCCCGTGCCATCGGTGATCTGTCCGGTCTTGATTGCCGATTTCAGTCGGCGCCGACTGTTTACCCGGACCTCGCCGCCGGCCAGGGAATAAATACGCGCCAATTCCACGATGGGAATAACCCCCCGGTGTTTCATGTCCAGGGAGTCTCCGTGGGCGCCGCTCTTATCCAGTACGAATTGCCGGAAGAAACCCAGTGGCGGCTGAAACGCCATGGCATTTTTCGCCATCATTGCCAGGAAGAACTGGTTTTTGCGAGCCAACTTGGCGATGTGCTCTTTGAGTTCATTTACTAAAGACTCCTGGCCTTCAACCAGGCGCAGATCAAAGAAAATGTTGGCATACATGAGCGCTTTGGGTTCGGGCTCGGCAATCCAGCGTCCGAAATAGCCTTTCCATACCTTCAGAGGCTGTCGCCAGCGAGTGTTGGATGCCATGACATCACCGGGGCAATAGACATAGCCGCATGCATCCAGCCCATCGCAGACGTACTTGGCCAGTTCCTCGAAATAGCTGTCGTGTTCCGGGAGGAAACCATCCTCCAGTAGCAGCGCATTGTCCTGGTCAGATTTGGCCGATTGCTCTTGACGTCCCTGGGAACCCAGGGCGAGCCAGGCAAATTTAACAGGGGGTGGCCCCAGTCGTTGAATTGCCAATTGAATAAGGCGCCGGGTAATCGCGTCGGTGACCGTCGTGACAACTTTGCCAATTTGGTCCGAGGTGGCATCGGCGCTGATCATTCTCTGAATCAGTTCTGGCAGGCGCTTGCTGACTTTCGCTATATTTTCGGCGTCAGCTTGTTTGAGGATGTCACCGGCCATGTAAATAGGATGCTCGGCTTCGACCCTCAGCAAGTCCGCCAGGGTCAGCATGCCCACCGGCAGGTTATCCTTGATCACCGGCAGGTGGTGAATATTCATCTGCATCATGATCAGCAGTGCTTCCGCGACGTTCGAATCGTGATCCGCCACGGTCGGTTTTGCGGTCATGACCTCTGTAACAGGTGTGTCGTATGGCAGGCGAGGGGCAACCACCCTGCGTCGAAGATCCTTGTCAGTCAGGATGCCTACCACCCGGGTGTTGTGGCTGATCAGCAGGGACGATACGCTTTTCTCTGTCATCACAGCGGCAGCCTCCGCCACGCTTGCCGTGCTTTCGACCTGAACAACTGCGGGTCCGCCAAGGTCTCCCAGCCGGGTTGCCGCCAGTTCGCTTCTTCCCTTGTCGCGGATCGCCATGTTCAGACGGTCTGCAAAGGCTTCCGTGAAATAGTGATCGAAGGACACAGCGGTGCGTCTGAGGTGGCGAAACGATTCGGTCGGTAAGTGATAGATAAGAGAATCTTCGCTGGCCACGGCCCGGTATCTTACCGGTCGTCCGCTTAGTAGCGAGATGTAGCCAAAACATTCGCCTTCGCTGAGTTGAGCGACCAGGTCGTCGTCATTGTTATGCAATTCTATTGCGCCACTTCGAACGACATGCAGGAGGTGATTTTCCTGCCCGATCTTGAGTATTTCACCGCCCTTTGGGAAGTATTCTGCTTGCAGACCGCGAAGCCCGTCCTTGAGTTGTTCACGGTCCAGTTGATCAAACGGCGGATGGGATTGAAAAAAATCCAGGATTTCAGATAGCTCGATCATAAGAGTGCGTTTATCCCTAAACTAGAAAAGAAACGGGGGACATCCAGATTCAGGATGCCCCCCGCATGCTACATCGAAAAGATGCGTTTAGTGGGATGAGGCTCCACCAGAACCACGGGGAATACGAATGTCTTCCACCAGGTGCTGGATATGCTCGGGAGGCGGTGCAGTATTGTGAGATACCGCATACGCCACTGCGAAGTTGATCATCGCGCCCACTGCACCGAAGGCTTCCGGAGATATTCCCAAAATCCAGTTCTCGGGAATATTTGCTGCCATCGCGGTGGCGGGGAAGAAGAACCATCCCTTGAACCAGAAGATGTACAGCAAGGTGGAACCCAGGCCTGCCAACATGCCGGCCACGGCACCGTGGCTATTGGCGCGCTTGTCGAAGATTCCCATCATCAATGCCGGGAATATAGACGACGCAGCGAGACCGAAGGCCAGTGCCACCACCTGGGCTGCAAAGCCCGGAGGATTGAGTCCGAGATAACCGGCCACCATGATGGCGCCTGCCATCGCGATACGTCCTGCCATCAACTCGTTCTTCTCGGAAATATCCTTCATGAACACGCCTTTGAGCAGGTCATGAGAGATCGACGAGGCAATAGCGAGTAGCAGACCAGCCGCCGTTGACAGTGCTGCTGCGATACCACCGGCTGCGACCAGGGCAATGACCCAGTTCGGCAGATTGGCGATTTCGGGGTTAGCCAACACCATGATGTCGCGGTCAACCTTGGTCATCTCGTTTCCGGCCCAACCATAGGCAGCAGCTTTGTCACCCAGTCCTGCTTCGTCGTAGAACTGAATGCGGCCGTCGCCATTCTTGTCTTCCCAGCCGAGCAGGCCGGTTTCTTTCCAGCGACCCATCCAATCGGGAAGATGTGCTTCCTCAACATTACCAGTCGGGGAGCCCACGGCACCGATTTGAATGGTGTTGATCAGGTTCAGGCGAGCCATGGCGCCAACGGCCGGGGCCGTGGTGTACAGGACCGCGATGAACACCAACGCCCAGCCGGCAGATGCACGAGCATCACGCACTTTGGGTACGGTGAAGAACCGGATGATGACGTGTGGCAGACCGGCAGTACCGATCATCAGGGATAGCGTGTACAGGAACATGTTGAGCATGTTTCCGTTTGACGACGTCGTGTATTCCCTGAATCCAAGGTCTGTAACGATCATGTCCAGCTTATCCAGCAGATAGACGCCGCTGCCATCAGCCATGGTGCTACCCAGTCCCAACTGCGGGATGGGGTTGCCGGTCAATTGCAGAGAGATGAATATTGCAGGAATGGTGTACGCGAAAATCAGCACGCAGTACTGGGCGATCTGGGTATAGGTAATACCTTTCATACCGCCAAGTACGGCATAGATAAACACGATACTCATACCAACCATCAAGCCGGTGGAGAAGTCCACTTCCATGAACCGCGAGAATGCCACGCCGATGCCCTTCATCTGTCCGATTACATAGGTAATCGAAGCGACGATCAGGCAGATGACCGCAACAATACGCGCTCCCTGGGAGTAATAACGTTCACCGATGAACTCCGGCACTGTGAACTTGCCGAATTTGCGCAGGTAAGGTGCGAGTAGCATGGCAAGCAGCACATAGCCACCTGTCCAACCCATAAGAAACACCGAACCGCCGTACCCCAGGAAGGCTATCAGGCCCGCCATGGAGATGAATGATGCTGCCGACATCCAGTCAGCCGCCGTTGCCATGCCGTTTGCTACCGGGTGTACGCCTTTGCCTGCCACATAAAAATCGCCAGTGCTCTTCGCACGTGAATAAATTGCAATTGCGATGTACAGGGCGAAGGTAGCGCCCACGACAATAAATGTTAATGTCTTGAGATCCATTTCTGCCCCCTCAATCTTCGTGAACGTCAAATTCACGATCCAACTTGTTCATGCTGGATGCGTAAAAGAAGATCAACGCTACGAAAATGTACATAGAACCCTGTTGTGCAAACCAGAAACCAAGCTTGTATCCGCCCAGTTTGATGGCATTTAATGGCTCTACCAGAACTATGCCGAACAGATAGGAACAGATGAACCAGATCGTCAGGCATATAAATACCAGACGAAGGTTTCTTTTCCAGTATTCAGCCCCTTTGCTATTTCCACTCATGGGACGCTCCCCCTATTTTTGGTGGCTTTTACCCTTATTAACGAGGATCAATCTAGCCGAGGCGCTGCTTGGGGTGCAGTCCTACTTTAGTCTTAGATGTTCAACTGAGATCGCTGTGGCTCTTCGAGTAGGGCAATGGGAGATCAATTTTTCTGACGTTTATCACAGGCTTAGTGCGACTGCTGTCTGGCCCGGCCTTGCTTGCGGTGGCTTGTTAGACCATGGTATTAGGGACTTGCTTTGCCCGAAAAATTCAACAGTAGAGGAAGAGGTTCCACTTGCAGACAGGCATCCTGATTGTCCTCTCCCTAACCTATATCGGGTTGCTGTTTGCCATAGCTTATTGGGGTGACTCTCGAGAGGCGGCGGGCAAGCGACCGATTAACGGTCCCCTGGTCTACAGCCTGTCGCTGGCAGTGTATTGCACCTCCTGGACGTTTTATGGAGCCGTGGGTACGGCAGTGTCCACCGGCTGGGGCTACGTGCCTATCTACCTGGGCCCTATCATTATGGTGGTGTTCGGCTGGGAGATCCTGCGTCGCATAGTCGAGGTCAGCAAGAAGCAGAACCTCACGACTATTGCTGACTTCATTGCCGCTCGCTACGGCATGTCCCGGGGTGTTTCGGTGTTGGTCACCGTCAGTGCCGTGATCGGGATGGTGCCTTATATTTCCCTGCAATTAAAAGCTGTCGCCATGTCTTTTGACGTCGTTACAGGTGGCGAGTTGGTAGCCGGCGGAGGCACCCCTACGACAGCGTTTTACCTTGCCCTGGTGCTCGCGATCTTCGCAATTCTGTTCGGTACCCGGCACATCGATGCCTCTGAGCATCACCGGGGCATGATGTTGGCCATCGCCGCCGAGTCGGTGATCAAGCTGATCGCGTTGGTCGCTGTGGGCGCCTTCGCCATGTACAGCGTGATGGGCGGTCCCAGGGAAATACTGGAAAGCATGGTCATTGATGAACGACTGGGGTCGGTGTTTTTGCCGTCAGAATTGCCCGGTGGTTTCATGGCCCAGACCTTGCTGGCCATGGCGGCAATATTCTGTCTTCCCCGGCAATTCCATGTTGCCGTGGTGGAGTGCGGTGGCGAGAAAGACCTGCGCATGGCCAGGTGGTTGTTCCCGACTTACCTTGTGATCATCATGCTGGCAGTGTTCCCCATTGCCATGGCAGGCCTGAAAGAATTTGGCGTTGGCCAGGTCGATGCGGACACCTTTGTATTGGCGTTACCCATGGCTCATGACCGGCAGTTGCTTAGCCTGTTCGCTTTCCTGGGCGGGTTCTCCGCGGCTACCAGCATGGTGATTGTCGCCACCGTGGCCCTGGCAACAATGGTCAGCAATGACATTGTCCTGCCACTGTTGCTGGGCGCCAAGTCGCTGGGTATGCACCTGAAGGAGGACATGAGTGGGATTCTGCTCTACGTCCGCAGGGCGACTATCATCGCGCTTACCCTTGCCGCCTACCTGTATTACAGACTGACAGGGGGCGACTCGGGACTTGCGTCAATTGGTTTGCTGTCGTTCGCCGCTGCAGCCCAGTTCGCTCCTCCAATTATCGCCGGGCTGTTCTGGCGCAATGCCAGCCGGCGTGGCGCACTGTTCGGACTGACCCTGGGCTTCTCTATCTGGGCGTACACACTTTTGTTCCCCGGCCTGGCGCGTTCCAGCGGTGGCGACCTTAGCTGGGTGGTAAACGGAATCTGGGGTATCGGCTGGTTGCGCCCCGAAGCGCTTTTTGGCCTGGACGGCATGACCAGCATTACTCACGGCGTGCTCCTGTCTCTGTCGATGAATGTGCTTGGCCTGATTATGGGTTCGGTTTTCTGGCCGCCGTCTCTCAGGGAACAACTGCAGGCGGTGATGTTTATTGAGGATCCACGTCGGACGACTCCCGCGCTTCCGGCCCGTTGGCAGCAACATGCCACGATTGGCGACTTACAGGCCCTGGCGGCGCGGTTTGTTGGTCGCCGTCACAGTGCTCGCGCCTTTGAGAAATATGAAAACGATAAGGGGATATTACTTACCCCTGGTGTTTTGGCGGATGGCGAGATTGTTCGTTATACCGAGAGATTGCTGGCCGGAGCAATTGGTTCTGCGTCGGCGCGGGCGGTACTGACTGCCGCCCTTAAAAAGACCGGTATGGCCATCGGCGATATGTTCGCGTTGCTGGACCAGACTGCTGATGCAGTGACCTTTAACCGGCGACTGCTGGAGGCAACACTGCACAGCATTACCCAGGGGGTGGCGGTAGCCGACAAGGACCTGCGAATAGTTGGCTGGAATCGTCGTTACCTGGAGTTGTTGAACTACCCCGAGGGTATGGTCTACGTGGGACGCCCGGTTGCCGACCTGATCAGGTTTAATGCGGAGCGCGGGCTTTGTGGCCCTGGGCAGGTGATGGAGCATGTTTCGCGACGTCTTGATCGCATGCGTGATGGCGAGGCCTATCGCTATGAGCGGTTGCGCCCGGATGGGCAGGTTATTGAAATTCGGGGAAACAGGATGCCGGGCGGCGGGTATGTATCCACCTACACCGACATTACCGAGCACAAGCGAGTAGAACTCGCCCTGCGTGAAAGTGAGCACAATATCCGGCTTTACACCGACAACGCACCGCTGATGCTTAGCTACCTGGATAAGGATCAGCGTTTCGGTTTCGCCAACAAGAGTTACCTGGATTACGTCAATCTTCCTGCCGACCAGGTAGTAGGAAAGTTGGTCAAGGATGTGCTTTCGCCGGGCCAGTTGGTCGAGCGCTCGGAGTACCTGGAGAGGGCGCTGACCGGCAGGAGACAGGAATTCGAGTTGAGCTTGAGGTCTGTGACCGGGGACGAGATGTATTGCCTGGGCACCTACATACCCGAGTTCGATGATAACGGTGAGGTTACCGGCTTGTATGCGATGTTCCAGGACATCACGAGTCGCCGTCGTGCGGAACTGGCGCTTGAGGAGGCTAAGGCAAATCTGGAGCGCCGGGTAGAGGAACGCACGGACGAATTGCAAAAAGCCATGAGCGACCTGCAAGTGGCAAAGGGTGAGGCTGAGCAGGCCAATCGCAGCAAGACACGCTTTCTTGCCGCGGCAACCCATGATCTTCTCCAGCCCTTGAATGCGGCAAGGCTGTTTGCCTCCGTGTTGTCGGAACAGGCGGAGAGTCTGCCGCCGGAGCAATCAAAGCTGGTGGACAGGGTGGACAACTCCCTGGCGGCGGCGGAGGACCTGCTGGGAGCCTTGCTGGATATCTCCAAGCTGGATAGTGGCGCCCTGGTGCCAGAGATCAGCCAGTTCCGCCTGGGTGACCTTCTGGATGTTCTGCACAAACAGTTCGCGCCTCTTGCCCGGGCCCGGGGTCTGGAACTGAAACTGCGTGGTTCCGGTATTGATTGCGTGGTGAAATCTGACCGGCAACTGCTGCGTCGCATTTTCCAGAACCTGATAAGCAATGCCTTTCGCTACAGCGAAGACGGGCGAGTGTTGGTTGCTGCCCGTCGCAGGGGGAAAGAGGTTGAAGTCCAGGTATGGGACCAGGGGCAGGGTATCCCCGAGGAGAACCTGGAAGATATTTTTGTCGAATTCCGCAGGCTTCAAACCGGCCCTGGAGGCAAGGAGAAAGGCCTGGGATTGGGCCTGGCAATCGTGGACCGGGTATCCACTATGTTGGGTCATTCCATACTGGTGCGCTCGGAATTAAGCCGCGGCAGTATGTTCTCGGTGAGCGTTCCGCTGGCGGAAAACCAGGTCGTAATTGGGAAAGCGGCTGAACCTTCTGTTGTGCCCAGCGGTCGACTGGCGGGCGCACGGGTGATCTGCGTAGACAATGAGCAGGAAATTCTCGATGGCATGCAGGCCTTGCTGGAACGGTGGGGTTGCACGGTGATTGTCGCTCGCTCCAGCGACCAGTTGTTGAAGGTTTTGCCCGAGGGACAGGTTCCCGATGTGATGCTTGTGGACTATCGACTGGATAATGAGAATGGCCTGGACGTGGTGCGAAAATTGAACGAGCACCTGGGTGTGTCGGTACCCGGCGCGTTTATCACCGCGGACAATTCGGACGAGGTCAAGCACATGATCCGGGAAGCGGGATACCTGGTGCTTGGCAAACCGGTCAGGCCCGCGTCGCTGCGGGCGACACTGACCAGTTTGTTACGGGGACGGGAGACCGGCTAGAGCGTCATGCGACGCTGGAGGGGAATTTTCTCTCAAGGGCCAGGTGATTGGCTTCTAAAACGGCCTGGGTCCTATTGGTGACACCAAGCTTTTTCATGATAGCTGTTACGTGGGCCTTGATCGTGGCCTCGGAGACGCTCAGCTCAAATGCTATTTGCTTGTTTAGCAGGCCTTCTGAAAGCATGCTGAAGACACGGAATTGCTGGGGCGTCAGTTGTGCGAGTCGGTCGGCAACCGCCTGCTCACCGGGTTCCAGCGACGCGTCGTCATGCTCCATTCCAGCCGGTAGCCAGCAATCGCCTTCCAGTACTGCGGTAAGTGCTTCCGAGATAACTCCCACCGGGGATGATTTGGGAACGAAGCCTGCCGCCCCGTGAGCGATGGCGCGCCGAATTACCCACGGCTCTTCCAACGCAGAAATTACCACGGTGGGCAGGCTCTCATGCTTGGAGCGCACGAATATCAGGCTGGAGAACCCCGTTGCGCCCGGCATATTCAAATCAAGTAGCAACAGATCAGCGTCCGAGTGCTGGTCCGTGGCTTCCTGCAGTTCTGCGAAGGTTTCTGCCTCGATGATGGTCGCTTCGGGGCAGGCCTTCAAAACTGCTTCTCGTAACGCTCCCCTGAATAGCGGGTGATCGTCAGCGATGATGATTTTGTCAGCCAGGCGCATTGAGTCTCGTATGGTTACTTGTTGGCGCGATTCTTAATCAATTGCTTCACAACTTCGGGTTCGGCCAGGGTGGATGTGTCCCCCAGGTTTTCGAACTCGTTTGCGGCAATCTTTCGAAGAATCCTGCGCATAATCTTACCCGAGCGTGTTTTCGGAAGCCCCGGAGCCCACTGAATCAGGTCCGGTGAGGCAATCGGGCCAATTTCCTTGCGCACCCAGTCGCGTAATTCCTTCTTCAGTTCGTCGGTAGGGTCTGCATCGGCTATCAGGGTGACGTAGACATAGATCCCTTGTCCCTTGATGTCGTGGGGGTAGCCTACCACAGCGGCCTCGGCAACTTTGGGGTGTGACACCAGGGCGCTTTCCACCTCAGCGGTGCCCATGCGGTGACCGGAGACGTTCAGCACGTCATCCACCCTGCCGGTTATCCAGTAGTAGCCGTCCTCATCGCGCTTGGCGCCATCGCCGGTGAAGTATTTCCCCGGGAAGGTGGAGAAATAGGTGTCAATGAAGCGTTGGTGATCGCCGTACACGGTTCGCATTTGACCCGGCCAGGAATCGGTAATGACCAGGTTGCCCTCGTTAACGCCTTCCAGGGGTACACCCTCGTTATCCACCAGTTGGGGCTTGATGCCGAACAGTGGACGGGTGGCCGAACCAGGCTTGAGCGCTGTGGCGCCGGGAAGCGGGCTGATCAAGATGCCACCGGTCTCGGTTTGCCACCAGGTGTCTACCACCGGGCAGCGAGCATCGCCCACGACATTGAAATACCATTCCCAGGCTTCGGGGTTAATGGGTTCGCCTACGGTTCCCAGCAGGCGCAGGCTCTTGCGTGAAGTGCTCTTCACCGGATCGGCGCCTTCGCGCATCAGTGCGCGTATGGCGGTGGGGGCGGTATAGAAGATATTGACCTGGTGCTTGTCCACCACTTCCCAGAAACGGGAGAAGGAGGGGTAGTTTGGGACCCCTTCGAACATCAGTGTGGTAGCGCCATTGGCCAGTGGTCCGTAAACGATATAGCTGTGCCCGGTTACCCAGCCCACGTCGGCGGTGCACCAGTAGACGTCACCAGGTTTGTAGTCGAACACCAGTTCGTGGGTCATTGAGGTGTAAACCAGGTAGCCGCCGGTGGTGTGCATGACGCCCTTGGGTTGTCCGGTGGATCCCGAGGTATAGAGAATGAACAGCGGGTCTTCGGCATTCATGGGCTCCGGAGGACAGTCTCCTCCCTGGTCGGCAGATGCCTCGTGATACCAGTGATCGCGACCCTCTACCCATTGGATGTCGCCGCCGGTGCGTTTAACCACCAGCACTGTCTTGAGAATTTCACAGCCCGGGATTTTCGCGGCCGCGTCCACATTCTTTTTCAGCGGAATGCTGCGCCCGCCGCGCAGGCCTTCATCGGCCGTAATAACTATATTCGAGTCGCAGTCGATGATTCGACCGGCCAGGGAATCCGGTGAGAAGCCGCCAAATACCACCGAATGCACGGCGCCAATTCTTGCGCAGGCCAGCATGGCGTAAGCAGCTTCGGGGATCATCGGCATATAGATGGTTACCCGGTCGCCTTTTTTCACGCCCAGGGACTTCAAGGTGTTGGCGAAGCGGCACACGTTGTCGTAAAGCTGACCATAGGTGATGTGGGCGTCTACCGTCGGGTCATCGCCTTCCCATATCACTGCAACCTGGTCTCTTTTAGTGGCCAGGTGCCTGTCGATACAGTTCGCCGACACATTCAGTACGCCGTCGTAGTACCAGCGGATGCGAAGGTCGTCCCTGTTAAACGACACGTCTTTTACATGGGTGTAGGGCTTGATCCAGTCTATGCGCTTGCCGATCTCGCCCCAGAACTCTTCGTTATGTTCGACGGACCTCAGGTAGGTCTCTTTGTAGCCAGCCTCATCGATATGGGCGTTTTTAGCAATTTCGCTATCAATAGGATGGACAATTACGTCGCTCATTGTTGTTCTCCCTGCAAATCTCACTTATCCGAGCGGAGTGCCCGATGTTTAGATGAAGTGTTGCCCCGCCTTATATGGGGTCCAATTATACTTTGGTCGAAGGGAGGTCCATTTATTTGAGCAAAATAGGTATTTACCACGGTTTTTGCGGAATGTTCTTGCTGTGCAGACTGGCGAAACTAAGACCATTGGCTAATGGCATTGGTGAAGCGAATTCCACGATTATTCGATGTAGGACTGACAATCCGTACTTCCTGTTTTGCTCTTGGGGGACAAAAGGAATGAAAACCAAACTAATAATGAAGGCCGGCCGGAACGCTTTAGCTGCTTCTGTCATGCTGGCATTGGGTGCCGGATCCGCGATGGCGGAAGGTACAACTTATGCTTTTGGCGGTTACGCCAAATTCGATGCGATGTTCACGGACTACAGTGACGCTGTACCGGCCAGTAATAGCCTGGTTCGGCAGTTTTACCTGCCCAGTGCAGTGCCGGTTGGGGATGGAAGCGACAGTGGCGATATGGTCGCAGACTTCCAGGCTCGCGAGACCCGTTTGTTCTTCCGTGCTGACACGGTTACAGAGGGTGGCGACAAAATCGGCGCCTACGTGGAAATGGATTTCTTCACCCACTCGGACGGTAACGAGTTGGTCTCGAATTCCTACAGCCCACGTCTTCGGCATGCTTTCCTGAAGTATAACGGATGGCTGTTCGGACAGACCTGGTCAACCTTCCAGGACGTGGCAGCGTTGCCTGAGAACCTGGATTTTGTGGGTCCGGCAGAAGGCACAACCTTCGTGCGCCAGGGCCAGGTGCGTTATACCACCGGTGCCTGGGAATTTGCTGCTGAAAATCCTGAAACGTTCTACTCTTACGAGGATGGCGCTTCGAGGCAGTCATCTGGCACGGACTCCATGCCCGACCTGATCGCTCGCTACACCTTCAAACTGGATAACGGCGGTTTCATCAAGGTTGCCGGCATGTTCAGACAACTCGACGTACATAACGACGATATGGACGTGGATGAGTCCGCGTATGCCATTAGTGCGTCCGGCAAGTTTATGTTTGGCAAGAACGACCTTCGCGTCATGGCGACCACGGGTTCCGGTGTAGGCCGCTACCTGGCTTTGGCTGCTGGTGTAGATGCGGTGGCAACTCTGGATGCTGATGATAATTACACTAGCTTGAAGGCGGTGGATGAGATGGGTGCCTTTGTGTCCTATCGTCATTTCTGGAGCGACCAATGGCGTTCTAACTTCACCTACGGTTACCTGACCATCGACAATCCTTCGGAAGCACCTACCGGTGTCACCAAGGAAGCCTCCAGTATTCACGCTAACTTGATCTTCACCCCGGCTCCCAAGCTGGATATCGGTGCTGAAATCATGTACGCGGAACGTACGCTGGAAAGTGGCGTTGATGGCGATATGACCCGTTTAATGATCTCGGCGAAGTACGCGTTCTAATTTGTACAAACCCGGTTTGTACATGTGACGTTTGAGACAAGGCCGCCGGTAAGACTACCGGCGGCCTTTTCTTTTTTCGACCTTAGAGTTTTCTTGTGGCGGCCTTAAATACATGCCCCGCTAGTTTACGTTACCGAATTTTGATTAAGGAGTCCGCCATGGGTGCCTATCAACAGACTTACCAACGTTCCCTGGATGACCCGGAAGGGTTCTGGGCCGAGGTGGCGCAGGCCATCCACTGGGACAAGAAGTGGGACAAGGTTCTGGATGAGTCTGGCGCCCCGGAATATCACTGGTTTACCGGGGGCAAATTAAATACCTGTTACAACGCTGTGGATCGGCACGTGGAAGCAGGCTTCGGCGAGCAATTGGCGCTGATCTATGACTCCCCGGTGACCGGCCAGCAGCGCTCCTATACCTACACCGAATTACAGGACCAGGTATCCCGGCTTGCCGGGGTGCTGGCTGGGCAGGGCGTGGGCAAGGGTGATCGGGTGATTGTCTATATGCCGATGATTCCCGAGGCCGCGTTTGCGATGCTGGCCTGTGCCAGGTTGGGCGCGATTCACAGCGTGGTGTTTGGCGGTTTCGCAGCTAACGAACTGGCGGTACGAATTACGGATGCGGCGCCCAAGGCGGTGTTGACTGCCTCCTGCGGCATCGAGCCGGGCAGGGTGATCGCCTACAAGCCCTTGCTCGACCAGGCCATTGAAATGGCCGAGTGCAAACCTGATTTCTGTTTGTTGCTGCAGCGCCCTCAGGAAGCTGCCTCCATGATTCCCGGCAGGGACCTGGATTGGGAGGAGTGCATGGCCACCGCCACGGCTCACGGCTGTGTCTCGGTGGAGGCGACAGATCCGCTGTATATCCTGTACACCTCGGGTACCACCGGTGAGCCAAAGGGCGTGGTGCGAGATAACGGCGGGCATGCCGTGGCGCTGACCTGGAGCATGAAAAATATTTACGACGTTCAGCCGGGTGATGTGTACTGGGCAGCCTCGGACGTGGGCTGGGTGGTGGGCCATTCCTACATCGTCTACGCACCCCTGTTTAACCGTAACACCACCATCCTGTTTGAGGGCAAACCGGTGGGTACACCCGATGCCGGGGTGTTCTGGCGAGTGATCGAGGAACACAAGGTGAATGTTCTGTTTACCGCGCCAACCGCGTTTCGTGCGATCAAGAAGGAGGATCCTGACGGGACCTTCCTTAAGAAATACGATATCTCTTCGCTGCGGTCGTTGTTCCTGGCCGGCGAGCGCAGTGATCCGGCTACCCTGGAGTGGGCCGAGGAGAAACTCGGCGTGCCGGTGGTGGATCACTGGTGGCAGACAGAGACCGGATGGGCCATTTGTGCAAACTGCCTTGGCCTGGAGCAGTTCCCCAAGTTACATGGCTCGGCGGGTAAGCCGGTGCCCGGCTGGGATCTGCAGGTGCTGGATGAGTCCGGGAAGCAGGTCAAAAGCAACAAGATTGGCGCCCTGGTGGTGAAGTTACCGCTACCGCCAGGAGCGTTCCCGACCCTGTGGAATGCAAGCAAGCGTTGGTACCAGGCCTACATGGCGGAGTACCCGGGGTACTACCTCACCGCAGATGCCGGGATGATTGATGCCAACGGTTATGCCCACGTGATGTCTCGTACCGATGACATCATCAATGTTGCCGGACATCGTTTGTCTACCGGTGGAATGGAAGAGGTGCTGGCGGGCCATCCGGATGTGGCTGAATGCGCCGTCATGGGTGTGGCCGATGAAATGAAGGGCCAGGTGCCCCTTGGATTGCTGGTGTTGAAATCTGGCGTGGATAGAAACCCTGACGATGTGGTGGCCGAGGTCGTGGCACTGGTCAGGGAACGCATAGGTCCGGTTGCCGCATTCAAGAAGGCGGTGGTGGTGAATCGTCTGCCCAAGACCCGGTCAGGAAAAATTCTCCGCGGAACCATGCGCAAGATCGCTGATTCAGAACCGTGGAAGATGCCGGCCACCATTGATGATCCAGCCATCTTGCGGGAAATTGGTGATTCCTTGCGAACCATCGGCTACGCCGGCGATAAATAGCTCTGCTAGCCGGGGTTCATGCCCGCAAGCAGTCGTTGGCCAATGTCCCTGGCTTGTTCCAGGGATGTGCCTGTCGCGTTTGCACCGAACAGCCTGGCTTCCTTGTCCAGACCTGACAGGGCGCGCCCGCCGATCAGGATAAATGCCTTTTCGGCCAGGGCGTCTTTGATGCATGCAACGGCCTGTTCAAGAGCGGGTAACTGAACGCTCAAGGCGGCGGAGAGAATCACCAGGTCGGGTTGGTACTTGAGTGCGGCGGCTTTCATTTCCTTGGCGGGCATATCGGTGCCCAGGTTGATTGAGCGCCAGCCTTCAAGCTGAAAATCCAGTGCAAGCAGGCGAATGCCCAGGTCGTGCTGGTTGCCCGCCACCGAGGCGAGCATGACCGTCTTTCCGTTGGCCGGTTTTGTCTCACAGCTGTGGGAGATGGCGATCAAGGCTTGCAGGCATGCTTCGGTCACCAGGTGTTCTTCACAAATAGTCGCCTCGGCGTTGTGCCACATCCTGCCAATCTCTCTTTGTGCAGGGACGATGATGTCCTGTGCCACCCCAATGGGACCAGTGTCGCCTGTTGCAAGGCTACGCAGATCTGCGACCGCTTTTCTGACATCACCATCCAGGGCGGATTGCATGAATTTCATGGCATGACGATGAGCGGGTTGCGCCGGATCCAGGTAGGAGTTGGTGGGTAACACGGGGGTGTCGAAGGAGCGGCGGGCCTCGTCGAGCAGGTTCAATACGGATTTCTGAGCCTTCTCCGGCAGGCTCTCGCCGAGCACACAGGCGAGGCTGTCCAGACCCATTGCCAGGTCGGACTCGGGGAATTCTCGTGCCTGGAACGACAACCGTTCCCACTTGATATCGGCCATGAGAAATTCTGAATGCCCTGTATCCAGCGCGATGGAAATCTCCTCCAGACGATGGGACAGGTTGTCCTTCCAGCCTGCCAGGGCCTTTGCCCCGTATCGCTCATGTAACTCCGGCGCGTCCTGAAGTAGACGGGCGGCTGCGAATCCTGCATACCCTGAATTTCCTTCTTGCAAAATCCGGGCTGCGAAACGATCGGCTTCGAACATTTTTAACTGTCCTGGTTGTTGCGGTGTGTCATGAATGATTTTCGCCAAAGATGCACTCATGGATTCACTTTTGATGATGAAATTCACCGGACAGACTTGCAATTACGGTTGGATTTACTGGAGTATGCCCGAATAAATTATTAATCAAATTAGCTTGAGGATTCACCCTGTGACAGAACTGACAGCCTGGCTGGATGCGGCCTCTTCCTTTATCTGGGGGCCCTATTTGCTTATCCCCCTCCTGTTGGCAACCGGTCTTTTTCTGACCATCAGACTACGGGGATTGCAGTTTACCCAGCTGTGGCCGGCGCTATATACCGCACTGATTGTCAGGCGGGAGCACGGCGCGGAGGGCGATATTTCGCACTTCCAGGCGCTTATGACAGCCCTGGCGGCAACTGTAGGTACCGGCAACATAGTCGGTGTTGCGACGGCTATCGCCCTGGGTGGTCCGGGGGCGTTGTTCTGGATGTGGATGACCGGCCTAGTCGGTATGGCCACCAAGTACACCGAGGCCCTGCTATCGGTTAAATACCGGATCACCGACGAGAAGGGTGAGCAGGCAGGCGGGCCCATGTACTACCTCTCACGGGGTATCAAGAACAAGGCCGTTGGCAAAACACTGGGTGCGCTATTTGCCTTGTTTACCGCCTTCGCGGCATTCGGTATCGGCAATATGGTGCAGTCAAACTCCATGGCTGATGCAATTAACAATGCCTTTGGCGTGGAAGAGTGGATTACCGGAATGGTAATCGCCGTGGGCCTGGCCGCCGTCGTACTGGGTGGCATCAAGTCCATCGGACGGGTCACCGGTTTCCTGGTCCCCATCATGATCGCCGTTTACATGCTGGCTTGCGGTTACGTGCTGGTGGTCAACGCTGCTGCGATTCCCGATGCGGTGGCCCTGATCTTCCATGATGCCTTCACCGGTTCTGCCGCCACGGGTGGGTTCCTGGGTGCCACCATTGCCCAGGCCATGCGTTTTGGTGTGGCACGAGGAATTTTCTCCAATGAGTCAGGCCTGGGAAGTGCCGGCATCGCCGCGGCAGCTGCCCAAACCAATGAGCCTGTGCGCCAGGCCCTGGTGTCCATGACCCAGACGTTTATCGATACTATCGTGGTCTGTTCCTTTACCGGCATCGCGATTGTCGCTACCGGCGCCTTTACCAGCGGTGAGAATGGCGCTGCAGTGACCCAGCTGGCGTTCGCCTCGGCCATGCCAGGCGTGGTCGGCCAGGTGGTGATTGCGGTATGCCTGGCCATGTTCGCTTTCTCCACCATGATTGGCTGGTGTTACTACGGCGGACGCAGTATCGAATACCTGCTGGGCATCAAGGCAGTGATGCCTTATCAGGTGGCTTATATCGTGGCCGCTTTCATGGGTTCGATCTACAGCCTGAATTTCGTCTGGCTGTTCTCGGACGTGATGAATGGACTGATGGCCCTGCCTAACCTGGTCGGACTGTTGCTGCTCAGCGGCGTTGCTGCCAGGGAAACCAGGGAGTACCTGGACAGGCAGAAGAACCTGCCTTAGGCGGTACGTCCCAGCAAGGGAATCAGTGCGGTCGCAGTGTGAGAACGCTGCGACCGCACAATTTTTTCCGGAGGTCCCTGGGCAACGATACGACCCCCGCCATCGCCGCCCTCGGGTCCCATATCGACGATCCAGTCTGCCTCGGCAATCAGGTCCAGGTTGTGTTCGATAACCAGAACCGTGTTACCCGCATCCACCAGTCTGTGCAGTACATGGACCAGTTTTTCAACGTCGGCCATGTGCAGTCCCACTGTGGGCTCATCCAGGATGTACAGGGTGGGTGAACTCACAGCGGCCCGTCCGGGAATTTCTATGACAGGTTTAGCCTTGGCCAGTTCGGTGACCAGCTTGATACGTTGGGCTTCGCCGCCGCTCAAGGTTGGACTTTGCTGCCCCAGGGTCAGGTAGCCCAGGCCCACATCCTGCAGTAATTGCAGGGTCCGATGAATCTTGGGAATCGCCGTGAAGTAATCCAGCGCCTCGTCGATACTCATGGCCAGTACCTGGGCAATGTTCTTGTCCCGGTAATGCACTTCCAGGGTTTCCCGATTGAAGCGTGAACCGTTACAGGTTTCACACAGTACCCGCACGTCTGGCAGGAAATTCATCTCAATTTTTCTCAGCCCCTGGCCGTCGCAGCTTCCGCAGCGGCCCCCGCTGGTGTTGAAAGAGAATCTACCAGCGTTAAAACCTCGCAGCCGGGCCTCTTCAGTACCGGCGAACAGCTTGCGAATGGCATCCCATATTCCGACATAGGTTGCCGGGCAGGAGCGCGGTGTTTTTCCAATAGGTGTCTGGTCCACTTCCAGCACATGGTCGATATGTTCCCAACCGGCGAGCTGCTGGCAGCCGATTATCGCGGGTTTTTTACCCCGCTTGCTGCGACCCACCAGTTGTTTCAGGTTCTTGTGCAGCACATCCCTGACCAGGGTGCTCTTGCCGCTGCCGCTTACGCCGCTGACACAGACCAGGGACTGCAGGGGCAGCCGAAGGTTTACCTGCTTCAGGTTGTGCAGGCTGGCTTTGCGAATTTCCAGACAGGGGGAATCCTTTTTCAGTGTGTTGCCCAGCCGGCGTTGTCCCAGCACCGGGTGAATCATGGGGTTGGCCAGCATGCGCCCGGTAATGGAATCCGGGTTGCGACAAAGCTGGGCCAGGGTTCCCTTGGCGACCACCTGGCCGCCCCTGACACCGGCGCCAGGTCCCAGGTCGATGACATGGTCTGCCCGCCGGATCGTGTCCTCGTCATGCTCCACGATTACCACGGTGTTGCCCTTGGAGCGCAATGCTTCCAGGGTATCCAGTAGCATCAGGTTGTCCCGGGAATGCAGGCCGATGGTGGGTTCATCCAGGATGTAACAGACGCCGCGCAGGTTCGAGCCCAGCTGGGCCGCCAGCCGGATGCGCTGCGCCTCTCCGCCACTCAGGGTCGGGGCGGAGCGGTCCAGGCTCAGATAGGACAAGCCAAGCTGGTGCAGGAACCCCAGTCGATTCAGCAACTCCACCATCGCATCCCTGGCAATGCTGGCTTCGCGTCCCTTGAGCTTCATGCCCTCGAAATATTGTTGCGCCTTACCGATGCTCATGGAGGTGTAGTGAGCGATGTTGTGATTTTTGAAACGTACCGCCAGGGTTTCCGGGCGCAGTCTCTGTCCCTTACAGGCAGGGCAGGGCGCGTGTTCGTCTTGCTCCAGCCATGCACCTTCCTCGCCGGATTGCTCCTCGTCAAAATCTGCCAGTTTCTCCCCGGTGCCGAAGCAGGTCTTGCACCAGCCCTGGCGTGAGTTGTAGGAGAACATTCGCGGATCCAGTTCGGGGAAACTGCGACTGCAACCGGGGCAGGCGCGCTTGCTTGAGTACAGGCGCTCGGCACCGCTCTTGCCGGTTTTTGCCGACAGCAGCCGCACCTTGATGATTCCCTTGCCCAGGTCCAGTGTCCTGGCAAGCGCTTCCCTTAATTCGGATTCCCTGGAGGCATTGACCAGCAGGTCGGCCACCGGAAGATCGATGTCGTGTTCCTTGTATCGGTCCAGTCGGGGCCAGGGTTCGGTGGGCTGCATGGCGCCATCCACCCGTAATTCGCTGAAGCCCCTGGCCGCGGCCCATTTTGCCAACTCCGTGTAGTAGCCCTTGCGAGCAGAAATCATGGGCGCGAGCAGTTGTACCTGCTTGCCTTTGTAACGTCGCAAAAGATCGGCCAGGATGACCTCCGGCGTTTGTTCCTGGATGGCGATGTCGCAGTCGGGGCAGTGCTGTATGCCCAGCTTTACGAATACCAGTCGCAAGAAATGGTAAATCTCGGTCATGGTGCCAACGGTGCTCTTGCGTCCGCCACGGCTGGTGCGCTGTTCAATGGCGACCGTGGGTGGCACACCGTGGATGGCGTCCACGTCGGCGCGACTGGAAGGTTGCACGAACTGTCTTGCGTAGGCGTTCAGGGATTCCAGGTAGCGACGCTGGCCTTCGGCGAAAAGGATGTCGAAAGCCACCGTGCTCTTGCCACTGCCGCTGACTCCGGTGACCACCGTCATGCGGTTACGGGGGATGGAGATGTTCACGTTTTTCAGATTGTGTTCTCGAGCGTGCCTGATCTCGATATTCCCGGAGGCCGTGGATTTGGATTTGCCGACTGTCTTTGTCTTAACCAGGTTTTTGCCCAGGGATTCAAGGTCTCGGGCATAGTCGGCCAGGGCCTGGCCGGTGTAGGTGAGACCGCTTGCAGCCAGTTCTTGTGGCGGGCCTTCAAACAAGACTTGCCCGCCCTCATCGCCACCCTCGGGCCCCAGGTCGATGAGCCAGTCGCTGTTGGCGATTACATCCAGGTTGTGTTCGATGATGACCAGGGAGTGACCTTGTTCGCGTAGCCTGGACATGGCCCCCAGCAGCCGTTCGATGTCCTGGAAATGCAGACCCGTGGTGGGTTCGTCAAACAGGAATAGCATGCCCTGTTTGCCACCGGAGGACTTGCCAAGGTGGGCGGCGAGTTTCAGTCTCTGTGCTTCGCCGCCGCTGAGGGTGGGCACCGGCTGGCCCAGGGTCACATAGCCAAGACCCACCTCTGCCAGGGGCGCGAGGAGTTTCTGGATATCCGCCTGGTCAGAGAAGAACTCCAGGGCCTGGTCGACGGTCATATCCAGCACATCGGCAATCGAGCAGGGACCGCGATCGCTATGGGCTCCCGGCAGTAACTTTACCTCGAGTAATTCATCGCGGAAGCGGCGGCCATCGCAGTCCGGGCACCTGAGGTAAACATCACTGAGGAACTGCATTTCCACGTGTTCGAAACCGTTGCCGCCACAGGCGGGGCAGCGGCCATTGCCCGAATTAAAACTGAAACTGCCGGCGGTATAGCCGCGCTCCATGGACAGGGGTTCGGCGGCAAACAATTTACGCACAGGTGTGAGGGCGCCGACGAAACTCGCCGGATTGGATCGGGTGGTCTTGCCGATGGCGGATTGGTCCACCATGACCACCTCGGCAATTTGCTCATGACCGAGCAGGGCATCGTGGTCTCCGGGGACCAGCTTGGGTTTACCCTTGAGCTTGGTCAGCGAACGGTATAGCACCTCATCCATCAGGGTGGATTTTCCTGAACCACTCACCCCTGTCAGGCAAACGATTTTGCCCAGTGGAATTTTTACATTGATGTTCTTCAGGTTGTGTTCCCGGGCGCCCTGGATTTCCAGGCATCCGTACTCGGTCGGGGTGTCCACATGGGTCCGTATACGGCCGGCTACCGAACGTTCTGCTCGCAGGTAGGCCGCAGTAAGAGATTTCCTGGAGCGAAGCAATTGCGAGGGACTGCCGTTGAAAACAATCTGTCCGCCGGCGGCACCCGGACCGGGACCCATATCAATAATCCGGTCGGCCGCCAGCATCACCTGGGGATCGTGCTCCACCACCAGCAGGGTGTTGCCGGCCTGCTTGAGTTTCTTCAGCACACCAACGATACGGTGAATGTCCCGGGGATGCAGGCCAATGCTGGGCTCATCCAGCACGAACAGGGTATTCACCAGCGAGGTGCCCAGGGCAGTGGTCAGGTTGATGCGCTGAACTTCGCCACCGCTTAGGGTGCGGCTTTGCCGATCCAGGGTGAGGTAGCCCAGGCCGACTTCGCACAGGTAGGACAGGCGGTTGATGATTTCCGCCAGCAACATGCTGGTGGCCTCGTCATTGCCTTCACGGCTGTTCAATTCCTCGAAGAAGCCGGCGAGTTGGGTGATGGGCATTTGCATGACATCGTGCAGGCACAGTCCCGGCAGGTGTTCCAGGGCCTTATCCGACCACTGCACGGCCACCGGCCGAAAGACCCTGCGCGGCGCCAGCACCCGGGAGCCCACAAGGTGATTGCCTATCCGCCATAACAGCGAGGTGGTCTTAAGGCGTGCTCCCCTGCAGGACTGGCATCGGTCGTAGGAGCGGTATTTGGATAGCAAGACGCGGATATGCATCTTGTAACTTTTTGACTCCAGCCATTTGAAGAAGCCTTTCACGCCGTACCATTTTTTCGAATCGATGCCTCCCTCGCCCTCGACAACCCACTGTCGGTGTTCTTCGGGCAGGTCATGCCAGGCCACGTCCATGGCTACTTTTTTTAGCTTCGCGTAGCGGGCCAGGTCTTGCTGGCATTCCCGGAAGCTGGGGCTCTGAAAGGGCTTTATTGCCCCGTCGGCAAGGGACAGGGTGGTGTCCGGGGTGACCAGGTCGTAGTCGATCCCCATGGTGCGGCCGAAGCCGCGACAGCTTTCACACGCCCCCACCGGAGAGTTGAAAGAGAAGGCAGATTGATTGGCATCCTCGTAGTCCAGGTCGCATGCAGGGCAGTGCAATTCGGTAGAGAACTTCTGGGCCTTGTCGTCTTCCCCGTGCCAGAACACGGCGATGTGCCCAAGCCCCCTGTGCAGCGCCGCTTCCAGGGCTTCTGACAGGCGCGCCCGATTTTTTTCCTCTATGGCCAGGCGATCCTGCACCACATCCAGTCGTTGTTCATTGCGCTGGTGTACCCGGGTGTATCCCTGTGAATTGAGAAACCCGCGAATTTCTTCTTCGCTGAAATTGTGCGGAATCTGCACCGGGAAAGTGACGATGGCGCGCTTGCCCTGTGACTGGGACAGCAGGTGCTCGAGAATGCTTTCCGGGGTGTCACGCTGCACGGGTGCTGCGCAGCGACTGCAGTACAGGCTGGCCATCCTGGCGAACAACAACTTCAGGTGATCGTTGATTTCGGTCATGGTCCCGACGGTGGATCGGGAGGTGCGAACCTGGTTGGTCTGGTCAATGGCGATTGCCGGAGGGATGCCCTCGATTCTTTCTACCCGGGGCTTATCCATACGGTCCAGGAACTGGCGCGCATAGGGGGAGAAGGTCTCGACATAGCGCCGTTGACCCTCTGAATAGATCGTGTCGAAGGCCAGGGATGACTTGCCTGATCCGCTGACCCCGGTGATCACGATGAACTCGTTAAGGGGCAGCTTCAGATCTACCTGCTTGAGGTTGTTCTGATGCGCGCCGACAATATTAATGAATTCTTTACTCATGACTGGCCCGTGTGATTCCTTTTTACCGGCCAGGACCCCATAGGCAAGTCCGGTCAGTTCTTTTCAAGTTCCGCCAATAGCAACGACCCGACCACTTCCCTGCGCCAACCCCGGGTTGCGGGCACATCGTGGTCCCCTCGCACCAGTTGCTCCAGTTCTCTGCGTGGCGCCAGGAACCCGGGCGCGATGCCCATGGCTTCGGCCTGCCGGGTAAGAGCCTTCTTCAGCCGGTTCAGGGTGTCTTTTTCATTGCCGGTGAGCGGTCCAGAGACAGTAAGATCATCCTGGCTCTCCGGCGGTGCCTCCCTCGCCTTGCCGACAGTCTCGACTATCTGGGCTCCGAAGCGATTGATGAATGTTTCCGGGACTTCGTCCAATTGGGCCAGTTGGATGCGGGTGTGGGCCTGGCGCGTTGCAATTTGCATCAACGCGGCGTCTTTAACGATCCACTGGCGGGGCAGGTTCCGTTTAACCGCTTGTTCTTCACGCCAGGCGGCGACCCAGCGCAACACCCTGCGTGCGTCGCCATTGAGGTTGCGGGCGCCTTTGACGCGCAGGTGAGCCTGCCACGGGTCCACCGCATACAGAGCCGGTTCGCATAACTGGCGACAGTCTGCTTCCAACCAGTCTATGCGCTGGCATTCCACCAGTTCTTTTTGCAGGTCCATGTATAAATGAGTCAGGTAACGCACGTCGTCGGCGGCGTAATCCAGTTGCCGGGTACTCAGGGGGCGCTTGGACCAGTCGGTGCGGGTGGCGGACTTGTCCAGTTCCACATCGCAGTACTCCTTCACCAGGGCGCTGTAGCCAATCTGTTCCCCGTGTCCCAACAACACGGCGGCAACCTGGCTATCAAATAACCTGGCCGGAAGCTCGCCCCAGATCTGGTAGAGAATTTCCAGGTCTTGCCGACCCGAATGCACCACCGTGGTGACCTCGGGGTTCGCCAGCAGGCGGGCAAGCGGTTCCAGGGAGGGCAGGGCCAGTGCGTCTAGCAGGAATATATTCTCCGCGTCGGCGATCTGCACCAGGCACAGTCGCGACTGGTAGGTACGCTCCCGGATGAATTCGGTGTCCAGAGCCAGGAAGTGGGAGCCCTCAAGTCTATTGAGCGCGAGTTCCAGCTCCTCGGGGCTGCTGATAATTTCCCAAGGTCTTGTAGTCATAGGCGGGTTGGGGTCTTTGGCTGATCGGGTAAAGTAGCGCTTGTCAGGTTATCATGAGCGAACCTTATTCAGACAGTTGGACAATCGGTTTTGCAACAGCTGCTTAGTGCATTCTTGGATATCATCATGTTGCGGAGGGGTCCCCAGGATCTGCCGGCTTCGCAATTCCTGATGGTTTCCGCGTTGCTGTGCTACATCGCCAGCGGTCTCGCCCTGTTTCTTACACAAATACCGAGCCTGGCCGGTGCGCTGGCTGAGTTAAGCGTGGTGCTGGTCATGGAGGCCGGGTTCTTCGTGGCGCTGCTGGCCCTGCAGGGCAAGTTGTCCCGGGTGGTGCAGACCCTGACCGCATTGTGGGGTACAGGAACCCTTCTGACCCTTGCCGGGCTGCCGCTGCACAAGTGGATCACCTCGATCCCCGAAGGCGCCGATCCGGCGATCCTCGCCAACCTGGGTGTCTTGTTATTGTTGATATTGTCCCTGGTGGTGGCCGGGCATATCTTGCGTGAAGCTCTGGAGCTTCCCCTGCCGGCCGGAATTCTCCTGGTGATGTCGGAATTTGTCCTGTCGGTGTTTGTCACCGCACAGTTGTTTGGAGGCGGCGCCTGAATGCACGTTCACATTCTTGGAATCTGCGGAACTTTCATGGGCGGTATCGCGGCACTTGCCAAGGCTGCTGGCCACCGGGTGACAGGCTCTGACCAGCAGGTCTATCCACCCATGAGCGATCAGCTGCGAGCCCTGGGAATAGAGCTTGTGGAAGGTTACGATCCGGCCCAGCTGGATCCGGTTCCGGACGTGGTCGTGATTGGTAATGCCCTGTCTCGCGGCAACCCTGCGGTCGAGGCCGTGCTGAATAAGGGGATGGCCTACACCAGCGGCCCTCGCTGGCTGGCTGAACATGTGTTGCGTGATCGTTGGGTGCTGGCGATTGCCGGAACCCACGGCAAGACAACCACTTCCAGCATGCTGGCCTGGATACTGGACTGCGCCGGACTGAACCCGGGTTTTCTGATCGGCGGTGTGCCGTCGAATTTCGGGATTACAGCCAGGCTTGGTGATGAACCGTTCTTTGTCGTCGAAGCCGATGAGTACGACACCGCGTTTTTCGACAAGCGTTCGAAGTTTGTGCACTACCTGCCGCGAACACTGGTGCTGAATAACCTGGAATTTGATCACGCAGATATTTTCGCCAACCTGGATGCGATCAAGTGGCAGTTTCACCAACTCATGCGCACGGTTCCCTCACAGGGTCTGGTTGTCAGTAACGGGGCGGAGTCAGAGTTGGATGACATGCTGGCCCAGGGATGCTGGACGCCGGTGCAGCGTTTCGGTGACGTGGGGTGTTCCCAGGCTCAATGGCAGGCGCGCCCGCTGTGTGCGGATTGCACGGAATTCGAGGTGCTTCACCAGGGAGCGGTAGTTGCCCGGGTTCATGGCACGATGCCCGGTCGGCACAATATGAATAACGCGCTGGCGGCGATGCTGGCAGCGCGTCACGCCGGAGTGGAACTGGCTACCGCTGCAGAGGCCATGGGGCGATTCCAGGGCGTCAAGCGCAGGCTGGAACTATTGGGAGAACCGGCGGGTGTCACCGTTTACGATGATTTTGCCCACCATCCCACTGCCATCAGCGAGTCCCTGGCCGCCCTCAGGGCGCGGGTGGGTGAACAACGCATCCTGGCGGTGCTGGAGCCTCGCTCAAATACCATGAAGCAGGGCGTTCACAAGCATGAACTGGCCGGCGCCCTGGATGGGGCGGACCTGGTCTGGGCCATGCAGCCCCAGGGAATTCAGTGGAGCCTGGAATCTGTGCTGAGCCCTTTGGGGGGGCGGGTCCGGATAGAGACGGAAGTGGATGAACTGGTTGCCCGGGTTGTCGCTGAGGCGCGCAGGGGTGATCATGTACTGGTGATGAGTAATGGTGGCTTCGGTGGCTTGCACGGCAAGCTCCTGAGTCGATTGGAGGAGTCAGCTTCCGGCCAGGTGGGGTGATCACTTTGACGTGTCCTCGCCTGGGAATTTACCGAAAGCTCTGAGGGCGATCTGTTAAGGCATGCAGAGTTCCGAATTTCCAATTTTTCCCCTGCGAGTTGTCCTCTATCCCGGAGGGCCACTGCCATTGCGTGTATTCGAACCCCGCTACCTGGACATGGTGAGTCATTGCATGCGTCATGACTCGTGTTTTGGCGTGGTTGGGGTGCAGGAAGAATCTCCCCACGGAAGCGATCATATTTTTGGTGCAGGCACCGCTGCCAGGATCATCGACTGGGACCGCAGCGATGACGGGTTACTGGCCATCGTTACCCGGGGTGAGCAACGCTTTCGAATTGAATCGGTAAGCAAGAAAGAAGACGGGCTGGATGTGGCCAAGGTGATCTGGCTGGAGCCGGAGCCGACCCTGGAGGTGCCTGAAAACCTCAAATACCTGGCCACTGTGGTGCTGGGGCTGCTGGAAGAGTTCACGCCGATGTATGGCAATGTTCCCCGGAATCCGGATGACGCCAGCTGGCTGGGCTACCGTCTGGCGGAGTTGCTGCCCCTTCCGATTGCGCAAAAACAATTGTATCTGGAGATGGATGATCCGGTTGGGCGGCTCCAGCAATTGGCCAAGGATGTCAGTCACCTTCGCAGCGATGCCTGACCCCACCCTTTTTGGCCTCATGAGTGCGGTCGTCTACCTTCCTTAAGGCTTGAAAATAAAAGATTTTTTTCAGCTTTGGTGGTGCCTGCCCCGTGCTGGCCCAGGGGGGCGGTCCCAGCCCACCCAGTTCGCTTCTAGCCACCGGGAATCCACCGAAAATAATTCTTGTGTCTTGGGGTATTTTGATTATTATCGCGGCCGATCTAAACAACTTGCAGGGCTTTATGAGCTTCTAACGTACCGGCCGACTGAAACATTACAGCGGTTCGGGTTTTAAAATTTGACTGCTGATGACGGAATGGCTGGTATGACCGCACTCGCCCGTGGGGCTGCAATGAATTTGCATGCTGTCCCTGACGCATTTGACTCTTCGCTGGATCCCACCCGGGGTTTGAAGTTAAGTTGATGCTTTCCTTCCCAAGGAAAATTTTGTCTTCCGCAACGCCGTCACTTTTGTTGAAACCCGTTTGCTGCTGGATTTTTACAACGCTGAACAGTTGGAGCAATTGAGCTTGATGGAACAGGCTATTAGTCAGGTCTGGGTAGGCATGCTGAGTGAGCGTTATAGCGAAGTTGGGTTGACGACCCGTTATTACACTACTGAATTACACGGGGCAGCATTTGTGCTGCCGGCTTTCACCCTGGAGGCGATAAGCAATTAATGAGCAATGAATCGGTTGAAGTGAAACATAATGCGTCGGGTGTGAGCCCTTTGCAGGCCAGTAGCTGGAAGCGCCTGGCTGCCCGTCACGGTACGCCCCTGCTGGTGCTGGATATGGCCCAGGTGCGTTTGCAGTACAAGAGGCTGACCTCGGCACTGCCTGGCGTGCAAATGTTTTATGCGGTGAAGGCGCTGCCTTACCCGGCGGTGATCTCCACCCTGGCCGAACTGGGCTGTAACTTTGATCTTGCCTCTAGCGGCGAGGTTGAACTGATGCGCCAGGCCGGCGTGACCGCTGATCGTTGCCTGCACACTCACCCGATCAAGGGAGAGCGCGAAATTCGTGCCGCCCTGGATTTCGGTTGCAAGACGTTTGTGGCTGATAACGAGACGGAAATTCTCAAGCTGGCTCGCTTTCGCAGCAAGCTGGACATACTTTTGCGTGTTTCTTTCCCGAACCCGGGCGCCCGTTGCGACCTGTCCAAAAAGTTTGGCTGCACTCCGGCCGATGTGACTCGGTTGCTGGACCTGGCTGCCGGGCAGAAGCTGAAAGTACGCGGCTTCAGTTTTCATGCCGGTTCACAGGTCCCCGGGCCTGAGATGCACGTGCATGCGATCAACCAGTGTGTGGAATTGATGACCACCCATCGCGCCTACGGTAATGGCTCCTTGCGTACCCTGGATATTGGTGGTGGCTTCCCGGCTGACTATGACCGCAGCGGATTCGATATCAATGCTTTCTGCGCGCCGATTCGCGAGGCCCTTGCTCACCTGCCGACCGACGTGAGGGTGATCGCCGAGCCTGGCAGGTTCATGGTTGCCTCCAGCGGTACCGCCCTGGCAAGCGTGATTGGCAAGGCAGAGCGGGGCGGCAAGCCCTGGTACTACCTGGATGACGGTATTTACGGCTCTTACAATGGCATCGTCACCGAAGGCGCCTGCTACCCGCTTGTGCCCCTGGGTGGTGAAGGTGAATTGCGTCCCAGCGTACTCACCGGCCCGACCTGTGACAGCTTCGACATGCTGAGTGAGGCCCTGCCGCTACCTGATTTGAAGGTGGGTGATGTGTTGGCCGGCCTGTTTATGGGTGCCTATACCCATTCCACCGCCACGACGTTTAATGGCCTGCCCCAGGCCCAGGTGATTGTGCGTGGTATGAGCGACCTGGCCCGCCGCAGGTCACGCAAGGTCCAGGCGAGTTAAACTTCTCCCGGGGTCAACCCCCGGGAGATTTTCATGCAGGTACAGGTTGTCCAGGCAGATATCACTACTCTGGAAGTGCATGCCATTGTGAACGCCGCCAACAGTCGTTTGGCGGGCGGTGGCGGGGTAGATGGTGCGATACATGCGGCGGCAGGCCATGGGTTAATGCAGGCCTGCCGTGAACTTGGCGGTTGTCCCACCGGCGAGGCAAGAATTACTCCGGCGTTTGATCTGCCAGCCCGATTCGTGATTCACACGGTAGGGCCTGTGTGGGTGGATGGTCTCAGGGGAGAGCCCGACCTGCTGCGCAACTGTTATCGCAGTTCCATGGCATTGGCCGCCCGGCACGGTTGCGAGTCGGTGGCATTTTCCGCCATCAGTTGTGGAGTCTACGGTTACCCGGTGGAACAGGCTGCGCGTATTGCAGTAGATGAAGTGCTGGGGACCCCGTCTGGTGACGGGATCCCCTCGCGGGTCTTGCTAGTGTGCTTTGCTGAGCCGACCCTGGGTATCTACCGCAGGGTATTGGCGGAGCGTCAGACGACCTAGAGGTCGGCCATGACTTTCGCCGCAGCATCCAGGGTGGCCTGGATGTCTTCGTCGCTGTGGCAAATCGAGACGAACCCGGCTTCGAATGCCGAGGGTGCCAGGTAGATGCCTGCGTCCAGCATGCCGTGGAAGAACTTGCGGAAACGGTCGGTGTCGCACTTCATCACTTCACCGAAGGAATCCACCGACTCAGCGTCACTGAAGAACATGCCGAACATGCCGCCCACTGAGCGGGTGAACACCGGAATGCCGGCTTCGCGTGCTACCCGTGCAAGGCCCTCGGCCAGCTTGGCGGTCTTGGCGCCAAGTTCCTCGTAGAAGCCGTCCCGGCTAAGGCCGGCCAGGGTGGCCAGGCCCGCAGCCATGGCGACTGGATTACCCGACAGTGTGCCTGCCTGGTAAACCGGGCCACTGGGGGCGATGTAGTCCATCACATCAGCACGGCCGCCAAAAGCGCCCACTGCCATGCCGCCGCCGATGATTTTGCCCAGGGTGGTGAGATCGGGCTTGATGTTGTAAATCGCCTGGGCTCCGCCACGGGCTACCCGGAAGCCGGTCATGACTTCGTCAAAAATAAGCAACGTGCCGTGCTGTTTGCAAATCTCTTGCAGTCCTTCCAGGAACCCGGCTACCGGCGTGACCATGTTCATGTTGCCGGCTACCGGTTCAACGATGATGCAAGCCAGCTGGTCGCCGATTTCTGCGAACACTTCTTTGACCTGCTCCAGGTCGTTATAGGTACAGGTGATGGTGTGCTCGGCAACTGACGCGGGTACGCCCGGCGAGGTGGGTACGCCCAGGGTCAGGGCGCCAGATCCGGCTTTTACCAGCAGTGAGTCGGAATGGCCGTGGTAGCAGCCCTCGAACTTCAGGATCTTGTCTCGTCCGGTGAACCCCCGGGCCAGGCGGATCGCACTCATGGTGGCCTCTGTTCCAGAGTTCACCATGCGGATTTTCTCGATGCTGGGCATCAGTTCGCAGACCTTGGCCGCCAGGGTGGTTTCGGCCACGGAAGGAGCGCCAAAGCTCAGGCTGGCCTCGGCCGCTTTCTGCACCGCCGAGATCACGCTTTTTTCGGCATGCCCAAGAATCATTGGGCCCCAGGAGCCGATATAGTCGATATAGCGCTTTCCGTCGGTGTCGAACAGGTAGGCACCTTTCGCGCGGGCGAAGAACACTGGCTCACCGCCCACCGAGCCAAAGGCACGGACCGGGGAGTTGACGCCACCAGGGATATATCGTTTTGCTTCGTCGTAGAGGCTCACTGTACTTCCTTTGACCAGATTCAAAGGCGCTATTCTACCAGCAGTAGGGGTAAGTTCTCTGCTAAACTGATAAGGAATTTCCGCGACAGGATGTTGGACCCGGGGCATTCAGATGAAAGCCTATATGTGCGTAGTGTGTGGTTACGTGTACGAGGAGGAGCAAGGAGACGCTCAGTCTCATATTCCTCCGATGACCCGATGGGAAGATCTCCCGGAGAGTTGGTGCTGCCCTGAGTGTGGTGCCGAGAGAGCAGATTTCGATCTGGTAGAGATATAGACCCTTATTGCTGCCTCAGGACGAGACCACGTTTTTCCAACATGCCGATCAGGCTGTTTGGGCCCACAAGATGCAAAGCACCTACTACCACCAGCAAATCGCCGGTGGAGGCGTCCATGGCCAGGATTTGCCCGGTCCAGGCTTCGTTCCTGGCAATCACGAGTTGCTGGTATAGCTCTGGGAACTCGTTGAAACTTCCTCCCAGTTCCTCAGCCAGGGTCGCGCTATTTCCCTGCCGCCAGGCCTCCACCAGATCGCCGAGTCCCGCCCCCATTTCCTGGGCTTCTTCCAGGGATTGCAGGAACAGCGCCTGCTGTTCGTGGGCCGGCATGGAGTCCAGCATGGTCAGTTGCTGCAGCAGGGTTTCCAAACCGATGATCGGCTTTTCGTCGGCAATGGCCAGGTTGGTAAAGTGCTGGTCGATTCCCAGTTCAGGGTCATAACCCAGCTGGGCCATGCGTAGTTGCACGATGGTCATTGCCGCCAGCCATGGCTTGAGGCCGGCAAGGGGATCCAGGGCGATATTCATGGAACGGGCCAGTTCATCTGCCCTGCGCCAATCCTCCGGGTCGAACAGTTGCGCCAGGCTGCCCTGGGGAAGCAGGCCGGTGGAAGCTATCGCCGCCGAGATACTCTCCGGGTCTATGTTTGCGAGGTCCAGTTCGAAGACCACGGTGTCGGCCTGTTCGTAGGCATCGGTGACGGCCTCGGGCAGCGGGTAATCACCCGGTCGCAAGGCATGGATGGAGCCCAGGATGCTGATGTCATGGCCATTCAACGTACCCCGCCACAGGCTGTGGGACGGGGTTTCCGCGGTGGCGGCAAACGCCAGGCACAGGCCAAGGAGCAGGCCGGCCAGCCAGCGCCTCATCGGCCGGTGACTCCCGCCACCCGGGCGAGCCAGGTAATCCTGGCGGAGGACTCCAGGGCATTGGCCCACTTGTATGCCTGGTCTAGGCAGTTGCCGCAGACATAGGCGCCATGGCCTCGCACGATGGTGACCCGGTTTTCTACCAGGGCTTCGGCCACCGCAGCGGGGGAGTCCTGGGTGTAGCGCTGGAAAGGCACGTCCAGCACCGGTACGCGATTCAGAAAATAGGAGCCCTCGAAATCCTCGGGCAGGAAATCCTCGCCGTCCAGGGTGAGGGCGATGGCATGGGCAGGGTGAAAATGCAGTACTGCCCGGGCACCGCTGACCTCGCGATAGATTGCCGCATGCAGGGGAGCATCCAGGGAAGCGCCGGGTGTTGCAGGGGTGTCTGTTGTGCAAAGCACCAGGTCGTTGGAATCCAGGTTCTCGGCGCAAGCCCCGGTGGGTGTTATCCACATTCCCTGATCGGTGCGTACCGAGGCGTTACCGCTGTGGGAATCATTCAGGCCATTTTTCTGGAGCCGGCTGTAGTACAACACCAGTTCCTGCTTTGTTGCCATGTCCACGGCGTGCTCCTGTGAATCAGGTTTCGACCCAGTTCACCCGGGTGTCGATTCGACCATTGGTGTGCAAGTTCAAAATTCTGTAGCCCGAGCGACCTTTTTCTACACCGTACTCGTCGCAGGCGGCGACGAACTGGTGGCAGGTGGATGGCCCCGCGAGCAGGGCAATGCCGGCATTTTCCGACTGGAATTCCTGGTGAACATGCCCCCAGACGACGCCCCGGACATTACCTGCCTGGTGTACCCTGCGCATGAATTCCTCGCCATTGCTCAGGCCAATTCCGTCCAGCCATTGGGAGCCAATGGGTACCGGTTGGTGGTGCAGGCAGATCAGCGCATGACGTTCGGGATGTTGGCCAAGCAGCGTATCCATCCTGTCCAGTTCCTGCTCGGACAGCGCTCCGCCGGTCTGGCCACTTAAATGGCTGGACAGCATGATGATCAGCCAGTTGCTTCCGGTGGCCGCTCCACAGAACTGAAACTGTCCCTGGTCGAGAAATGTGCGCATCAGGGCCGGATTATCGTGATTTCCCGGAATGCTCAAGACGGGCTGATCAAGTGGCGCCATGATGCGGGCGAAATCCCGGTAGGCCTGCTCAGATTCATCCTGGGAAAGATCGCCGGTGGCGAGTATTGCGTGACAGTCATCCAGTTCGGCTAAAGCGGCATCGATCACCCGTTGCATACTGTTTCGGGTGTTCAAATCGTGCATCGTGCCCTGGGGATCGGCAAACAGATGACAATCTGTAATTTGCAGCAGCCGTAACGGCCCATCCTGGGTTGAATGTGTGAGTGTGCGCACTAGCCCTGTCACTGTAATGAATAACCAGGGAAATCATAGCAGAAGCGAATGCAGGATTACCCGTGTCTATTTCCGGTTTGGAAAATTAACCTGTGGGTCCGAGGGCCGGGCGAGGGTTTAAGCCTGCCTTGCCGTTTCCATGATGCGAATGTAGTTGGCTCGCTCGTAAGCGGTGGGATCATGAATGTTTTGCTGGCTGAGTACACCGCGGAAGCCGTCAATCGAGTCAAAACTCAATCGTTGCATCCACTGCTTCAATTCCCGGTTCATGATCGCCAGGTGTTCGATGCCGTGGCGGTACAGTGACGAGGCAGTCATCACCACGTCGGCCCCTGCGAGCAGGTATTTCACGACTTCCTCGGCTCCCTGGACTCCGCTGGTGGCCGCGAATGATGCGTCAATTCGACCGTGCAGCGCGGCTATCCATAACAGTGGAAGGCGAATCTCGTTGTCTTCGCTGTAGCGCAGGTCGCTGATGACCCGCAGGTTTTCGATGTCAAAATCGGGTTGATAAAAACGATTGAAGAACACCAGTCCGTCGGCCCCGGCATCGGCCATCCGATGGGCCATGTTGCCCATGGCGCTGAAGTAGGGGTTGAGCTTTATTGCCACGGGAATGCTTACCGTGGACTTCACCAGTTTCACAATATTCAGGTAACGTTCTTCGACTTCCGTACCGGTCAGGGAAACGTCCGCCGGAATATAAAAAACGTTTAATTCGATGCCATCCGCGCCGGCCTGTTCAACCTGCCTGGCATATTCAATCCAGCCTTCGGGGGAGATGCCGTTGAGGCTGGCGATGATGGGCATGTCGACTTGTTTTTTGGCGCGCCGGATGAGTTCCAGGTATTCCACCGTGCCGGTCTGGTATTCCTCTGCCCCGGGGAAATAGTCGGCAGCTTCGGCGAAGGCGCCGGCGGTGTTTTCCATCACTTCCTGGTAGAGGGCGTTTTCGCGTCGTATCTGCTCCTCGAACAGGGAAAAAAGAACCACCGCTCCGGCCCCGTTCTCCTGCATCCTGACGATGTTGTCCAGATTTTCTGACAACGGGCATGCGGACACGACAATGGGCGAACTCAATTCCATTCCCAGGTAAGTGCTTGTGAGGTTCATGCGGTTCCCGCTCCGGGTTAAACGTGTGATTACTGTCTGTCCAGGTCTGCCTTATGCCATCGGTTGGAAGTCCCTGGCGCTCTGGCTGGCCATTTCCTCGTAGGTTCTCCAGCGCAAGTCCACCATCTCCTGGGCCAGGGTCATGAGTTTCTCGGCCTCTTCGGGATTGCTGCGTTGAATGATCCGGTATCTCAACTCGTTGTACGCATAGTCCTTCAAGGTGATTGTCGGACGGGTGGAGTCCAGCACGAAGGGGTTCTTGCCCTCGGCGCGAAGTACCGGGTTGTAGCGGATCAGAGGCCAGTAGCCGGAAGACACCGCCAGCTTTTGCTGGTTCAGACCCTGGTGCATATTGATGCCGTGGGCGATGCAATGGCTGTAGGCCAGCACCAGCGATGGGCCGTTGTAGGCTTCCGCCTCGCGCAGGGCCAGCAAGGTTTGCTGGGGATTCGCGCCCATGGCGATTTGTGCCACGTATACGTTTCCGTAGGAAATCGCCTGCAGCGCCAGGTCTTTCTTGCCTACCCGCTTGCCCGCGGAAGCGAACTTGGCGGAGGCCGCGGTGGGGGTTGCCTTGGACATCTGTCCGCCGGTGTTGGAGTACACCTCGGTGTCCAGTACCAGGATGTTTACGTTACGTCCCAGGGCCATTACATGGTCCAGTCCGCCTGAGCCAATGTCATAGGCCCAGCCGTCACCACCCACCAGCCAGACGCTGCGCCTGACCAGGTTGTCGGCAACCGACAGCAGGCTGTTGGCGACAGGTGTGTTCATCTTGGCCAGTTGACTCTTCAGGGATCCTACCCGATTGCGTTGCGCGCGAATCTCGGACTCGTAGACCTGGGGAGCTTCCCTCAGGGCTTCAACCGTCTCGGAGCCCAGTTCATCCTTGAGTTGGCTTAACAGGGAACGGGCCAGGTTGGTGTGGACGTCTACGGTCACTCGCATGCCCAGTCCGAATTCTGCATTGTCTTCAAACAGGGAGTTTGACCAGGCCGGGCCCTTGCCTTCGCTGTTTGTGGTCCAGGGCGTGGTGGGCAGGTTGCCGCCATAAATGGAGGAACAGCCGGTCGCATTGGCGACGATCAACCGGTCGCCAAACAGCTGGGAAAGCAGCCTGACGTAGGGTGTCTCGCCACAGCCGGCGCAGGCGCCACTGAACTCGAACAGGGGTTCCAGGAACTGGGCGCCCTGCACCCTGGAAAATTCCACCTTGCTGCGATCATTGATGGGCAGGCTTTCAAAGAATTCCAGGTCTTTACGACTTTGTTCCAGCAGGGGTTCCTTGGCCGTCATGTTGATGGCCTTGCGTCCGCGCACTTTGGTATCTGCCACCGGGCAGGCTTCAACACACAGCCTGCAGCCGGTGCAATCCTCTGCGTAGACCTGCAGGGAGTAGCGGGTCTCGGGGAAGCCCTTGGCGATAATGTGGGAGGAGGGGAAATTCTCCGGAGCACGCTTCAGGTGATCCTTGTGGTAGAACTTGGCCCGAATCACGCTGTGGGGGCAGACGAAACTGCAGTTGCCACACTGGATACACAGGTTTGAATCCCATAGCGGGACCCGCTCGGCAACGTTGCGTTTCTCCCAGCGGGTGGTGCCCACGGGGTAGGTGCCGTCCACCGGTAATGCGCTGACCGGCAAGTCGTCGCCCTTGCCGGCGATCATGGCGCCGGTCACGTTGCGCACAAAATCCGGGGCCGATGCCGGCACCGGCGGCGGGAATTCCCGTTCGTTGCTGGTTGTTTTTGGAACGATTACTTCATGCAGGTGATCCAGTGCTGCATCCACCGCACGGAAATTCTTCTGTACGGCCTCGTCGCCCTTGAGGGCATAGGATTTCTTGATTGCCGCCTTGATGCGCTCAATGGCCTCGTCTCTGGGCAGTACACCGGAGAGCGCGAAGAAACAGGTCTGCATGATGGTGTTAATGCGGGTGCCCATGCCGACGGTCTGGGCGACACGTGAGGCATTGATCACAAAGAACTTCAGTTGCTTCTCGATGATGGCCCGTTGTACCGGTCGTGGCAGGCTGCTCCAGACTTCATCCGGGCCATGGGGGCTGTTGAGCAGGAACGTCGCACCGTGTTTTGCCTTGTCCAGCATGTCGCTCTTCTGGACGAAACCAAATTGATGGCAGGCGATAAAATCTGCCTTGCGAATAAGGTAAGGCTTGTTGATCGGTCGCGGTCCAAAGCGCAAGTGAGAGACGGTCTGTGCGCCGGACTTCTTGGAGTCGTAAACAAAATAGCCCTGGGCATACAGGTCGCTGCCTTCGCCGATGATCTTGATGCTGTTCTTGTTGGCGCCTACGGTTCCATCGGCTCCCAGTCCGTAAAACAGCGCCTGGGTCATGCCATCCTCGGGCAGGGGGAATTCCGGTTCGTAGTCCAGGCTGGTTCCGGATACATCGTCCCGGATACCGATGGTGAAATGGTTCTTGGGGGTCTTTTGTTGGAGATTGTGGAATACCCCGGCCACCATGCCAGGTGTGAATTCCTTGGAAGACAGTCCGTAACGGCCGCCGGTGACACGGGGCATGCTGCCGAACTGTCCGGTGCCCACCGCTTCCACCAGGGCGGTAACCACGTCCTGGTACAGGGGTTCTCCGGTGGCGCCGACTTCCTTGGTCCTGTCCAGCACGGCGATCTCGCGGACGCTGTCGGGCAAGGCCTGTACGAAATGCTCTACTGAAAATGGTCGATACAGCCGGACATTCAGCAGGCCGACCTTTTCGCCTTGTTCTACCAGGGCGTCGACAGTCTCGCGCACGGTGTCCACGCCTGAACCCATCACGACGACCACGCGCTCGGCATCGGGGGCGCCGTGGTATTCAAACAGTTTGTAGTGACGTCCAGTCATTCCTGCCAGCTTGTCCATGGCGTCCTGGACGATCTGGGGAGCGGCTGCGTAATAAGGATTTACCGTTTCCCGGGCCTGGAAGTACACATCGGGATTCTGGGCAGTGCCGCGGATAAACGGGTTGTCCGGGTTCAGGGCACGCTTGCGGTGGGCGTAAACAAGGTCGTCATCGATCATCGCCCTGATTTGCTCATCGCTCAGCAGGACAATCTTGTTCACTTCGTGAGAGGTTCTGAAGCCATCGAAGAAATGCAGGAATGGCACCCTGGCCTTCAGCGTCGAGGCCTGGGTTATCAGGGCCATGTCGTGGGCTTCCTGTACCGAAGCCGAGGCCAGCAGTGCAAAGCCGGTGGTGCGAGCGGCCATCACGTCACTGTGGTCGCCGAAAATGGATAATGCCTGGGCAGCCAGTGAGCGTGCCGCCACATGGAACACCGTGCTGGTCAACTCGCCGGCGATCTTGTACATGTTCGGCAGCATCAGCATCAGGCCCTGGGAGGCGGTGAAGGTGGTGGTCAGTGCGCCGGCCTGCAAGGCTCCGTGCACCGCGCCTGCGGCGCCGCCTTCACTTTGCATTTCTACAACGTCCGGGTACCTGCCCCAGATGTTGAGCGCGCCCTTCATGACCCACTCATCAGCCAGTTCCGCCATGGGTGAGGAGGGGGTGATCGGGTAGATGGCGCAGACTTCGTTCACCCGGTAGGCGACATAGGCTGTGGCTTCATTGCCGTCGATGGTGGTTTCTACTGGTTTATTGTTCATCACAGCGCTGCCCCCTTGTCTTCGTCGGCCTGGTTCTCCGCAACCATGTCGATGGCGTGACAGGGACATTGTTCAAAGCAGACCGCGCAACCCGTGCACAGCTTGTAGTCAAACCGGTAACGGCGTCCCGGACCGAGCTTGATTACGGCATCTTCGGGGCATGAGGCGTAGCAACCGTCACACTCAAAGCAGTTGCCGCAGGACAAGCAGCGCTGGGCCTCGTACACCGCTTCATTTTCGTCCAGGCCGGCTACGATTTCGTCAAAGCCCATGCTGGCTGTTTCACTTGGCAACTGGGGTTGTACGCTCTTGGGTGCATCGGTCTTGTACCAAACGTGCAGACCCTCGAAGCCCACCAGCGGGTGCTTGGCAGGAGAGTGAACCGCCTGGGCGCGCAGGTAGC
>UPTN01000152.1_pt1 | contig 38346 bp, 39 predicted proteins | sample 2160111 | NCBI WGS metagenome assembly UPTN01 (sample SAMN06265058, study PRJEB28932) | marine metagenome | isolation source: Columbia River Estuary | place: USA:Columbia River Estuary, USA | collected 2014-05-05
GTCAGTGAACATCCCGCAGGAAGCGTTTATTTCGGCGTTGAAGATGGATGGATGATCAAGGTTTGTCCCGCCACTCACGATACGACATTGCAGATACAATAAGAAGGACTTGATACAAGTTCCAAACAAAAGAACGCAATATACAAAGTGCGTATATTGTTGCTGACAAATAAGCAGACATAAAGATCAGCAAAACAATTAGCTGAACGCTAGCATTGATACTTAGAGGTGAGTGTTGTTCCAGTAGAGGACTGCCTTCACTGAACGCGAGGTGATAGACAAAGGCGAAAGCGATCATCCAAAAAAATGTGATCAGTGTGAACACGAAAATTCCAAAAAGATGTCGTAAGTATGGGGCTTTACCGTTCGGTTCCTGCCTTTCAACTAAGGCTGCCAGAGTGGGCCCCCTGAGTGCAGACGCGAAGATGGAGAAACCCGCGATAGATATCCCGAAAAATGTCGAAATCAATACGACTGTGAAGCCCACAATTTGCTCTGAATACTGAAGAGTCTTGTCAAAACTATAGTCGTTTGCGTCTAGAAGAATCGAGCAGCCGGCAAGCACCACAAACGCAATGATTGCGATTCTCCAAGCGGGCGCTGGCTTCGAAAACGCGAGATGGTAGTTCTTTGTAACGTCCCCAAGTGTCTTTTCTGGAAAAAGCGCTTCTTGAAGTTCAGTGTCATTCAGCGGCATCTGTAAGATCTTTGAGTATAGGTGACAGAGTACTTGAGTCTCTGGGCGCAACCAAAATACTGCCGCCCTGCTTCAGACTCATATATTCTTCGAAAAGCTGCTGTGCGCGGGCTTTTGTTGCTTCCGATAGGTCTCTCTCGACAGAGAGTTGAAAATTATCGTTTGATCCATTTAGACGTGCACCATTTTCTTGAGCACCTAAGATTTGAACGTCTTCATAGCCACCAGCGGTCGTTTCGGATACAAAGTTCTTTGTCGCTTGAGGTTGCAAGCCATCACCTGAACTTCTGATTTCTAGCTTCGCTGATTTTGGGTCCATGGGTTCCGCTTTCGAAACTAAGGCTTCAAAGATGTTGCCGCCGTCAACATCTTGGTTTCGATCAATTAGCCTTATCGTTAGTTTTTCAATTTTAGAGAACCGATCTATAAATTTGTTGATCGCTTCTGACGATGTTAGTGGGACGAGAGTGACTGTCGGAGGACTATGATGTTCATAAAGTGCTTTTTTTGTAACCTGTCCGTCCGTTCCGTTTAGTGTTTCAAATTCTTCATCTATCATGTGTTTGAATTCAGTTTTTACAAAGCGTCGAAGGGTGGTTTGCAAGTTATCCAGTTTTGGCGCGAATTCTGTTTCAGGCACAAAGGCAAGGCGATGATCGGCAAGGAAAAGCGCAAAAAAGCTCGAAGGCGAGGAGCGCATCTTATCGAAATCTGCTATAAGTTTCTTTCCTTCCACTATTTGTTGCCGTCGTAAGAATGTATCCTTTACAAAGCGCCCAGTTATCACAGTAGACATTGGATCGCCGGGGATTGCTTCAAAAATCATTGTATCCAGAAAGAAAAAACTTCCAGACCGCAGTTGCCTAACGTTTGTATCGTTTAAGAATGCGCGGCTAATGATTTTTGGGTAGTCTAGCATGTCTTTTTCGCCAAATTTAACCACCAAATTTGCAAAATTGATTTTTGGCATAAGATCTCCAGAAGCATATTGAGGTTGAGTTTGTATGAGCTCACACAACTTTATGTCAACATCATGGTGTTGACCTGGTGCAATGGCGGCCTGCCCTTCCATCCCTCGCCAAACCCGCCTACACCTCTACCCTATGACATGCCCCCTTTGCGCCACCGCGGACGTTCCGCTTTCTCCGTTCCCTATTTCGGGTGGGCCGGAGGGTGCTTCGGTTGATCTTTGCCCCATATGCACGGACACGCTTGATGCCCCGCAGGAGGATCATTTTCGCGCGCTGGCGACTGCGATGTGGTCAGAGGACGCAGCCGTTCAAGTGCTTGCTGTCCGCACGCTGGCCAAGCTGCAAACACCTTGGGCGGCAGACCTGTTGGATCAGCTTTATCTGGATGATGACACGCGGGCGTGGGCCGACAATGTCGCGGCGGCCACGGCCCATCAGGACGCCCACGGTGCGCCCTTGCATGCGGGCGACACGGTTGTTTTGATCAAGGATTTACCTGTCAAAGGTGCCGGATTCACCGCCAAACGCGGCACGGCAGTGCGGGGCATTGCGCTGGTTCCCGACAATCCCGCCCATATTGAGGGTCGTGTGGAAGGTCAGCGGATTGTGATCCTGACCGCCTTTGTCAAACGCAAATAGCGCAGTTTACAGTGCGTTATCGACCGCTTGACCAGCGTTGGAAATATCGCGTCCCAGACCTTTGGTTGTTTCGCAAGCAGACAGGCCAAGTACGGCAAGGATTAGGGCGATACGGATCATGGCAACCTCATTGGGTGAATTGGATTTGTGCGAATTTAGCCCGCTGCTGCGCGGTCGGCAAGGCTGTAGATGCCTAGGATAGAAATGCGCTGACGGCTGCCGTGAATTCGCGCGGCTTTTCGGCGTGCAGCCAATGCCCTGCGCCCGGGATTTTTGCGAATTTCGCGGCAGGAAAGAGGTCTTTGATAGCCGGTCGTGCTTCACGCTGCACATAATCCGACAGGCCGCCTGACAGGAACAGTGTTGGCCCTGTGAACTGGCCCGCAACGTCCGGAAATCCGATGATTTTGTCCATTTCAGCCGCAAGCACGTCAAGGTTCAACCGCCACCGGCGTTCTTTCATATCAAGGCTTTGTAGCAGAAAGTCGGCGACGCCGGGTTCCAGATCGCCCAATTGGTCCTTGGCATCGCTGCGCGCCGTGATGCTGGTCAGATCGACCCTGCGCATCGCGGCGATTGGCCCGTTCTGGGTGTGGTTATAGCTGACGGGTGCGATGTCGGCCACGACCAAGCGGTTGACCAGCGACGGGTTTTGCAAAGCCAGCACCATCGCCGCTTTGCCGCCCATCGAGTGGCCAAGGATATCCGCAGGCTCTTTCAGGACTTGCGCCAGATCATCGGCCATATCGCTGTAACTGTGACTGTCGTGCCAAGCGCTGCTGCCGTGGTTGCGCATGTCGACGGTGATGACCCGCCGCGCTTCGGACAGGCGTTTGGCAATGACCCCCCAATTGCGTGCTGACCCAAACAGTCCGTGTGCAATCAGAAGCGGTGTGCCCGCAGGCCCGTCGTATTCAATCGTGTTCAACATGCATCTGTTGCTATCCTTGTGTGGCCGGAAGGACCAGAGGGATTGAGCAATTTGCCAAGACCATCTAACCGCCCGTTATGGCATTAACGATGCATCAGATGGTGGAAGAGGTCCGCGCGGGGTTGGCGGATAAACTGCGCGTGCGTGGCCGTTCACTTGCTGTGCAGGTGCGAAAGGCGGGGCGGCGTTTGCCCCGTGCTGTGCGCCGTGACGCGGTTTATCTGGTGCAGACAGTTGGTTTGGCGGATAATCCCAAACTTGCGCGGATGATCGATATGGCCCGCGCGCAGGCCGCCCATCGCAACATCTTGCAGTTTCTACAGACCGTCGATGTCGCAGCTGAGCGTCGCGGGATTGCATTGCAGATTATTGCGTCGACTGCGCTGGCGATTTTGGTAACCGGGATATTGCTGTTGATTGTTTTGGTGCAGCGCGGGTTTGTTTAACCGCTGAACAATGCGCTTGCTTGATCTTGCTGATGTCTCTGGCGGGCGTTTTCAAAGCAACATTTAGGGGGTCCGACCCGCAACGCTTTGCGGGCCGGACTTTGGTTCAAAGCGCGGGGTAGATCGGGAAGAGGTCGCACATGGCTTCGACTTCTTTGCGAACCTTTTCTTCGACTGCGCCGTTGCCGTCTTCGCCGTTCGCCGCAAGACCTTCGGTCACTTCGACGATCCAGTCGGCAATCTTGCGGAACTCTGCTTCGCCAAAGCCGCGTGTGGTGCCTGCGGGTGATCCAAGGCGGATGCCGGATGTGACCATCGGCTTTTCAGGATCAAACGGGATGCCGTTCTTGTTGCAGGTAATGTGGGCGCGTCCCAGTGCCTTTTCAGTCGCGTTGCCTTTGACGCCTTTGGGGCGCAAATCGACCAGCATCAGGTGGGTATCGGTGCCGCCTGTGACGATGTCGAGCCCGCCTTTCATCAACTGATCAGCCAGCGCTTGCGCGTTTTTGATGACCTGTTCCTGATAGGATTTGAACTCTGGGCGCAGTGCTTCGCCGAAGGCGACCGCTTTGCCAGCGATGACGTGCATCAGTGGACCACCCTGGATGCCAGGAAAGATGGCAGAGTTGCATTTCTTTGCGATCGTTTCGTCATTGGTGACGATCATGCCGCCGCGCGGGCCGCGTAGGGTCTTGTGGGTCGTTGTTGTCGCCACATGCGCGTGCGGGAAGGGGGAAGGGTAAAGTCCTGCGGCAACCAGACCCGCGAAATGCGCCATGTCGACCAGCAAATAGGCCCCGACACTGTCTGCAATCGCGCGCATTCTCGGGAAATCGATGATGCGTGGAATGGCGGAGCCGCCAGCAATAATCATTTTGGGTTTGTGTTCAATCGCAAGGCGCTGAACTTCGTCGTAGTCCAGCATATTGTCTTGTTGGCGCACGCCATATTGGACCGCGTTGAACCATTTACCGGACTGGTTGGGTTTGGCACCATGGGTCAGGTGACCGCCTGCATCCAGCGACATGCCAAGGATTGTATCACCGGGCTGGAGGAGTGCTTGGAACACGCCTTGGTTCGCTTGCGAGCCAGAGTTCGGCTGCACGTTTGCAAAGCTGCAATCGAACAGCTGGCAGGCCCGTTCAATCGCGAGGTTCTCGGCCACATCTACATGTTCGCAGCCACCATAGTACCTGCGGCCGGGATAGCCTTCGGCGTATTTGTTGGTCATGACGCCGCCTTGGGCTTCCATAACGGCGGCAGAGACGATGTTTTCTGATGCGATCAGCTCGATCTCTTTGCGCTGGCGCTTTAGCTCGGCCTGCATTGCTGCGTGCAATGCCGGATCGCGGGTTTCAAGTTTTTCGGTGAAAAAGCCATCGTCGCGGACTGTGACATTCATAGGTGCGTTCCCCTTGGGCCAACTGGCATCAATTAATCTGCCGCCCTCATACCGCAGGTTTACCGCCTGCTAAAGTATCAAAACGACCATGATGATTATGCACGCGCCATGTCGTGTTTCCGATCCGCGACTTGCGTTTCAAGACGGATCACCGCACAACTTGACGAAACCTAAGGAAAAACACGTTATGGCTCGTCCCAAGATTGCTTTTGTCGCCAGCCCTGTGCCGATCGCGCAAACTGCGCTGCACACGTTGACGCAGGCGCATGGGGACGTGCCACAGGCAGAGGCGGACGTTATCGTGGCCCTTGGTGGTGACGGGTTCATGCTTGAAACACTGCATGTGACCCAAGGGTTGGACGTGCCTGTCTATGGCATGAACCGCGGCACCGTTGGCTTTTTGATGAATGAATACCACGAGGTCGATCTGCAACAGCGCTTGGATGAGGCTGAGGAAGAGGTGATTAACCCCCTTGCCATGACCGCGTTGACCGTGGACGGGGCCATGCACGAGGCGCTGGCGATCAACGAAGTCAGTTTGCTGCGTGCCGGTCCGCAGGCAGCGAAACTGCGCATCACGGTAGACGGCAAGTTGCGCATGAATGAACTGGTTTGCGACGGGGCGCTTTTGGCGACGCCTGCGGGGTCCACGGCCTATAACTATTCCGCACATGGTCCGATTTTGCCGATCGGGTCGGATGTTCTGGCGCTGACGGCGATGTCTGCGTTTCGTCCACGCCGTTGGCGGGGGGCGTTGCTGCAGAAAAGTGCGGTGGTCCGGTTTGACGTGATTGATCCGCAAAAGCGGCCTGTGATGGCGGATGCGGACGGGTCTTCGGTGCGCAATGTGGTCAGTGTTGAGATCAGATCAGAGCCAGCCGTGCGGCACCGGATTTTGTTTGATCCGGGGCATGGTTTGGAAGAGCGGTTGATTAGAGAGCAGTTTGCTTAAGCTGCGCGTCAGCGATTCAATCCGCGGTGCCGATCCAGTCGATGTCCAAATTGGCCTCATAGTCAGCGCCGTAGGCCACGATGCCAAGGCTCAGGATGTCTTCGGGACTGAAACGGGCCGTTAGTCCACCTTGGGGTTGGAACGCGGACCACGACAGCGTGACTTCTTGCCAGCTTTCAGAACTTTCGAATGCGGCTTGGTAATACTGCCAAGGGCGACGGGACGCCTTGGGGCGCAAGTGGATATAATAGGTCGCTCCATTGCCGCGCATGCGCAGTTTAATGCCAGACGCATCTGTGGGCAGCGGCGATGCAAGGTCCTGCCTGATCTGGATAAAGCCACCATTATTGGCTGTGCTGACGGTGCCGCGCAGTTGCGCAAAGCTGATCCCGTTCTCGACCCCAAGACCTGCTTGGCCGTCCGAGATACCGCCCATCACGCGGTCGCTGGCAAAGCGCCAACGGCTTTCGGCTGGGGTTGAGAAATCATCAATTAACATAGGCTCCGCCATCGCAGGGGCCGCGAGAAGCAGCAAGATCAGCATCATTTTCATGATGCTAATCTAGGGCGCGCTGCGCGTAGGGCTAGTCTTTGGCATACCCTAAAGGCTGCAACGCCGCTTTGATTTCATCCAGGATCGCGGGATCGTCGATTGTCGCGGGCATCTTGAACGCCTCGCCATCTGCGATTTTGACCATTGTGGCCCGCAGGATTTTGCCAGAGCGTGTCTTGGGCAAACGGTCCACGACTGCCACCAGTTTGAACGCGGCGACGGGGCCGATGGTGTCGCGCACGGATTTGACGACCTCTTTGGCGATGTCTTCGTGCGGGCGGTCACAGCCTTTGTTCAAGCAGACAAAGCCCATAGGCAGCTGGCCTTTCAGCTCGTCTGTAACCCCGATCACGGCGCATTCGCCAACGTCTGGGTGACCTGCGAGGACTTCTTCCATTGCACCGGTCGATAGGCGGTGGCCCGCTACGTTAATGACGTCATCGGTGCGCGCCATGATGTAAAGATAGCCGTCTTCGTCGATCATGCCTGCGTCGCCGGTTTCATAATAGCCGGGGAATGTGTTGAGGTAGGATTTGATAAAACGGTCTTCGGCGTTCCAAAGGGTCGGCAATGTCCCTGGCGGTAGGGGCAATTTAACCGCAATCGCCCCCAATTCGCCCGGTTTCATCTGGTGGCCAGCTTCGTCAAGAATTTGCACATCATAGCCGGGCATGGCCACGGTGGGTGATCCGATCTTTACGGGTAGCGCTTCGATCCCTGCGGGGTTGCCTGCGATCGTGTAGCCTGTTTCGGTCTGCCACCAATGGTCATAGACGGGCACGTTCATGATGCGCTGTGCCCATTCGATTGTGTCGGGATCAGCCCGTTCGCCCGCCAGATAAAGCGCGCGCAGACCAGAGATGTCGTAGCCTTTGATCATCTCGCCTTTGGGGTCTTCGCGTTTGATGGCGCGGAACGCGGTGGGGGCGGTGAAGAAGGATTTGACGTCGTATTCTTCGATTACCCGCCAGAACGTGCCTGCGTCGGGGGTGCCGATCGGCTTGCCCTCGAAGACGACAGTTGTGTTGCCGTGGATCAGTGGTGCGTAGCAGATGTAGGAATGTCCAACGACCCAACCGACGTCTGATGCAGCCCAGAACACCTCGCCCGGATCAACGTTGTAGATTGCCTTCATGGTCCAGTTCAGTGCGACCAAGTGGCCCGCTGTAGGTCGCACAACGCCTTTGGGTGCGCCTGTAGTGCCAGAGGTGTAGAGGATATATGCGGGATGATCGCCACGGACTGGTACACATTCTGCCGGAGCGACCCCTTTTTGAAAGTCGTGCCAGTCAAAGTCACGGTTCGGGTTCAGTTCGGCAATTTCTTGTTCGCGCTGAAGGATGACGGTGAAGTCGGGTTTGTGCTTGGCCATTTCAATCGCGCCGTTCAGCAATGGCTTGTAATGTACCACGCGCCCCGGTTCGATCCCGCAAGAGGCGGCGATGATCGCCTTTGGTGTCGCGTCGTCGATGCGCACGGCAAGCTCGTTCGCGGCAAATCCGCCGAACACGACCGAGTGGATCGCACCAAGGCGGGCACAGGCCAACATCGCCTCAAGCGCTTCGGGGATCATCGGCATGTAAATAATGACGCGGTCGCCTTTTTCCACGCCTTTGGCGCGCAAAGCACCTGCCAGCGATGCGACGCGGGTTTGTAGTTCCGCGTAACTGATCTTGCGTTTGGTATTGGTGACGGGGCTGTCGTAGATGATCGCGGTCTGTTCGCCACGTCCGTTTTCCACATGGCGGTCAACGGCGTTGTAGCAGGTGTTTACTTCAGCGTCGGTGAACCAGCGGTAAAGCGGCGCTTTGCTGTCATCGAGTGCTTTGGTCGGTGGGGTTACCCAGTCGATTGCTTTTGCCTGATCCATCCAGAAACCTTCCGGATCGTTCTTCCAAGCGTCATAAACTGCAGCGTAGCCCATGGTAATCCTCCCAAAATCAATACCCAAATGGGTACTTAGGGAGCGACGCGCAAACAAGGTTAAAACCTGCAGGGGTGCGCGGGTTTGTTAAGAAACTAACAAAATCGATTTCGAAGAAGCCTTGCGACAATGATTTTAGGGGTAGGCCCGGTTCCATAAAGGCGCTGTCGAGGCAATTCAAAAAGTGTGTGGGCGCGCTGTAAACCCTCGTGATCGCTCTGGTCCCGTGATAGACTTGAGATAACGGAGCGCGCATAAGAGAGTGTCCAGATGTCGATGAAACACAATCATGCAGCGCCCGAAACCTTACCGCGTCTCATTCTGCCGGAACTGAGCGGTTTGCGGCTTTCTGAAAGCAGTCCCCATCGGCGCGATATGCCTTTACCGGCTGAACAGCGCGACGAAAAGTATGTCGCCAATTTCGACTTGCGCACGCTTGTCTATGACGCTGTTGAGGGACCAACGCGGATCAGCTTGTTCTGTCCACGGCTTTTCAACCTGTGGCCGCTTTTGCGCGATGGGCTACGGTTGAACGGCGCGCCTGTCCGCGTGCGACGACGCCGGTTTTTGCGTTTTGAGCGGCTTGATCTACCTAAAAATGCGCGTGGCGAACTGACGGTCGACGTCGATGGCACACAAATGGCACTGCCAGTGCATGACGCTTCCCCAGACTTGTTTGCGGGTCTGGATGTCATGATCGCGATGGTCAAGGACACGCCGTCGCAGTGGGTCGTTGATTGGGTGAACTATCATGCGGCGGCGCATGGCGCTCAGGGGTTGATCCTGCTTGATAACGGTTCCGACGCGGGGCTGGTGCAAGAGACCGCAGCAAAGCTCTGTGAAGAAACGTCATTGGCCCGCGTTGCTATCGTTTCTGCGCCGTTTCCTTATGGCGGGATGTCAAAGGGGCGATTTGTGGCCCCAGCGAAATATCTGCAGGTGGCGATGTTGAATGCGATGCGTGCGCGATTTTTGGGCCAAGCAAGCGGGTTATTGTCTGTGGATGTCGACGAATTTGTGCACCCCTTGCCGACCGACGGGCCGCACCGAACGATATTTGATCTGGCACGCGCGCAGCCATTTGGCTGTGTGACATTTGTTGGACGGTGGGCTTTTGCCCATGGTGCAGTCGGGCCGCAACCGCAGCGGGCCCATCACTATACGAACCCAGATTATTTATGTGCGAACCCCAAGTGGTGCATGGTGCCCGGTGGTTGGGCTGACCGGTTTCCACTTGCCGTACACAGGCCTGCGGGTCCGTTATTTGGTTTAACGCGCAGCAATCTTGTAAAATACTGGCACTTTCGCGCCACGACAACGGGGTGGAAATCGGCCCGGTTTGAAACTGGTCATTCGGGAACTCCGGATGAAGCACTTGTTGCGGCGCTCAAGCGATATCTGCCGTAAACCAATAGCGGTCGGTTTTGAGCGAATTCGACATAAAGCACAGATATTGCGGATGAGACCGGACCGCAGTTGCAGCGATCCGGCCATGTCCACCGATTAGAAATCTACGTTTATCCGTAGTGTGCGACAGGTGTTCCCGCAACTGCCGACATATTCAACAAGCCGCGCGCCGTAATTGACGGTGTCACGATGTGACAACGGTTGCCCATGCCCATCAGGATCGGCCCAACTTCCAGTCCGCCACCCTTCATTTTCAGGATGTTGCGCACGCCAGATGCCGCGTCGGTGTTTGAGAACACCAGCGTGTTGGCGGCACCGGGCAGATGGGCGGCCGGAAAGACGCGGTTGCGCAGTTCGACATCAAGGGCTGAGTCGACGTGCATTTCACCCTCATAGGCAAAGTCACGTGGTGCGCTATCAAGGATTTCCATCGCGGCGCGCATGCGGCGGCCGCTGACAGTATCAAGGTTGCCGAATTGGCTGTGCGAACACAGTGCGATCTTTGGGTCGACGCCAAAGCGACGCACGTGGCGTGCCGCGCCAATCACGGTTTCAGCGATCTGTTCGGGTGTGGGTTCGGGATGCACTTGGGTGTCGGCGACAAACAGTGGGCCGTCTTCAAGGATCATCAATGAAAGTGCTGCGATGGGGTGGAAGCCCCCGGTACCAAGGATCTGCTGCACATAGTTGAGATGCCACAGGAATTGGCCGAAAGTACCACAGATCATGCTGTCGGCCTCGCCGCGATGGACCATGACGGCAGCAATCGCCGTGGTATTGGTGCGCATAATCGCCTTGGCCAAATCGGGGGTGACGCCTTTGCGGGCCATCAGATCATGGTAGGTTTCCCAATAGTCGCGATAACGTGGATCGTTTTGCGGGTTCACGATTTTGAAGTCGATACCGGGCCGGATTTTCAGACCGGCACGTTCGCAGCGGCGCTCGATCACCTCCGGGCGGCCGATCAGGATTGGTGTGTCGGTGGTTTCTTCCATGATCGCCTGAGAGGCACGGAGTACACGTTCGTCCTCGCCTTCGGCAAACACGATGGACCGCGATGCGGTGCGGGCGGCCTCGAACACGGGACGCATGATCATCGCAGATTTGAAGACCGAACCGTCAAGGTGGGCTTTGTAAGCGGCCATGTCAGGAACAGGGCGCTGGGCCACGCCAGTTGCGATTGCAGCACCGGCAACGGCGCTGGCGACTACGCCCATAAGCCGCGGATCAAACGGTTTCGGGATCAGGTAGTCGGCACCGAAGGTGAGATGTTCACCTTTATATGCGGCGGCGGCTTCGGCGCTGGTCGTTGCACGCGCAAGCGCTGCAATACCTTCGACGCAGGCGATTTTCATTTCGTCGTTAATTTCGGTCGCTCCGACGTCGAGGGCACCGCGAAAGATGAACGGGAAGCACAGTACGTTGTTGACCTGATTGGGGAAATCACTGCGGCCTGTTGCGATGATCGCGTCGGGATTGGCGGCACGGGCGACCTCTGGGTCGATTTCAGGGTTGGGGTTGGCCAGTGCAAAAATGATCGGACGGGCGGCCATTTTCTTGACCATTTCAGGCTTGAGAACACCAGGGCCGGACAAGCCAAGGAAGAGGTCCGCACCAGCGATTACATCATCCAGTGCCGCGGGCGTTGAACCTTGGGCATACTCTGCCTTTTGGGGCGTCATGTCCTTTTCGCGGCCTTCGTAAACAAGACCCTCGATGTCGCAAAGATAGACGTTTTCGCGTTTTACGCCGAGCTTGAGCAGCATGTTCAGGCAGGCAATGCCCGCAGCACCGCCACCTGTGCTGACGATTTTGATGTCCTCGAAATTCTTGCCGGCGACGTGCAGTGCGTTGTAGACAGCGGCACCCACAACGATCGCAGTGCCGTGCTGGTCGTCGTGAAAGACCGGAATATTCATCCGTTCACGGCAGATTTTTTCGACAATGAAACAGTCGGGGGCTTTGATGTCTTCGAGGTTGATCGCACCAAAGGTGGGTTCCAGTGCGCACACAATATCGGCGAGCTTTTCGGGGTCAGGTTCGTTCAGTTCAATATCGAAACAGTCGATATTGGCGAACTTCTTGAACAAGACTGCTTTGCCTTCCATGACGGGCTTTGAAGCCAATGCACCGATGTTTCCAAGGCCCAGAACGGCCGTACCGTTGGTGACAACAGCCACCAGATTGCCGCGCGCTGTGTAGTCGCGGGCGGTGTCCGGGTTGGCTTTGATCTCAAGGCAGGCTTCGGCGACGCCAGGTGAATATGCGCGGGCAAGGTCGCGTCCATTGGCCATCGGCTTGGTCGCGCGTATTTCGAGTTTTCCGGGCTTTGGGAACTTGTGATAGTCCAGTGCGGCCTGCCGCAGGCTGTCGTTTGCATCGTCGCTCATGTGGTCCCTCCAATATGGTTTAATATTAAACCATCTGCTTTCCGCCACGGAAAGTGTTGGGGATGATTAAGCATGCTTTGGCGGCTCTTGCAAATAATTCAACGCAAAGACAGAGTATGACGCATGACTGAATTGCATGAAATACGCGCCGAAGTTTGTTTGGCGACGACAGACCTTCGCGCTGATCTGGGGTTTTTCGGGGGCATTCTGGGTATGCGGCTGGATATGATTTATCCGGCTGATGATCCGAGTGTGGCTGTGTATTCAGGGCACGGTTTGCGGGTGCGTTTGGAACAACGTGTCGGGGCGAATCCTGACCTGCGGATTCTGACGGATGATCCTGTGTTCGCGGATGGGGTGAAAATACTGACCTCACCGGGTGGGACGCGGGTTGAAGTCCATCCTTTGAACCCGCCGCTGGAATTGCCAACGACGGAACATGCATTCGTCGTGCGCCGCCTTGCGGATCAGGCCCCTTGGGTCATTGGGCGTGCCGGCATGCAGTACCGCGATTTGATCCCCAGCCGCTTGGGCGGATCGATTATCGCCAGTCATATCCGTATTCCTGATGGCGGCCCTGTTCCTGACATGGTGCATTTCCACAAAGTCGGGTTTCAGCTGATTTTTTGTTATCGTGGCTGGGTCGATGTGGTTTACGAGGATCAAGGCGCGCCGATCCGTTTGACGGCGGGGGACTGTTTTATTCAACCGCCCGAGATTCGGCACCGTGTGTTGGAAGCCTCTGACGGGATTGAAGTCATCGAAATTGGCGTACCTGCCGAACATGTCACCGAGATTGATCATGTGATGGAACTACCAACCCCGCATTTGCGTCCCGACCGGGAATGGCAGGGGCAAAAGTTTGTCTTTAACGAGGTGTCAAAGGCGACCTGGACCGATGCCCGCTTGCCTGGGTTCAAGTCACGCGACACGACGATTGCCACAAACACCAAAGGCGTGGCTGGCGTGAATGTCATCCGCAAAGGGCAGGGCGATCCGGTTTGGGCCAGCCATGACGCAGATATCCATTTCACGTTCGTTATGGCGGGCACGATGATGCTGGAGGGCGAAGGCAAAGAACCTTATTCGCTAGAGGCAGGCGATGCTTTTGTCACGCCGCCCGCTATGAAGACACGCTACACTGACCCATCAGATGATCTGGAATTACTCGAAGTTGCGTTACCCGGGGTGTTTAGAACGACCTTCTAGGACTTGCATCCAGCGGCGTCCCGTCACAGTCTGATACCAACAGTTTTTGGAGGTCTCATGTCCCTGATCGATCGTGCCCGCGACGTGCGTGAAAACGCCTATGCGCCCTATTCGAAGTTCAAGGTGGGGGCTGCTTTGCGCGCGACCTCTGGCACTGTGTACCAAGGTTGTAACGTCGAAAACGTGGCCTATCCCGAAGGCACTTGTGCCGAAGCCGGTGCCATTGCCGCAATGATTGCCGCTGGTGATACTGCGATTGCCGAAATTGCGGTGATTGCCGACAGTCCAAAACCCGTCAGCCCTTGTGGTGGGTGTCGTCAAAAAATCGCTGAATTTGCAGCGGGCGATGTCAAAGTCACCTTGGCCACAATGGACGGGGTTGTGCAGGAAACCACGGTCGCAGTCCTGTTGCCGGGTAGTTTCGATGCCGACTACATGAGCCGCGTCTGACGTGGATGCGCGCGCGATCATAGCCGCCGTCAGGGACAAGCATACGCCAAGTGGGGAAGAACTTGCGTGGTTCGCCCAAGGGCTCGCGTCTGGGGATGTCAGCGATGCGCAGGCCGGAGCCTTTGCAATGGCGGTTGTGTTGAACGGCTTGACGGACGCTGGCCGCGTGGCATTGACCGAAGGTATGCGTGATAGTGGTGATGTGTTGAAATGGGACTTGCCGGGGCCGGTTCTGGACAAGCATTCAACGGGTGGTGTGGGCGATTGTGTATCGCTGATCCTCGCCCCTGTTTTGGCCGCCTGCGGGATTTATGTGCCGATGATTTCGGGGCGCGGGTTGGGCCATACCGGCGGAACATTAGACAAGATGGAAGCGATCCCCGGCGTTGATATCAATGTGTCCGAGCAGCGTTTGCGTCTTCTGACCCGCGAGGTCGGTTGCGCGATTGTGAGTGCTACTGGAAAGATCGCCCCTGCTGATCGCCGTCTTTATGCGGTCCGTGATGTGACAGCGACAGTGGAAAGCGTCGACCTGATCACCGCTTCGATCCTGTCCAAAAAGCTGGCAGCGGGTTTGGGTGGTTTGATCTTGGACGTCAAATGCGGGTCGGGGGCGTTTATGAAAACGCAAGACGATGCAAAGGCGCTGGCGCAGGCTTTGGTCAGTACCGCAAACGGGGCAGGCTGTCCCACGATGGCACTGATTACGGATATGAACGAACCGCTGGCACCTGCGTTAGGCAACGCGCTTGAGGTGTCGGTGTGTATGGAAATTCTGGCAGGTAATATTGCGGCTTCCCCGCGGCTTTATGATCTGACGGTGGCGCTTTGTGCGCAGTTGATGGTGATGCAAGGCACACATGCCCAAGATGCGACAGACAAGGTCAAGGATGCCATCAGTTCAGGTGACGCGATGGAGCGGTTCGCGCATATGGTTGCTGCCCTTGGTGGTCCACCTGATATGGCACATGACTGGCATACCCATCTGCCCAAGGCCCCGGTAGTCGGTGAAGTGACCGCCCCCAAAGCGGGGTATATTTCTGCGATTGATGGTGAGGCACTGGGTCTGGCTGTTGTCGCACTTGGCGGTGGACGACGGGTAGAAACGGACCGCGTTGATCCATCCGTTGGGTTGGCAGAAGTCGTGGGCTTGGGTGTCAAAGTGAACCGCGGTGATCCGCTTTGCGTTTTGCATGCCGCGACCGAAGATCAAGCAGTCGAAGCCGCAACAGCTGTGCAGGCTGCCTTTACCATTGGTGATCCTGTGACGCGCGGACCGCTGATTATCGAGGGGATTACCTGATGGCACGGGCGTTCTTGATCGTGATCGATAGCGTCGGGATTGGTGGCGCACCTGACGCAGACCAGTTCTTTAATGGTACATTGCCTGATACGGGCGCGAATACCGTGGGACATATCGCGGGGGCCGTCGGGCTGAAAGTACCCACGCTGGATGCGCTGGGCCTTGGGGCCGCGGTAAAGCTCGCATCCGGGATGGCGGCGGCGGGTTTGGATGCTGTGCCAACTGGTGCTTGGGGTGCTGCCACCGAAATATCGCGCGGCAAGGATACGCCGTCGGGTCATTGGGAATTGGCAGGGGTGCCTGTGCCGTGGGAATGGCACACGTTTCCGGACACTGATCCTGCTTTTCCGCCGGAATTAACTGCGCAGATTTGTGCTGCTGCGGGAACCGACGGCATTCTGGGCAATCGTCATGCCTCTGGTACTGTTGTGATCGAGCAAGAGGGCGAGGCTCATGTCAAAACGGGCTGGCCGATTTGTTATACCTCTGCCGACAGTGTGCTGCAGATTGCGGCACATGAGGAAGCGTTCGGGCTAGAACGGCTTTTGAAGCTTTGCAAAGATATTGCCCCCATCTTGCACGATATGAAGGTCGGACGTGTCATCGCGCGGCCATTTACCGGTGAGGTAGGCGATTTCAAACGCACGGCCCACCGCAAGGATTTTGCCATTGAAACGCCCGCGCCGACGATCTGCGACTATGTCCACGATGCAGGGCGGACAGTTTATGCGGTTGGTAAGATCGGTGATATCTTTTCGATGCGCGGCATTGATGATCTGCGCAAAGGGCCTGATGTGGACCTGATGGGGCATATTCATGATCTGGCGGATGAAGCGGCAGAGGGGTCTTTTGTCTTTGCCAACCTCGTCGAATTTGACAGCGAATACGGGCACCGGCGTGATCCAGCGGGCTATGCCGGTCATCTGGAATGGTTTGATGCTGAATTAGGGGCGTTATTGCCCAAAATGCGCAGCGGTGACCTGTTGATCGTCAGCGCGGACCATGGCAATGACCCCACGTGGTCCGGAACTGACCACACCCGCGAAAGGGTGCCGGTTCTGGTGCATGGGCTTGGGGCAAAAGCGCTGGGTCATTTGAATTTTACGGATGTTGCAGCAACGATCGCCGCCCATCTTGAAGTGCCTTACGCAGGCCAAGGAAAGAGCTTTCTATGAGTTTCCGGTCCATTCCAAAAGTTGAATTGCATACCCATTTGGAAGGCTGCGCACCGCCCGCATTTATTCGCGGACTGGCCAAGGAAAAGAATATCGATATCAGCGGAATTTTTGACGCGAACGGCGGTTATGCCTTCCGCGATTTTGATCACTTTTTGCAAATCTACGAAGCCGCCTGCACGACCCTGCAAAGCCCCGAGGATTTCCGCCGTCTGACGATGGCAGTCCTTGAAGAAACGGCGGCGCATGGTGTTGTCTACATGGAAACATTCGTGTCGCCTGATTTCTGCGGAGGTGGCGATCTGGCAGCGTGGAAAGACTATCTTGCTGCGATGGTTGATGCCGCGGATGAAGCGGAAGCGAAGTTGGGGATTACCCTGAAAGGCATTGTCACCGGTATTCGTCACTTTGGTCCTGAGGCCTGCAAACCTGCTGCGAAATGTGCGGTTGAAACCTTTGGCGACTTCGTGACCGGCTACGGAATGGCGGGTGGTGAAATGGCCGGACGTCCGGCTGACTATGCCTATAGTTTTGATATGGCGCGGGAAGCAGGCATACCGTTGACCTGTCACGCAGGCGAATGGGGCGGCCCGTCGATGGTCGCAGAGACGATCCGCCACTTGGGCGTGACACGCATTGGTCACGGGATCGGGGCGATTGATGATCGTGCGCTGCTTGATGAAATCATCGAAAAAGAAATCGTGCTGGAAGTTTGTCCGGGATCAAATGTCGTGCTGAAAGCCGTAGGTGGCTGGGACGCGCACCCCATCGTCAAGCTGCGCGATGCGGGCGTCAAAGTGACCGTATCAACCGACGATCCGCCATTTTTTCACACCACCATGACCGCCGAATATGACATGCTGAACCGCACTTTCGGGTGGGGCGAGGATGATTTTCGCGCGATGAACGAAACGGCATTGGCTGCGGCCTTTTGCGATGAAGACACCCGCGCCCGTGTGGCCAAAAGGTTGGAGCCTGCCCAATGAACGATCACGTCACCCACGTCACTCATCCACTGGTGCAGCACAAGCTGACGTTGATGCGGCAAAAGGATACCTCGACCGCAGTTTTCCGGCAGTTGTTGCGCGAAATTAGTCAACTGCTTGCTTATGAGGTCACGCGCGGATTACCCATGACCACCCGCCGTATTGAAACCCCGATGGAGGCGATGGATGCGCCGGTCATTGACGGCAAAAAGCTTGCGCTTGTGTCGATTTTACGGGCTGGTAACGGATTGCTGGATGGGGTGTTGGAATTGATCCCGTCGGCCCGTGTGGGCTTTGTCGGGCTGTACCGTGACGAAGAAACGTTGCAGCCGGTGCAGTACTATTTCAAAGTGCCGACCGAATTGCAGGACCGTTTGGTGATTGCGGTCGATCCGATGCTGGCGACTGGCAATTCATCTGTTGCAGCGATTGATCTGCTCAAAAAGGCCGGAGCGACCAATATCCGGTTCTTGTGTCTATTGGCAGCGCCCGAAGGGATCGCGCGGATGAAAGAGGCACATCCAGATGTGCCGATTGTGACCGCCGCGATTGACAGTCATTTGAATGCGCAGGGCTATATTGTTCCCGGTTTGGGCGATGCTGGCGACCGGATGTTCGGCACCAAGTAACTGCTAGCGATTGCAGGTGTTGCGCAGAGTGACCCAATCGCTGTCGTTAAGGATCAGCGGGACAGTTTGGCCCTCCATCGCGTCTTCCCCGAGGTCGGGCGTGTTGCCGTTGCGTCGGTCAGACGCGGCGCGGTAAGGGCCTTGCGGGATTTGGGCGGCGGCGAGCATGTCGCGCAGCGAGTCTGCACTGGGTTGTGGCGCTTGTGCCGTGACCAGGTTTTGCGCGTTTTCATTCAAGATGGCTTCGGGGATACTGCCGGTGGTCAGCAGACGAAATGTCGTGCTCAGCCCTGCTGCGCGCAGCAATTCCTCAAGAGGATCCATGTGGATTATTGCCGCACGGCTGGCGAGGATGAAACCAGCGGCCGCTGCAGGATCATCGGCGCGTTGCAAGACGGCTGCGTCAACGACGATAATCCCACCCGGAAGCGCAAGCGCCGCCTGTTCAAGCCGTGGAACGATGATGATACGACTTTTGGTCTCTGCCCCGAAAAGTCGCTGCGCAAAGCGCGTTGTCGCGGCATCTGCAGATCTGGACCTGCAAGCCGTGCCGGTGATGGGTTGCATGTAACCCAGCATAGCGGTTCCGATTTCAACGCGCTTGGGAAACGGGACAACTGCCAAGGTTTGCCGCATCAAAGCACCGGGTAGCCAGAACACTGCCAGTAGGACTGTCGTCACAATCAGCGCCCCTGTCAGCCAATGCCGAAGTTTGCCGGGTCGTGGTCGCGATTTTGCCAGCGCTTTGCGCACCTCTTCAATCGCTTCGATCATCATGGGATCGCTGATTTCCAGCAGTTCGCTTGCTGCGTCGTCGGGCGCATAAATTGCTGGGGTATCGGTCGTATTTTGGCGGATCAATGCAGGCAAAGACCAATGCGCCAACGGACGGGCGGCATTGTCGGTGATGACCAATGTTGCGTCTCCGAACGCGATTGTCACATCGCGCCGCTGCGCGTCAGGACTCGCACGCCAGAGCGCGTCACTTTCCAATCGCACATATCGATCGAGTGCTGTCATCTGCCCCAACTGCCTTTTTTTACAAGGTAGCTGGATGGGTCAGGATTGTCATCTGGGAAAGATTGCAGGTGACAGGTGATTTGCTGCAGTAGGTCGAACCCAACGGGGGAGGTTTCGTCAGGGGGATAGTTTGCTGGTTGTGGTCATCAGGGCGCTACAGGGTTTTGGCAAAAGTGCGCAGTTCGAACTTTTGGATCTTACCTGTCGAGGTTTTCGGGAGGTCTTGAAAAACCACCCGTTTGGGACACTTAAAGCCCGCCAACCGTTCGCGGGCAAAAGCGATGATTTCGGCTTCGGTCGCGTGCGCACCTTCTTTGAGTTCGACGAAGGCGCAAGGCACTTCGCCCCATTTGTCATCGGGTTTGGCCACGACGGCACATAGGTTGACCGCGACGTGGTGCATCAGCGCGCCTTCGACTTCGACAGAGCTGATGTTTTCGCCGCCAGAAATGATGATGTCTTTTGCACGGTCCGAGATCTGGATTGATCCGTCGGGGTGTTGGATCGCGAGGTCTTCTGAATGGAAGTATCCACCAACAAAGGCTTTTTCAGTGGCGTCGGCGTTCTTAAGATAGCCTTTCATCACTGCATTGCCGCGCATGACGATTTCGCCTTGGGTCGCCCCGTCACGGGGGACTTGCCCCATGTGATTGTCGACGACGGTCACGTCTTCCATCATTGGAAAGGCCACACCTTGGCGGGCTTTGATCGCAGCCTGTTCGTCGCTGGGCAGCGTGTCCCATTCGTTGTCCCAGATGCATTCGGTCACATGGCCATAGGTTTCTGTCAGCCCGTAAACCTGTTTGACGTTAAAGCCCAATTTGCCGATTGCTGCCAAAGTTGCAGCGGCGGGCGGTGCGCCTGCTGTGAAAACCTCGACGGTGTGAGCAAAGCTGCGGCGGTCTGTGTCTTTGGCGTTGACGATCAGGTTCAGCACGATGGGGGCGCCGCCAAAGTGCGTGACGCCTTCTTGACCGATGGCATCGTAGATCGCTTTGGCAGACACATCGCGGCAGCAGACGATTGTGCCGCCCAACGCGGGCAGCATCCATGTGTGGTTCCAGCCATTGCAGTGGAACAGCGGCACGATCGTCAGATAGCGCATGAACAGCGGCAATTCCCAACTGATCGGAGTGCCCATTGTCATAAGGTACGCCCCGCGGTGATGGTAAACCACGCCTTTGGGCCGGCCCGTCGTTCCTGAGGTGTAGTTGAGTGCGAGACTTTCCCATTCGTCTTGCGGCAAGATCCATGCGAATTCCGGATCGCCCAGCAAAAGAAAGTCTTCATAGTTCTGATGATCGCTCATGGCTGGTACGCCCGCTTGATCATCGGGAACTTCGATGATGACGGGGGGTGTGCCATCCATGAGGTCGACGGCCGCCATAGCGAGCGGCATGAACTGGCTGTCAACCAAGACCACTTTGGCTTCGCCGTGGTCGAAGATATATGCCACCGTATCAACATCAAGGCGGGTGTTGATGGTGTTTAGAACAGCACCGCAGGCGGGTACGCCAAATGCGGCCTCGGCCTGTGCGGGGATGTTGGGCAGGATGGTTGATACGACATCACCGGGTTGGACGCCCATTTTTGCCAGTGCCGAAGCCAATCGCGTGACGCGGCGATAATACTTCTCATATGTCATGCGGGTTTCGCGGTAGACGACTGCCTCGCGCTTGGCAAAAACGAGCGCTGCGCGTTGGAGGTGTGACAGGGGTGTCAGCGGCACATAATTTGCAGCCCGTTTCCCCAAACCGGTCTCGTCTCTCATCCAGCCCATGTCGCCCTCCCGCAATTGGCGTCGCATTGATGGTGGAGTATTGCGTCAACTTGGTCACATTGGAAGTCGGAAAGTAATCCAAAGGACGCACCAATGTTGCAAACAGTCGCCCCAAACAGAGCGGTGTTATTCATACTGGCTGGAATGGCGACGCTTGGGCTGACTGATAATTTTGTAGCGCATGTGTCCGCCGACAGTTCATTGTGGCAGTTCCATCTTGTGCGTGGGTCGTTCGTGCTTCTGGCCATGACGGTTATCGCGGCACTTGGGTTTGGTGCATTGCGTCCGCGACGCCCGCTCGCGGTTTTGGCCCGCAGTGCGATTCAAGCAACATCGATGCTGATCTATTTTGGTTGCCTTTCGATACTACCGATTGGTGTTGTGGTGGCGGGACTGTTCACTGCCCCTTTGTTTGTCGCGCTGATTGCGGCCGTGTTTCAAGGCAAGCGGATCGGACATATCCACCTGGCCGCGATCCTGATGGGTTTTATTGGCGCATTGATGGTGATCCGTCCCGATCCGGCCAATATTGATCTGGTCGCTTTCTTGCCCATATTTGCAGGCCTTCTTTACGCGATTGGCGCTGTCGCCACCCGCGCGTGGTGCGAAGGCGAGGCAACCTTGTCATTGAGCGCAGGGTTCTTTTTAGTGTTGACCCTGATGGGTGCGGTTGGCTGCCTTGTGCTGTCATCAACTGCCGTCGGTGCAGAAGGGTTTGCCTTGCGTGGGTGGATGCCGCTGAACGCAAGTTTAACTTTTTGGCTGGCAGTGCAGGCTGTGGGTGCGTTGATCGGAATCTTATGTTTGTTTCGCGGCTATCAACTTGGCGAGGCCAGTCACGTTGCAGTCTTTGAATATTCACTATTGGTCTTTGCAAGCGCTTGGGCGTGGTATTTGTGGGGTCAGGTGGTGCCGCCGCTTGGAATGTTCGGCATGGTGTTGATCATTCTATCGGGGTCGGTGATCGCGCTGCGACGGAACCCATGATCATTTCGCACAAACGCCGATTTGCCTTTGTACATATTCCCAAGACGGGCGGGACCAGCTTTGCTTTGGCTTACGAGGATCGTGCGGCCGCCGATGATATCTTGATCGGGGATACGCCCAAGGCGCGGCGTCGCAAGGGGCGATTGGACGCCTTGCAGGTTCCCGGGCGTTTATGGAAGCACAGCACGTTGCGCGATGTTGGCCCGTCAATCGCCGACGATTATTTCGTTTGTACGCTGGTGCGTAATCCATGGGACCGGATGGTCAGTTATTATCACTGGCTCCGCGCGCAAGCGTTCGATCACCCGGCCGTGCAGACCGCTAAGGCGATGCCTTTTGACGCGTTCTTGCGTGATCCGATGATCCAGAGATCGCAGCGCGAAAATCCTTATAGCAGCTATGTGACGGGTGCTGATGGGGTGGATCGCTGTGCTGCATATGTCCGTCTGGAGCATCTAGAAGACTTTGCGCCGGTTTGGGAACACTTAGGGTTTAAGCTAAGTATTTCGCACGTCAATCAATCTGATCGCAGCTTGAACTGGCGTGACTACTATGATGCGGAAGGTTTTGAAATTATACGGGAAATTTCAAGAAATGATATTGCGCGTTTTGGATATGACACCATGCTGTAGTGGCGCACCCCGTTAAGGGATGCGCCATTTTGTGCTAAGCTGCTTTCGCGGCTGTACCAAAACGCTTGTAGAACTCTTGGTTCTTGGCTGCCATTTCGCGCAGCAGATCAGGCGTCTTGAAACGCTCGCCGAATTCAGCGGTTAGCGCGTCACAACGCTCTGCTGCATAAGGTGCCCCAATCATATCAAGCCAGCTAAACGGGCCGCCGGACCAAGGCGCAAAGCCCCAGCCAAGGATCGCGCCGACGTCGCCTTCGCGGATGTCCTCAAGCACGTTTTCTTCGAGTGCGCGGACAGCTTCCAAAGTTTGCGCGAACATCAAACGGTGCTGGACAGTGATTAGATCGGGTTGGTCGTCGGCCACAGGATACTGTGCCGCAAGACCTTCCCAAAGACCGCCGCGCTTGCCTTTGTCGTCGTAGCTGTAAAAGCCTGCATTGGATTTACGACCCAAGCGTTTTTCGTCGAACATCCAGAACAGAACTTCGTCCACTTCGCCGTCTGGGTACGCGTCGCCCATTGCAGCACGTGTTGCCTTGGCGATTTTGACGCCCAGATCGACGGACGTCTCATCAACCAGTTGCAACGGTCCAAGGGGCATGCCCAGCAGTTTCGCCGCGTTCTCGATCAGCGCAGGTGCGACACCTTCCTTTACCATCCGAATACCTTCGTTGATGTAAGGGATGATGCAACGGTTGGCATAGAAAAACCGTTCGTCGTTGACGACGATCGGGGTTTTGCGGATCTGACGCACAAAATCGAGCGCCTTGGCCACCGCGACATCACCTGTCTGCTTACCCTTGATGATTTCCACCAACAGCATTTTGTCCACAGGCGAGAAGAAGTGAATGCCGATGAACTTTTCCGCGTCAGTCGATGCTTTTGCAAGCTCGGTGATCGGCAAGGTCGAAGTGTTGGTCGCAAAGATGCAATCAGGACCAGTGACGGCTTGGACCTTTGCGGTCACGTCGGCTTTGACACCGACGTCTTCGAACACGGCTTCAACGATCAGGTCGCAACCTTTGAGGGCGTCGTAGTCTGTCGTTGCATTGATCAGGCCCAGAACAGCGTCTTTCTTTTCTTGGGTGACCTTCTTGCGCGCCATGCCTTTATCAAGATGGGCGGTGGTATAGGATTTGCCCTTGTCAGCAGCCTCTTGTGTGCTGTCGATCAAGACAACCTCGATACCAGCCAAGGCTGACACCAAAGAAATGCCTGCGCCCATCATGCCTGCGCCGATGACGCCGACCTTTTGGACGCGCTGATCTGCCGCGTCGGGACGGTTAGCCCCTTTTTCAAGCGCCTCTTTGTTGATGAACAAGCTGCGGATCATAGCCGAAGACGACGGGTTCATCAGAACATTGGTGAACCAGCGTGCCTCGATCTTGATTGCTGTGTCGAAAGGAACCATCGCACCTTCGTAGACGGCTGACAAAAGCGCCTTGGCGGCAGGATAGACGCCTTGGGTCTTGCCGTTAACCATCGCGGAGGCGCCAACAAAGGTCATAAAGCCTGCAGGGTGGTAAGGTGCGCCACCCGGCATTTTATAGGCTTTTTCATCCCATGGTTTGACAATGTTCGGCTCTGACAGAACCCATGCTTTGGCAGCAGACAGCAATTCATCCGCAGGGACGACTTCATCCACAACACCAGCGGCTTTCGCTTTGACGGGGTCATTCAGTTTGCCTTCGAGCAGTAAAGGCGATGCGCCCATAGCGCCCAATTTCCGGGACAGACGTGTTGTGCCGCCAGCGCCGGGGAAAATGCCCACAAGGATTTCAGGCAGACCGATTTTGGCCTTTGGGTTATCGGCGGCAAAAATGCGGTGGCATGACAGCGGAATTTCCAGACCAATGCCAAGCGCTGTGCCGGGCAGGGCGGCTGCGATCGGCTTGCCACCTTTGTTGGTTTTCGGGTCCATGCCTGCGCGTTCGATTTTGCGCATAATGCGGTGAGCGTTCATGATGCCGTCAAAGAGGCCTTTGGCCGGATTGTCGCCTGCCATTTCCTTCATCTTGGCGATGACATTCAGATCCATCCCGCCGGCAAAGCTGCCGGGCTTGCCAGATGTGATAATCGCACCTTTGATCGCGTCGTCAGCAAGGACCTGATCGACAAGCGCGTCAAGATCATCCCATGCCTCTAGGGTCATCACGTTCATGGATTTGCCAACAGTGTCCCAAAGGATTGTGGCGACGCCGTCGGCGTCTGTTGTCATTGTAAAATCAGTCATATCGGACACTCCTTACACGCGTTCGATGATTGTGGCCGCACCCATACCGGATGCGATACAAAGGGTGGCAAGGCCGGTGCTTTTGCCGGTCCGCTCAAGTTCGTCCAGCAGTGTGCCGATGATGATGGCACCCGTGGCGCCCAACGGGTGGCCCATCGCGATGGAGCCGCCATTCACGTTGACCTTGTCGCTGTCCACGTTGAATGCCTGCATAAAGCGCAGAACGACCGATGCGAAAGCTTCGTTCACCTCAAAGAGGTCAATGTCGCTGATCGCCATGCCGCTGTCCTTAAGGATCTTTTCGGTCACGGGCACAGGGCCTGTCAGCATGATGGTCGGGTCAGTGCCAATCTTGGCAGTGGCACGGATTACAGCACGGGGTTTCAGACCCATCGCCTCGCCCCATTCTTTGGAACCGATCAGGATGCCGGCCGCACCGTCCACAATACCTGACGAGTTACCAGCGTGGTGGATGTGGTTGATTTTCTCCAGATGCGGGTACTTCATCAATGCGACTTTGTCGAAGCCGGGCATCACCTCGCCCATGGCCTGGAAAGCGGGGTTGAGTGAACCCAGCGTTTGCATGTTGGTTTCCGGACGCATGTATTCGTCATGGTCCAGAATGGCCAAGCCGTTGATATCGCGCACGGTGACGACAGAATTAGCAAAGCGTTTATCGTCCCACGCAGCCTTGGCGCGACGTTGGCTTTCCATGGCAAGCTGGTCGGCGTCATCACGGCTAAAGCCGTACTCGGTTGCGATAATATCGGCAGAGATACCTTGAGGGACGAAATAGGTGTCCATCGCGATCGACGGGTCAACAGCAATTGCCGCACCGTCAGAGCCCATAGCCACGCGACCCATCATTTCGACGCCACCTGCAATATAAGCTTTGCCCGCGCCGCCTTTGACTTGGTTGGCGGCAAGGTTGACCGCTTCCATGCCAGAGGCGCAGAAGCGGTTGATGGCAAGACCGGGAATGGATTGATCAAGATCCGAAGCCAGAACAGCCGTACGTGCAAGGCAACCACCTTGTTCGCCAACTTGGGTGACGTTGCCCCAGATCACATCCTCGACGGCATGGCCTTCGAGATTGTTGCGGGACTTGAGTTCATTCAGAACGCCCGCAGACAGTCGTGCAGAGGTTACCTCGTGCAGGCTGCCGTCTTTGCGGCCTTTGCCACGCGGGGTGCGAATAGCGTCGTAGATATAGGCTTCGGTCATAGTATCCTCCGGTAAGGGGTCGCGCGTTAAGTAAGGGCGCGTTGCATCAGGTCATAAGGGTGTTTCCAACCGGGCTGCGCTGCGATTGCATCCAGCCAGCGGTCGATATGGGGGTAATCGGCACGATCAAAGGTAAAGTTTTCGGGGTAGAACAAGTAACCCGCGCAGGCGATGTCGGCGATGGTCAGGTCTTCGCCAGCCAGCCATGTTGTGTCGGCAAGTTGGGTTTCCATGATCTTGAGCGCACCTGCCAAACGGGCCCCCATGTATGCGTTCACATCTGCATTGCGCTTTTCTTCAGGCAGAAAGTTCATGTTGAAACGCAAAGGGCCAGCAACGCCAGAAACCTTGTGATTATCAAAGAACATCCAACGCAGGATATCACGACGCTCTGCTGCGGATTTGCCGCCCAGTTTGCCGGTTTTTGAACTGACGTAGTCCTGTATCACGCCCGATTGGGTCAGGATCAGATCGCCGTCTTCAAGCACAGGCACTTCGCCCATCACATTGAGCGCGCGGAATTCAGGTGTGCGGGTGGCACCGTTGAAGAAGTCAACAAACACGGGTTCCCATTCGGCATCAGCGAGCACCAGAGTCAGGGCTGCCTTATACGCGTTTCCGCTTTCACCAAAGCAATGCAATTTCATGGCCATGTTTTTACGCCTCCCAGCGATCCGCCCGTTGAAAGGACGGAATTTGAGTATTTTGAACAAAGCGAGGGTATCCCGCATTATTCATATGCTTTTAACCAAGTTCCGCGAAGATGACACCGCGGTACAGGCTGGAGAGCCGATGACCGCACAAAGCGAGGCCCTGATCTGTGGTGCTGCGCCCCTTAACTTGGGGAACTCTTCGCAGATCGGGGACCTCTACTTTGCCTCGCTTTGGTTCAAATACTCCCGCCGGAGGCTCCGGCGGCAACAAAAGGTACGGATGCCGGTTTTAGAAGTTCGCCGCATCCAGCGCCATGACGGTATCACCGCCTGTATTGATGCGGCTCAGGTGCATTGCAGTCGCGGGCAATTGACGCGCCATGTAGTAACGGCCGGTTGCGATCTTGGTCTCGTAGAATGCGGTGTCAGATGCACCGCCTTCAAGCGCTTCCATCGCTGCCTTTGCCATACGTGCCCACATCAGACCAAGGCAGACGTGACCCATCATGTGCATGAAGTCGTAAGAACCAGACAATGCGTTGTTTGGCTTGGTTGCGTTTTGCATGAAGTACATACCAGCGGCTTGCAGGTCTTTGGATGCTGCTTTGAGCGGGTTCAGGAAATCCTTGGACAAGGCTTCATTGCCCTCGTTTTCCTTGATGAACGTCTTGATCATCTCAAAGAACGCCATGACATGCTTGCCGCCGTCGAGCGCAAGTTTGCGCCCCACAAGGTCAAGCGCCTGCACGCCGTTGGCACCTTCGTAGATCATCGCGATACGGGCATCGCGGGCGTATTGGGACATGCCCCATTCTTCGATATAGCCGTGGCCGCCATAGACCTGCTGTGCGGCTGTAGCGTATTCAAAACCCTTGTCGGTCAGGAAGCCTTTGATCACCGGCGTCATCAAAGAGATGAGGCCGTCTGCGTCCGCATCTTGGTTCTTATGGGCGCGGTCGATCAGGTAGGCACCCCAGAATGTGAATGCGCGCGCGCCTTCGACGAATGACTTTTGATCCATCAGGTTGCGGCGGATATCGGGATGCACGATCAGCGGATCGGCGGGGCCGTCCGGGTTTTTTGCACCGGTCACCGCACGCCCTTGCAAGCGGTCGTTGGCGTAGGCCACGGCATTTTGATAGGCGCTTTCGGCTTGCGCGTAGCCTTGCAGGCCCACACCCAGACGCGCTTCGTTCATCATTGTGAACATTGCACGCATGCCTTTGTGCTCTTCACCCAGCAGGTAACCTGTGGCTTCGTCATAGTTCATCACGCAAGTGGAGTTGCCGTGAATGCCCATTTTGTCTTCGATCTTGCCCACAGTCACACCGTTGCGTGCGCCAAGCGAGCCGTCTTCGTTTACAAGGAACTTGGGCACGATGAACAAGGACACGCCTTTAATGCCCTCGGGGCCGCCCTGGATTTTGCCCAAGACAAGGTGGATGATGTTGTCGGCCATGTCGTGTTCACCAGCCGAAATAAAGATTTTCTGGCCAGAAATTTTGAAAGACCCGTCGCCATTTGGTACAGCTTTGGTGCGCATCAGACCTAGATCGGTGCCGCAATGCGGTTCGGTCAGGTTCATCGTGCCAGTCCATTCGCATGTGACCATTTTCGGCAAGTATGTCTGTTTCTGTGTGTCCGTCCCGTGCGCGTGGATCGCCGAGTAAGCGCCGTGCGTCAGGCCTTGATACATGTTGAATGCCATGTTGGCCGATACGAACGGTTCTTGGGCTGCGGTGTGCATGACATATGGCAGCCCTTGACCGCCGTATTCCGGATCGCAGTCCATGGCAGTCCAGCCGCCTTCTTTCATCTGCTCGAAAGCAGCTTTGAAACCGGTGGGCGTCCGTACGACACCGTTTTCCATGACGCAGCCCTCTTTGTCGCCAACGACGTTCAGCGGGTGCAATACCGCAGTAGCTACTTTGCCGGCTTCTTCGACAACCGCATTCGTGAAATCACGGTCAAGATCTTCGAAACCCGGAATATCCTGTTCGCTGACTTTCAGCAGATCATGCAGAACAAACTGGATGTCTTTGGTGGGTGCGTTGTAAATCGGCATGGGGTGTAACTCCGTCAGGTGGGTGTCTGGGTGCGGCGGCGGTTAGGCTGCGGCGGATTTGCGGTTGGCCAGTTTCGCGAGCTTTGCTGCGCCCCAGGCCATTTGTTCTTTCAATTCGCCAATCGCTTCTTCCAATTCGGCCTTTTGGGCTTCCATGTCGGCAAGATGACGTTCGGCAAGTACGTATGTTTTCGAGAGTTGCGCTTCCTGCCCGTCGCCCATGTGATAAAGGTCAAGCAACTGGCGGATTTCTTCCAACGAGAAGCCGAAACGCTTGCCGCGCAGGATCAACTTGAGCCGCGCGCGGTCGCGTTTGGTGAACAGCCGTTTTTGACCTTCACGGACGGGAAACAGCAATTCTTTTGCTTCGTAAAAGCGAAGGGTGCGCGGGGTCACATCAAATGCCTCACACATTTCGCGAATGTTCAGTGTTTCGGTCTTCATTGTCTCATTCCTTTGTACGTGTGTTCTGTTGACACGCACTTGCGGCTGTTGAGACGTCTTTACAAGAAGGTTGACGTTAACGTAAACGGAACGTCGCGTCACGATCAGCTTGACGAAAGGTAAGCAAAAGTGACGCCGTGTCTGGCGCAATTAAAAAACGGGCCGAAAATGCGCGTGACGCGCTTCAAAGCGCTTTGATGTGTGATTCTGGTGCTGGTTCGAAGCTTGTTTGCTGCAAATCGTATGGCTTGCCATTGCAAACTGTCGGACCAAATGCGGCACCGGAAAAACGCGTCGGGCTTGCTAGCCGAGCGTTTTGGCTGTTTCGTCACGCAGTTTCTTGAGCTCTGCCATGGTATCTTCGAGTTGGCGTTTCTGGTCGGTCAACTCTGCCATTTGCCGATCAGCAAGTGCGATCCATTCATGCATCTGCGCTTTTGTGCCTTCTTTCTCGTAGATAAGAAGCCATTGCCGGATATCTTCAAGCGAAAATCCAAAACGCCTTCCGCGCAGAATCAGGGTCATTCGTGCGAGTTCTTTTCCGCCGTAAAACCGCGAGCGGCCTTCTTTTTCCGGGGTGAGCAATTCGATATATTCGTAATAACGCAAAGTCCGTGGAGTCACGTCAAACTTTGCGCACATTTCCTTAAATGTAAGGCGTGTTTCTGGCATTCAAATCTCCCTGATCTTACCGTAGCGCCAACGATAGCAGTCGGCAACGACTGATAAATGCCATTGTGCGATGGTGGCAAAGCGTTTCAAAGCGGGTTACCCATGATGTGAATACGCAGGAGCGATTATGTCCGACCCACAAAAGCAACGCCGTGAGACGATCGCGCGTCAGTTCATCGAAGCGATACCACATGCCAAGGAGTTGGGTATGCAACTGACAGAGATCGGTGATGGAAAGGCCGTGATCGCGATGGAATACGATGCGCGCTTGGTCGGTGATCCCGATACGGGCGTGATTCATGGTGGGGCTGTGTCGGCATTGATGGATACTTGTGCGGGTGCTGCTGTGATGGCGCATCCATCGGCACCAATTGCGACTGCGACTTTGGATTTGCGTATCGACTACATGCGCCCGGCTTCGCCCGGCGACCGGATAACGGCCACAGCCGAGTGTTATCATGTCACCCGTTCGGTCGCATTTGTGCGGGCCACGGCAGTCGATGGCGATCCTGACCGCCCTGTTGCTACTGCAACCGGCGCCTTTACCATCGAGAGGGCCAAATCATGATCCGCCGTCCAGAGCCCGTTCAGGTTGTTAAACAGCGCCGCGATGCCGCGTTGCAAAAGCTGGTGTCAGGGGTGCCCTACATCCAGTTCCTTGGCATTCAGATTGACCGGCGCGGGGATGAGCTGACAGCAATTCTTCCGTTTGCCGAAAAGCTGATCGGCAATCCGGCATTGCCCGCGATCCATGGCGGTGTGACTGCAGCTTTTCTTGAGGTGACCGCGATTATGGAGCTGAGCTGGGCGATGATCTGGGAGGACATGGAAGCCGGCAAAGTCACGGATGATGCCCCGCGGATCAAATTGCCCAAGACGGTGGATTTTACCGTGGACTATTTGCGTTCTGGACTGCCACGTGATGCTTACGCGCGCGCGCGGGTGAACCGCTCTGGCCGTCGCTTTGCGTCTGTGCATGTGGAGGCGTGGCAGGACAACCGCACGCGTCTGTTTGCCCAAGGCACCGGACATTTCTTGATGCCTGAGCGAAATGGCTGATGCCCTGACACTAACCCACAGGCGCGTTCTTGCGATTGCTTTGCCGATTGTGCTGTCAAATGCGACGGTGCCGATCCTTGGCGTCGTTGATACTGCTGTTGTCGGGCAACTGGGCGAGGCGGCACCGATTGGTGCGGTGGGTATTGGCGCGATCATCCTGTCTTCCGTTTATTGGATTTTCGGGTTTCTGCGAATGGGGACAACGGGTCTGACTTCGCAGGCCAGCGGGGCAGGGGATGGCGACGAGGTTGACGCGCTTTTATCGCGTGCGTTGTTAATCGGGATCACGGCGGGCGTCGTGATGATTGCGATGCAAGTGTTTATCATGCGCGGCGCGTTCTGGATTTCGCCTGCAAGTGCAGAGGTCGAAAGCCTCGCGCGTGATTACATGGTCATCCGGATTTGGTCGGCGCCTGCCACCATCGCGCTATACGGCATCACTGGCTGGTTGATCGCCCAAGAACGCACGCGGGCCGTGCTGGTGATTCAGGTGGGGATGAACGGGGCCAACATATTGCTCAGTTATTATATGGGTCTTGAACTGGGCTGGGGCATTGAAGGTGTAGCTTGGGCCACGTTCATCGCAGAATGGGGCGGCTTGGTGCTGGGCCTCTGGTTCTGCCGCGCGGCATTTGCGGGCACGGCATGGCGATCCGTGGCGCGGGTGTTTGATGTGGTCCGCCTTAAGCATATGGCAGGCGTGAATTCGGATATTTTAATCCGGTCGGTCTTGTTGCAAGCGATCTTCGTTAGCTTTCTGTTCTTTGGCGCGGATTTTGGCGATGTGCCGTTGGCCGCGAACCAGATATTGATGCAATTCTTGCAGGTCACGGCCTATGCGCTCGACGGTTTCGCCTTTTCGGCCGAGGCGCTGGTGGGCAAGGCGTTGGGCGCGAAAGCACGGACAGCATTGCGCCGAAGTGCGATCCTGAGCAGCTTTTGGGGGGGCGTCGTTTGCATAGGTCTTGCGATTGTTTTCGCGGTATTTGGTGGCGCGATTATTGATGTGATGACAACTGCCCCCGAAGTGCGCGAAGTCGCGCGCATCTATTTGCCCTACATGGTTGCGGCCCCGGTTGCCGGGGTGGCTGCATGGATGCTGGATGGTATCTTTATTGGCGCTACGCGGACCAAAGACATGCGCAATATGATGCTGGTCTCTGCGGTGATCTATTTCGCGACAGTGATCCCGCTGATGGCACTCTTTGGCAATCACGGGCTGTGGATCGGGCTTTTGCTGAACTTCATCGTCCGCGGTGCCACATTGGGCTGGAAATATCCGGCACTCGAGGCGGAAGCGGATAAGCGCGGATCAGGTCCAGTCGCTGCGGCCTGAACCCACGGCGTCCGCTACATTTGCGAAACCGTCGCGCGCCAGCAAGGTGTCGAGGCCTGTTGCGATGTCGCCTGCCAGTGAGATGCCACCATAGACAAGTGCAGTGTAAAGCTGGACTGCTGACGCGCCTGCACGGATTTTCTGATAGGCTTGGTCGGCTGATCCGACGCCACCGACCCCGATAATTGGCAGTGTCGTCAAGCCGGCGAGTTGGGCCAGCACGCGCGTTGATTTCTCAAAGAGAGGCTGACCCGATAGCCCGCCCATTTCGCCTGTGTGCGGGCCGTGCAGTCCGTTGCGGTCCAGTGTGGTGTTGGTCGCGATGATCGCGTCGATGCCCGACGCGTTGGCGACTTCGGCAACTTCTGCGATTTCATCCGCTGTCAAATCAGGGGCGATTTTCAGGAAGACGGGGATTTGCATGGGCAAAGCCGCACGCGCGTCCATCACATTTGCAAGCAGTGCGGCGAGGGCTGCTTTGCCCTGCAAATCGCGCAGCTTTTCGGTGTTGGGCGAGGATACATTCACGGTCGCGAAATCAACCGTCGCGGCGCAACGTGTCAGCACCTTGGCAAAGTCGCTGGATTTGTCGGCGCTGTCTTTGTTGGCGCCAAGGTTCAAGCCGATCACAGCGTCTTTGGGGCGATTTTCGAGGCGGGAAACGATTGCTTCCATACCCTCATTGTTGAACCCAAAACGGTTGATCGCGGCTTGGTCTTTGGTCAGACGATAGAGGCGCGGTTTGGGGTTTCCCTCTTGCGCACGGGGGGTGGCGGCACCGACTTCAAGAAAACCAAATCCGGTTTTGGCCAATGCATGTAGCGCGGTCGCGTTCTTATCGAAACCAGCGGCAAGGCCGATCGGGTTAGGTAGGTTCAGGCCTGCGACCGTCGTCTTGAGGCGGGGCGTGGTCACAGGTCCACCACGTGGACCCAATCCCATGTTCAGCGCCTTGAGGGCCAGTCCATGTGCTGTTTCTGGATCAATTTGGCGCAGAGCTTTGAGGCCGATGGTTTCAAGCGCTCTCATGTCAGGTCAGGGAATTCGTGGGTGCCGCCAACCAGTGGTAATAGTTTGCTCCAGACCACATCATCCATGCGCAATTTGCGGTAAAGATGCGGGAACAACACGCCTTCGCGGGCGGGTTCCCATTTGAGAGGTTCTAGGCCGTCAGCCTCGATCGCCAGCAAGACCAGACCTGCGACACCTGCGAAGTACTTTGCAGTTGTTTCGGCCACGGTTTCGGCTGTGGAAAAGTGAATATACCCGTCGGTCACATCAATTGGTGCGCCGACAGTGTCGCCGTCTGCTTGCAATGTGGCCCATTCATCGGCGCGGAAAATTTTGTAAATCAACATGCAAGCGTCATGGCCGTTGCTGCAAAAATCGTCAAGCGCCTGTTACAATGTCAGGTGACCATGCGGCAACGGGGATAGTGTTTGACTCTGCGATACGCCCTCGCCAAGCTGTCGATATTCCAACCTTTGGGGGACTTGATCCAATGATTTCACGTATAATGACGACAACTTGTGCACTTGCTCTGTCAGCTGGTGCCGCCGCAGCGGACTATTCGCTGACGATCCTTCACACCAATGACTTCCACGCGCGGTTCGAGCCGATCAGCCGCTTTGACAGTGGTTGTTCTGCTGAAGACAACACCGCTGGCGAATGCTTTGGTGGTACAGCCCGTTTGGTCACATCGGTGGCAGAGGCGCGCGCGCGGTCAAACAACTCTATCCTTGTGGATGGCGGCGACCAGTTCCAAGGCACGCTGTTCTACACCTACTATAAAGGCGCCGCTGCAGCCGAGTTTATGAACAAGCTGGGCTATGACGGGATGACAGTCGGCAACCACGAATTCGACGACGGTCCAGAGGTCCTGACGGGCTTTATGGATTCGGTGAATTTCCCTGTGCTGATGTCAAACGCCGATGTTTCGGGCGAACCACTGCTTGCTGACAAGCTGATGAAATCCACCGTGATTGAACGTGGTGGCGAAAAAATCGGCCTGATCGGTTTGACGCCAGAGAACACAGACGAACTGGCAAGCCCCGGCCCGAATGTGATCTTCTCAGAGCCAATTGCAGCAGTGCAGGCAGAGGTCGACAAACTGACCGAGATGGGCGTGAACAAGATCATCGTGCTGTCCCACTCCGGTTACGGCGTGGACCAAGAGGTTGCAGCGAACACCACGGGTGTTGATGTAATCGTTGGTGGTCACACAAACACATTGCTGGGTGATGATGAGAACGCAGCAGGGCCGTACCCGACGATGGTTGGCGATACGGCGATTGTCCAAGCCTATGCTTACGGTAAGTTCCTGGGCGAATTGAACGTCACATTCGACGATGAAGGCAAGCTGATCGAAGCCTCAGGCGCACCAATCCTGATCGACGGCAACGTTGTCGAAGATGCGGAAACTGTCGCGCGTGTGGCAGAACTGGCAGCGCCACTGGACGAGATCCGCAACAAAGTCGTCGCTGAAGCGGCGGCTATGATTGAAGGTGACCGTTCGGTTTGCCGTGCCATGGAATGTTCAATGGGCAACTTGATTGCTGACGCGATGCTTGCACGCGTTGCCGACCAAGGTATCCAGATCGCGTTCCAAAACTCTGGTGGTATCCGTTCATCTATTGATGCGGGCGAAGTCACCATGGGCGAAGTTCTGACTGTGCTGCCGTTCCAGAACACACTGTCCACGTACCAAGTAACCGGCGAGACAATGCTGGCTGCCTTGGAAAATGGTGTGAGCCAGCATGAAGAAGGCTCTGGCCGGTTCCCGCAAGTTGCAGGCATGACATTTGCCGTTGATCTTGCTGCAGCGCCGGGTGCCCGGATCAGTGACGTGATGGTCGGCGGCATGCCGATCGACCCTGCGGCGACCTACGGCGTGGTGTCCAACAACTTCGTGCGCAATGGCGGCGACGGGTATGACATGTTCAAGACTGCAATGAACGCCTATGACTTTGGTCCAGACTTGGCCGATGTCACTGCGGAATACATCGCGGCGAACGCGCCTTATCAGCCGTACACTGATGGCCGTATTACAATGAAGTAAGCCATTTTGTGGCCAAAATAAAACGCGCTGCGGGAAACCGTGGCGCGTTTTTTGTTGCGGTAGAGGGAGTTGACCGCTTTGGTCTGAACGCATAGGCGTTTCGCGTCCGTCTTGCCTTGGAGGTCAGCCGATTTCTGCGTTTCATTCTTTGTATTTGGCCGCAAGCCATGTGACCGCGCCAGTCTTTGCCTTGTGGCAGCGCCGCGCGTTACGGATCGGTAAAGAAGACGTAAATCGAACGGGTGAACGGTGGGGTCGCACCGCGCAAGAACGCCCCAAAGGTAAGATTGTGTGGTTTCATGCTGCAAGCGTGGGCGAAACCCAGTCAATCCTACCCTTAATTGATGCGCTGCTTACGGCGCGCGCGGATGTGCATGTCTTGATCACGTCGACGACGCGCACGTCTGCTGAAATGTTGCAAGCGGGCTTGCCTGACCGTGTGACCCATCAGATGGCGCCTTATGACACAGTGCAAGCGTCGCGTGCGTTCCTAGATCATTGGCGTCCTGATGTTGCGATCTGGATCGAAAGCGAACTATGGCCGCGTATGTTGGCAGAGGTCGGGCGACGCGGGGTTCCCAGACTGCTGTTAAACGCGCGGGTATCAGCGCGTACTGCGCAGCGCTGGGCAAAGTTTGGCAAGACCGCGTATGCGATCCTGTCCCAGTTTGACTTGATCCAAGTTCAAGAAAAAACAACGTTGGAGGCATTGGCGCAGGTCGGGTTGAAGGGGGCTAGCGTCGTTCTGACAGGTTCACTGAAACAAGATCGCCCACCACTGGATTGCGACGCCGGCGCGCTTGAGGATCTGCGGCAAGCGATTGGGGGCAGGGCCATTTGGTGTGCTTCTTCGACCCACGCTGGTGAAGAAGAAATCATCTTGGCCGCGCACCGTGATATTGGCGGACTTTTGATCCTTGTGCCACGTCATGTTGATCGCGCAGCGGCGATTGCCGCACTTTGCGCGGATGCTGGATTTTTGGTGGCCCAGCGCAGCAGGAACGATCCCATTACACCCCAAACCCAAGTCTATCTTGCCGATACGATGGGCGAGCTTGGTTTGTGGTACAGGCTTGCACCTGTCGCTTTCATCGGTGGATCACTTGCGCCGGTTGGTGGGCATAATCCCTATGAGGCGGCCCAACTGGACACTGCAATTGTCCATGGACCGCACGTCGAGAATTTCGCAAAGATTTACGCAGCGCTTGGAGATGCGAGCGCAACAAAACGTGCGGGTGATGCAGGTTCTTTAACGCAGGTTGTGGCGAATATTGATGCGCCAACACAACGCCTGATGGTGCAGGCCGCGCATGCGGTACTGGCAGAAGGAAGCGGGGCAACACAAGCGGCGCTGGATGCGATAGTGGACAGACTAGAACGGCGTTCTATCGTCGCGGAGTTGCAGAGGGAAAGCTGTGTCACGTTTGAATAAGGCTGGGTTTAAACGATCAACAGACGGCGGCACAAAAGAGTGACGGGCTGATGTGACTTCACTTTTTGCTGCATCCAGTATCACGTTGATCGATCATTTTAGTCATTTGCGGCCCGAGAAATACCAGCTGAATTCCGAGGGGATTGTGAGTGGAATGTAATTTCCGGAATTGCTGAGTTCCAGTGTGGATGGCGGTGCTGTCAGACCAATTCGAACCAGTCTCAGTTTGCTGCAGAATGCGTGAACTTATGCGGAACAAAGCTGACGCCAATCAGAGAGTGCGGCGGTTCGGTTGTCAGATGAAACTCGATATTGCTGTCAAAAATGATGCCGCAACCACCATCGACAAGGCCGGATTGTTACTCACAAATTTTGTTACCAAACCGAGGTCCGCAAACCTAGAACTGACAAAATTACCAAGTGAACCAGCGCAGACTAGCCAAATGGCTAGCGCACTTGCCAAAACAGGGGGGAAAAAGAAGATGGAGAGTACAACTTTCTCGCTCAAAAATTCTCTTGCAAAACGAGAAGCCGCCCAATCGTCAGGGTATAATATTGCTGTCGATGCCCCAAGTTGCATTTCACAGTTTGGATCCAGTCCGCCGGCTGATGCTACATATCGACCGGTCTCTTTCTCGACACAAACTGCGTCGACACGGCGGTTTATGATCGCCACAGCCAACAAGTCTTCCACATTAACTTCGATCGTTTCGCCGGACATCAAGTAGAAGAATGCGTCTTCTATACCGTCATAGAATGACCAGATCTCAGAAAAGGCTTCTCCCAGGTTTGGCTCTAAAGGCTGATACGGTAACCTTACGACGACCTCACTTGCCGCAATATTTTGCATCCCTGAAAGGTTCAGGCCAACCACCTCTGTCTCATGGTTCCAAAACTGATCAAGCGAAAACTCACTCACAACACTGATTTCCTCTGATCCGAAGAAGAGGCGCAGAGCTTTTTCTCTATCAGCATGCCAAGTGATGTTCTTGCTTCGCTATATCAGCCAAGTCGAAACAAATGGTGTGGGGATCAGGAGGGAACTGCAGTCGCGCGAGGACGAGTTACACAGGTTGGAATGCAGATTGTCTGAATTGGAGATTGAAGTGGCGAGGGGATATTTCAAGAGCGCCATTGAAGAGGGAAATGCAACAGAAGCCGAGGAAGCCATTAGAGCAATCTTTATCAATGAGAATGCCCTTATAGAAAACTGCCCAGGGTGACCCGTAACCTGAGCAACCCAATTTCATGATGACGCTAGAAGCGAGAGCTTCGCCCTCTATAGCCAGCCAGCTATGAGCTTTTCCTACGTGGCCTAGTTACTATAAGCCACTTGAGCTTTTGCTAGATTGTGTTCAAAATTCACGTCTGAATCGAAGAAGGAGCCAGTAGAATGTTTTTCACGAGGGTTGGAACGATCATCGCCATCATCGCCTTTAGTCTTGCCACTTTCCGTGTTGGGATGGCTCTTCTTATCGTCTTTGGCGCTGCCGACATGTCAGAAAACGCTCTCTTTTCGCAGCGATTCTTTGGTGCTGCCAATACGGGGGAGGCAATCAATGAAGGAATGTATGTGATCATCTTTTCCGTAGCTCTAGGAATCCTTTGCGAGATAAGCCGAGGCCTAAGAAACACCCAAACCCCCTAATTTCCCCTGTAGGCTCATATTTACATTTGAATACAAAAC
>UPTN01000154.1_pt1 | contig 38164 bp, 36 predicted proteins | sample 2160111 | NCBI WGS metagenome assembly UPTN01 (sample SAMN06265058, study PRJEB28932) | marine metagenome | isolation source: Columbia River Estuary | place: USA:Columbia River Estuary, USA | collected 2014-05-05
TGTGTGCATCAGCCCGTGGAATTTTCCGTTGGCCATATTTATGGGTCAGGTAAGCGCCGCTTTGGTTGCAGGCAACACAGTACTGGCCAAGCCGGCCGAACAAACACCCCTGATTGCCTACCGCGCTGTGCAAATTTTGCATGAAGCAGGCATTCCCAGAGCGGCCCTGCAGCTATTGCCTGGGGATGGCGCCACGGTTGGTGCCCGCCTGACTTCAGATCCGCGCATCGCTGGCGTGGCGTTTACCGGCTCTACGGAAACTGCGAGGACAATTAACCTTGCTCTGGCCGGCCGGGATGCGCCACTGGCAACATTTATTGCCGAAACGGGTGGCCAAAACGTAATGATCGTTGATAGTTCGGCTTTGCCGGAACAAGTGGTCTCGGATGTTATCGCCAGCGCCTTTTTAAGCGCGGGTCAACGGTGTTCGGCATTACGGGTTCTTTATGTGCAGGTGGATGTGGCCGACAAGATCGAGACCATGCTGGCTGGAGCAATGCAGGAGTTGGTCGTGGGTGACCCAAGGCTGCTTAGTACAGACGTTGGACCGGTTATTGACGCACAGTCCCTGCAGGTTCTTGAAACCCATGCGGCGCGTATGAAGGCAGAGGGCCGTTTAATTGCCCGGGTTCCTATGAATCCCGCGTTGGAGGGTTACTTTTTTGCCCCGTGTGCATTTGCCATTTCTTCAATCGAACAACTGCCACGCGAAGTCTTTGGCCCGGTTTTGCATGTAATCCGCTATCGGGCCCGCGAACTTGACGCTGTATTGGAGGCGGTCAATAACACCGGATATGGGCTCACGCTCGGTGTGCACAGCCGCATTGATAAAACACAGCGGCAGATTGCCCGACAGGCCAGAGTAGGTAACTGTTATATCAACCGCACCATGACCGGTGCTGTCGTTGGGGTACAACCTTTTGGCGGCGAACGTCTTTCCGGTACAGGGCCGAAAGCGGGCGGTCCACACTATTTACCCCGGTTTGCTACCGAACGCACTTTAACCATCAATACTGCAGCTGTCGGCGGTAACGCGGGTCTTCTGGGTATGCGCGAATAAGTATTTGGAGCCATTGTGTGTATGATGACTTTCAGCACCGTTAACTACGTGCCAGGAAAACAAGGGGCCTGAGAGATGTACTTACGTTATTTTGGACTCACTGAAGCGCCTTTTTCGATTACGCCTGACCCGGTTTTTGTGTATCTAAGTCCTCGTCATCGGGATGCGCTCGCACACTTGCTTTATGGTGTCGGTTCAGGTGGAAGCGGTGGTTTTGTCCAGCTCACAGGTGAGGTCGGGACAGGCAAGACCACGCTATGCAGATGCATGCTGGAGCAAATTCCTGAAGGCACCCGGATCGCGCTGTTGCTTAACCCCCTGGTAACACCCCGCGAACTACTGGCCGCCATCAGCGAAGAGCTTGAGATCGACATCAGCGAGTCGATGGACAGCACCCGTTTGCTGGTGGACGGGCTGAACCGGTATTTACTTGAGGCTCACGCGCGTGGTGAACGCGTGGTTGTGATCATTGATGAGGCGCAGAACCTGAGTCCTGAGGCATTGGAGCAGGTCAGGTTGCTGACGAACCTTGAGACCAGTAAGGAAAAGCTTCTGCAAATCGTTTTGTTAGGGCAGCCTGAGCTCAGGGAGTTGCTGCAGCGGCGCAATTTGCGTCAATTAGCCCAACGGATTACCGCGCGCTATCACCTGAGCCCGCTGGGTCTGAAGGATACGCATGCATACGTTCGACATCGTATGCAGGTTGCGGGGGCGCAGCGGAACCCGTTTCGCCGTAGTGCCATGAACACGCTTTATCAACGTTCGCAGGGCATACCCAGGTTAATTAACATCATCGCCGACAGAGCTCTGGTCGCAGCATTTGCCAAAGAACGGGCTGATGTTACCGGGTCGATGGTGAACGAGGCTGCCAATGAGGTGCAGTTGGGTGAGCGGCAAGTACAACGTGTCCGTTGGCCATGGCTCGCGGGCGCCGCCGCTTTACTGGTAATCGCAGTGCTTGCAGTTACATCGCTCACAGACTTGCGTTCTCTGGCGGGTGAATTGGCGGCACAACCGGTTGACAAGGGCTTGGTGATTGAAAAAGCAGAGCGGGAAATGCCGGTTGCCGTAAACCCGGCGATAGAAGCTCAAGCAACCACACAGGCTCTAACGACGCAAGAAACCGCATCGCTGGATGCTGACTGGCTCGAACGCCATCAACCTGAGGTATGGCAGGGTCTCGCAGAGATTTGGCAAGACCCGGATGCCGCGCGTGCAATACAAGCAGCGTGTAGTGGTGACAATAGCAAAGGTTACGCTTGTCTGGCCGATCAGGGGAGTTGGTCACGAATCAGACAGCTTGGATTGCCGGTTGTGTTGCAGTTGCAAGGAGATAACACTTCCTACCTGCTGTTGCAGGGAATGGATGATGACCGGTTGCTCGTGGGAGCGCCGGGGCTAATGACAACCGTGTCGAGAAACTCGATAGACTCACGCTGGTTAGGCGGATACCTGGTAGCGTGGCCGCAAGCCAGTAGTTGGCCGCCGTTTATTGGGCTGGGTGCTGATGGACTTGCAGTTTCCAAGGTAATGGAAATGGCGACACGTGTTGATGTACCGTACCATGGCAACCAGGTGTTCGATGTCAACTTTGAAAATTGGTTAAAAAGCTTTCAAAAAAGAAATGGTTTGGCTGCGGACGGTATTGTTGGCCGAAAAACTTTACTTTATTTAATGACAGCATCAATTACAGAACCGCAATTACTGCGGGCTTGGGATTAAGAGGCCCTAACCATGTCCATACTCCTTGAAGCCCTTAGAAAAACCGAGAAAAACAAGCAGGCTCGTGACATCCCTACGATTCATGAAGGGGGGCTTCCCGAGCCGGTTTCCGAGCCAATGAAGACTGTGCCGCTGGTGCTGTTGCTCGTTGCCACGCTGTTGGTGACAGGATGGTTTACGTGGGAGCAATATCGACCGCCTGTTGGTAGTTATCAACCACCCGTTACATTGGCACCGGAAGAAGTGAGTGTGGCAGCGGTGCCGGCTGAAAACTCAAAATCTGAGGGTGTCGATGTCTCTCTTGTCAAGCCGGCTAATGAAGCGCCTGACCAGACCGTTGGACAGCCAAGAACTCCGGTGGAATCTTATCAGCAGGCGATCAGTAACCTCTCAAAAAAGAAGCCTGTCAGAAATACGCGGCCTGAAATAAAACAACCGGCTACAAAACCTGGAACCATTCCTGCAGCGCCTCAAAGCACTGGTGAAGCATCCGTGCCCAGCACCCCAACCACTGCCGGGACAGTATTGAACAACCGAAAAAACGATGAGCAATACGAATTATCACCGATCGGTTACTGGGAGTTGCCCGATGCGGTTCGTGCCGAAGTGCCGGAAATCAAGTTTAGTGTGTTGGTTTATGCCAGCAAACCTGCGGACCGTTTTGTGCTGATCAACGGGCAACGATTCGCAGAGGGTGATGCGGTCCAGTCTGGTCTTGAGATTAAAGAAATCAGGCGTGAAGGCGTGGTGTTCAGTTATCGTCTTTACCAGTTCCTGATAAAAAGATAGCGCCGTTCCGGCAGTTCTGATGGTGGACAGCGGTATCGTTACCAATTGGTCGAAAATACCGCCACGTTTTCCGTGGGTAATATTGATCATCAGCGTCTTTTGCACAGCCGCTAAACTGCTGCACTCCGGTATGACGCCATTGGCCCAACACGCGACCCTCGAAATTGCCGGGGTGCTGCCGAGTCAGTTTGCCTTGGTGCTCAGCCAACCGGTCACGGCGTGGTTTGATTATCAGCTGCTAACTCTCATCAGCGCGCTTTTCATCCACACAAGCTGGCTGCACCTGCTCGCGAATATGGTTTACCTTTGGGTGTTTGGCGTACCTCTGGAGCGGCGCCTGGGGTGGCTAGGTATGATCGTTGTGTTTGTGGTTGGCGGTGCGTTGGCCAATCTGTTTGTGGCCTGGCGTTTGCCTGAGTTAACAGCCCCCATTATTGGTGCCAGCGGCGCTGTTTCGGCGGTGGTGGGCGCTTATCTTGGGTTGTTTCCTTTCCATCGCATTGGTATGTTTCTGCCACTTGGCCTTTACCTCCAGTTTGCACGGGTACCGGCAGTTCTTGTGATTGGTTCCTGGTTTACTTTACAGTTGGTTTATACCGTTTTAGGCCCCATAACGGGGGTAGTCGCCTGGTGGACACATATGGCAGGTTTTGCACTGGGATTAATGTTTGCCTTTCTGGCACGCGCAACCGCACAGATTAAATTGAGATAAAACATGACTAAATCGGAAAGTAAAAGGCTGTTTCGAGTGGCCTTCCTTAACCATGGCAAAGTGTACGAATTGTTTTGCACAGATGTTTGCACAAGCAGTCTTTTTGGCTTTGTGGAGGTTTCCGGTTTGGTATTGGAGGAAAAGGGCTCGCTTGTAGTGGATCCGACCGAAGAAAAGATGCGTGATGAATTTGATGGTGTCGAGGTTTTGCACCTGCCCATGCACAGCGTGTTGCGTGTCGAACAGGTCAAGAAAAAAGGTCAGGCGGTTATTCGCGACCGCGAAAGCGGTGAAAAAGTCATGCCGTTTCCGGTTCAGCCAGGTGGACGTACGCGGCCCTGAGTTTGTAGCGGCTAACTAGTGTACGGCACCGACGGCCAACACATTGGCGCCTTTTAGCAGGATGAGTGCCTGATACATCATGTAATCATCCGCTGCGCTCACCTCAGAACTGAAAGCTTCGGGTCCCTTTTCAGGTTCACTGCTCAAGTGTCGCTCAAGATCGGCTTCTCTTTTCTTCATATCATCGTTTTCGATGACCTTAACTGCCGCAATCTCCACATCCGGCAAAATGCCTTCAGCCTGAATTGAGCGGCCCGATGGTGTGTAATAACGTGCAGTGGTTAGGCGAATGCCGGATCCGTTGCGCAGGTTCAACACTGACTGTACTGAACCTTTGCCAAAGGTTTTTTCACCGACGATCAACGCCCGGCCATGATCCTGCAAAGCACCGGCCAGTACTTCTGATGCCGAAGCCGAGCGGCTATCAACCAGCACGACCATTGGAACACCAGCTAGCCATTGCCCCGGTTTAGCGGTGTATTCAAGCTGGTTTGCAGAACGTCCTCGGGTATACACAATTAGCCCGTCCTCCAAAAAACCGTCGGCTATCGTCACAGCGGGCTGTAATACGCCGCCGGGATTGTGGCGTATGTCCAGCACGATGCCTTTCAAGGCCCCCTGGCGGTTGCCTTGCATATATTCAATTTGTTCTTGCAGTTCATCGGCGGTTTTGCGTGTGAAATGCGTGATTTGAAAATAACCGTAATCCCGGTCTACCGGTCTGCTGAACACGCTTGCGATCTTTACAAAATCGCGTTCCAGCTTCACCTCTGATACTTCACCGTTTTGATGCTGGACAGTCAGAGCAACCTGGGTTCCAGCCTCACCACGCAAGCTGTCGATGGCGGTACTGAGGTTGTGGCCGCGCAGGTCCACCTGATCGATGGCCGTGATGATATCCCCGGCGACGATCCCCCCTTTCTCTGCAGCCCCGTCTTCCATCACAAACACAACCTTGACCTTTTTGTTCTGAATGGCAACCTCGACGCCAATCCCGCTGTAGCGGCCGCGGGAGTCGTTGTCGATCTGCCTGAATTCATCTGCATCCATATAGGACGAGTGGGGGTCAAGCTCCGAAAGCATGCCACGAATAGCGGCATTCAGCAGGGTGCTGTCATCAGTTTCTTCTACAAAATTTTTGCGTACCTGGTTAAACACATCCGTGAAAGTGCGCAAGTCGTCCAGTGAAAGTTGTGCATTCGATGACGTTGACTCATCTTCGGCGCTCACGGTTGTGGTTGCCAGCAACAGCAGTAACACCCAGCGTTTACAAATTTGATTCATGATGATGATTGTGTGTTCCTTCGTTAGCGTTTAAGCCATACAGCAGGGTCCATGGCCTTGCCATTTTTCCTGATTTCAAAATACAGCCCGTTGCCGTTAAGTGGACTTGTTCCCACTGTGCTGATGGAGGTGCCGGCTTCGACCCAATCACCAACTTCGTACATCAGGCTTTCATTGTTGCCGTAAAGGCTCATAAAGTTGTCACCGTGATCTATGATTATCATGAGTCCATAGCCACGAAGCCAGTCTGAAAACGCCACCCGTCCGTAGGCGACAGCTTTAACGTCGCTCCCGTTGTTCGCCGCAATCAGCCAGCCCTGCCAGCGCAACCCGGCCGTCCGCGGTTGTCCGTACGCGTGTTTGACCCGGCCTTTGACCGGCATAGACATCTGTCCCTTCAAGTCTTGCGGTCCGGATCGTTTGCCCAGGTCTGCCGGTATGTCAGCGAGTACGTTCGACAGCCTTTCTAATAATGCTTCAAGGTCTTTGCGGTTGTTTTGCAACTCCGCGAGTCGGGTTTCGTCCGTGCCAATCTGGTTCGACAAAACGTCAATGATCGACTGACGCTCGGCGCGCTGCCCTGTCATTTCATCCAGCACTCTGCGCTGATTCTTTTGAACCTCGAGCAGCGCCGACAGTTCCTTGTTGATGTTTGCCTGCATCTGGTCGAGTGTCGCCAGTACTTTTCTGAGTTCATCGATCTGTTCAGCCTGGGAGCGGCTGAAGTAGTCGTAATATGCGAGTGTCCTTGATAGAAGCGCGGGGCTATCCTGGTTGAGAAGTAGTTTTAATCTGGATTCTCTGCCTAAACGGTAGGCTGCCATTATTTGTGTTGCGAGCGCTTTCCGACGTTTGTCCAGACTGTTAAGAAAGTCCTGCCGTTCGACGCGAAGCTCAGATAGATCGACTATGTGTTCCTGTCTTGTTGATTCCAGTTCGCGCAGTTTCAGGGCACTGCCCTGAATTTCAAGGTCAGATGTTCTGAGTGCTTTTTGTTCGGTCGAAAGGGTCGTTCGGCTGCGCTCAAGTTCTTTCTTCAAGCTGCCGATTTCGGTTTTCAGCTGTTTAAGACGTGTCTCGGCCTCTGCTTGTGAAAGATCATCGGCGGCCAGCCCCGATAATCCCCCCAGCGCCAGGCATGCGGTGGCGGTAAAGCAAATGAGCGGCCTGTTATACACTGGGTTATCAGGCTTCCACGGGTGGTTTATCGCTCAGTTCCAGTAACGAATGGCCGGTCATTTCTGTTGGCGGGCTGATGCCAAGCAGGTACAGCATCGTCGGTGCGATGTCTTTGAGCGCGCCGCCGGCAATCACGCGTGCTTCGCGGCCGCAGTAGACCAGGGGAACAGGATTGATCGTATGCGCTGTGTGGCTCTGTCCGGACTGCAGGTCTTGCATTTGTTCAACATTACCGTGATCGGCGGTGATAAGCAGTTCGCCGGCAACCGATTGCACCGCCGCGAAGACGACGCCAAGACACTGGTCCACGGCTTCCACCGCCGCAATGGCTGCCGTCATGCTGCCGGTATGACCAACCATGTCCGGGTTGGCGACATTGCATATGATGACGTCGTAATCTCCACCGCGTATGGCCTTGTCCAGTTCGCTGGATAATTTTTCCAGACTCATTTCGGGTTGCAGGTCATAGGTGGCTACATCAGGTGATGGCACCATTATTCGTTGTTCGCCTGGGAAAGGGGTTTCCTCGCCGCCATTAAAGAAAAATGTGACATGGGCGTACTTTTCTGTTTCGGCGATTCGTAATTGGCGCAATCCCTCATCAGAGAGTTTTTCACCGAGCAGTCCCTTGAGTTGCTCGGGCGCGAACGCGACTTCGGTAGGCAGCCCATCCAAATATTGTGTCATGCAAACGAAGGATGATAGTTTTGGCTGCTGACACGCGAAACCATTAAAGCCCGGCTGGGTGAAGGCCTGGCTGAGTTCACGCGCCCGGTCCGCTCTGAAATTGATAAAAACGACAGCATCATTTTCTTTTATGCCCGCGTAAGAACCAATGACGGTCGGGCTCACAAATTCATCGCTTTCATCCCGCTGATAAGCAGTTGCGAGCGCGGCCAGTGCATTGTCACTGCGGCATGACGCCGTTCCGTTAACAATGGTTTCCCACGCCTTTTCAACCCGGTCCCATCGTTGGTCTCGATCCATCGCGAAGTAACGCCCGCAGACGCTGGCAAAACTGACATTACGCAAGCCATCCAGGCAGTTTTGCATTTTTTCAATTGATGCTTTAGCGCTACGGGGCGGTGTGTCCCTGCCATCCAGAAACGCGTGGATCTTGATCTCATGGGCGCCCTTGGCCGCTGCCATACGCACCATTGCAAGAAAGTGTTCTTCGTGGCTGTGGACGCCGCCATCGGATAACAGGCCCATGATGTGCAAAGTTGAGGCGTGGGCTTCACTCGCTTTAACCGCTTTTAGCAACGCTGGGTTGTCTGCAAAGTCACCTGTTTCCACGGCATTGCTGATGCGGGTAAAGTCCTGAAAAACAATTCGCCCGGCGCCGATATTCATATGGCCGACCTCGGAGTTCCCCATCTGGCCGGCAGGCAGGCCGACGAATTCTCCCGAGGTTTCAATGGTGGTGTGGCAACCTGATTTCCGGAGTTGATCCCACCATGGGGTGGTGGCTTGACTGATGGCGTTGTCTGCAGCATCTTCCCGTTGCCCCCAACCATCAAGTATCATTAACACCAGCGGCGTGGCTGATGGGCGGGTTGCTGGGTTTTTTCTTTGGCTGTCGGTCATCTGGCTTCCATTAAAAGGGCAAAAGTAATTGTTCGGGCCCGGTTTATTCAAGCACTCATGACACCGGATAGTGGACATGATTGTATAGTGTCCGGCTATCATTGTGTGGGTGACACTTGCAAATTCACTTTAGTGCCACAACATGACACAGGCGCACGTCGGTGTTAACAGCCGTTGCAAACAAAATGACTTAAAATCCCGGGCTATTGTGGACGCATTATTTCACAACAACCGCACAACCGCAGTTTAAACGCGGTCACTTAAAAGTATTAAAGCGATGCGTCCGGCTTATATCGACGGATAATCATCAGGAGACCAAAACGTGGAACAATTGATTGAATTTGCAGGTAAACACGGCATGTTATTCGCTGCTTTTGGCGGTGTTGTACTGATGTTGATCTGGACAGAGATTAGCCGGCTCAAACGCGGTTATGTTGAACTCACATCGATACAGGCAGTGCAAAAAATCAATCAGGGCAATACCACTATTATTGATATATCGGCGAATGCCGAATTTGCAAAAGGTCATTTGACTGACTCTAAAAATATCGCTCTTTCCCGTTTCAGCAAAGCTGACCCGGAAATTGAAAAAGCGAAGTCGGGCCCGATACTGGTGGTTTGTAAAAATGGCCATACTGCTCACCAGGCAGCGGCAAGCCTGGTCAAGATGGGCGCTACTGACGTTGCGGTTCTAAAAGGCGGCATTACGCAGTGGACGTCCGATCAGTACCCGCTCGTAACCAATTAAGTCACACGCCGTCTGGTCATACGGGCGGTGTAGTGAGATAATTTTCCTTTGTCATTCTATCGGCAGATAGATGACAGCAACCATTAATACAGAGAGAAATTCCATCATGGCAGAAGAAAACAATCAGGAAGCGGCAACGGACGTGCAGCAACAGGCGCAATTTCAATTGCAGAAGTTGTACATGAAAGATGTTTCTTTTGAAGTCCCAAGTGCGCCGCAAATCTTCCAGGAAGACGGGCAGATTGAGATCAAAATGAATCTTGCCCAGCGGGTAGAGAACTTGGCCGATGGCGTTCAGGAAGTCGTGTTGACCGTTACCGTAACGGCCTCGCTTGGTGAAAAAACAGCCTATCTTGCCGAGGTTCAGCAAGCCGGTATTTTCTCCATCACCGGGCTGAATGAGCAAGCGATGCATGTGGCAGTAAATACACTTTGTCCTCACACGCTGTTCCCTTACGCGCGCCGGGCTATTACCGATCTGGTATCCGATGGCGGCTTCCCCCCATTGTTGCTACAGCCGATCAATTTTGACCAGATTTATTCGCAACGTATGCAGGAAGCCCAGTCGCAGGCTACCGCAACTGACGACATGGAAATTCAGGGTAACGCCTGAATCGATTGTTCTATGAGCGCTAAAGCGCCTGTTATAGCAGTGTTGGGTGCCGGTTCCTGGGGAACCGCGCTGGCTTTGCAGTTGGATCGTAGCGGCTCCCGCACTATTTTGTGGGGTCGCGATCCAGAGCATGTTGCACAAATAAGCGCTACTCGCTGCAATAACCGTTATTTACCGGGTATCGACATACCGGAATCCATTGAACTGCAAACCGATATCATTGCCGCGGTGAAGTCGGCTGATCACGTACTGCTGGTTACGCCAAGCTCCGCTTTTGCTGCAACCCTCAAAAAAATCCGAGAAGCCCTGGTTCCCGGTCAAGGTGTGGCCTGGGCTTGCAAGGGCTTCGAGCCGGGTAGTGGTCGTCTGTTACACCAGGTTGCAATGGAGTTGCTACAGGCGGACACGCCGCTCGCTATCGTTACCGGCCCATCATTTGCGAAAGAAGTGGCGATGAATCTGCCCACAGCAGTCACCGTTGCTGGCTCTGATTGCAGCTTTACACAGATTATGGCCGATGCCCTGCATGGCGGTCGTTTTCGTGCTTATACAAGTGACGACATGATTGGTGCCGAGCTTGGCGGCGCGGTCAAGAACGTCATGGCCGTCGCCACCGGTATCTGTGATGGTATGTCACTTGGTGACAATGCGAGAGCCGCATTGATCACCCGAGGTATGGCAGAGATGATGCGTCTTGGCGTGGTGATGAAAGCCAAGCCTGAAACCCTGATGGGTTTAGCGGGTGCCGGCGACTTGATACTGACGTGTACCGGAAGCCTGTCGCGTAACCGGCAGTTGGGCTTGCTGCTTGGGAAGGGCAAAACCCTGGATCAGGCGTTGCAGGAGATTGGTCAGGTTGTTGAGGGCGTCAACAGTGCGGCCGAGGTCCAGCGTCTGGCCACCAAGTACGCTATCAATATGCCAATTACAGAGCAGGTCAACGGCATCATTCACAAGGGCTGGAATCCCGTGGAAGGGGTGGCCAGGTTAATGGCCAGAGAACAGAAAGCAGAGTACGGCGACTAAGCTGAAAGGCGCTTGATTATGTCGCCTGGACGAAGTCCAGCTGACGCCACGCTTCATAAAGACCCACAGCCACAGTGTTAGAAAGGTTCAGACTGCGTGAAGCATCAGCCATCGGCAGGCGCAGACAGTTGTCGAAACCCACTTCAGTCAGAACAGAGTCGGGCAGGCCGCGTGTTTCAGGCCCGAACAATAGTCCGTCACCCTGTTGGAATTGAGCCTGATCATATGACTTTTGCCCGCGGGTACTGAAAGCCCAGGTTTTCATATCGGGGTGAGCGAGTCTGAATGCTTGCCAATTTACGTGTTGATGTACGCGGGCCATTTCCGCGTAGTCCAGTCCGGCTCGTTTGACGCGGGTATTATCAAGTTGGAACCCCAGTGGCCCTACAAGGTGCAGTTCAGCACCGGTATTCGCGCACAACCGTATGATGTTGCCAGTGTTGGGTGGGATTTCCGGTTGGTAAAGAATGATATGCAGCATATGGGCGTCTTGATAAATAAATGATTAGGGGTTAATCCCGCAGGGCAAAGCGCCGTGCGGGGCACCGAGTATAACGCCAAATTAGAAAAACAGACGTCCGCACTGCCGTTTGTGTGCGGCCACTCTTCTCGCGGCTAGTTTCTGTTTTATGAGTTCGTGGAGCAGCGATGGAAAGTGCCCTGATGTCCTTTTCAGTTAGTGCTGGTGGACTTGTTTTAAGTGCCTTGGCCACTTTTCCAGGTTTGTCAGCGAGGTGAGTGCCGTTAGTCGGCTTTTGTCTCTGCCGAAAGCGTAATTATTTCGCTTGCATATTGTTTTATTGGTGAATCTAAAAGTATTTTATTTTTTGCGATAAAGCGAAAGCCTGATTTACCAAGGGTTTAGTGACTCCGAGATAACACGCGGCCGTCAAAAAATGTGATCTTAAGTCATTTAAGGCATTGAAAAATATATATAAATACAAATAACTGGCGGATTCGACTATGTATTGAAATAGATTTGACAGTATCCCTCATCATCGGTATTGTCTACACCCTCAGACACAATATCTTGTGTTTATCGAGGGGCGGCGACACAATAGCTTGTGTCTATAATCAAATAAAACCAAACAATTAAGTAGGATAATTCATGAGCAGTGTTCGGGTTAAGGCCATAGGCACTGATATTCAAGCAGTTCCTTTCCAGGAAGCATCTCTTGATATATGGGATAAAAAGTACCGCTTGAAGTCCAAAATTGGCGAGTGCATCGATGCCACCATCGATGACACTTATAAAAGGGTTGCACGGGCGTTGTCTGCGGTTGAAAAAACCAGTGAATTGCGTGAACAGTGGAACGAATCATTTTTGTGGGCTTTGCGTCGTGGCGCAATTCCTGCTGGTCGAATTACATCCAATGCCGGGGCGCGTGAACATAAACCGGCTACGTCCACCATAAATTGCACTGTTTCCGGAACCATCCAGGATTCTATGAATGGCATTCTGGACAAAGTGCATGAGGCAGGTTTAACGCTCAAGGCCGGTTGTGGTATTGGCTATGAATTTTCGACCTTGCGCCCCAAGGGTGCGTATGTGTCAGGCGCCGGTGCTTATACTTCCGGTCCGCTGAGTTTCATGGATATCTACGACAAAATGTGTTTCACCGTTTCTTCGGCAGGGGGCAGAAGAGGCGCGCAAATGGCGACATTTGATGTGGGACATCCGGATGCCGTCGAGTTCATAAGGGCAAAACGTGAAGATGGCCGTTTACGCCAGTTCAATTGCTCTTTGTTGATCACCGACGACTTTATGCAGGCTGTGAAAGACTGCGCAGACTGGGTACTCGCGTTTCCGATTACGCCGCAAGAAGCCACTGAACTGGATATAGATGACCCGGAACAGGTGATGTGGCGTGAATGGCCAATGGCCAACGACTATGTGAGGCGGGAAGACGGTCTGGTGGCGTGCAAAATTTACAAGAAAGTACCTGCGCGCCGTATGTGGGACATGATCATGTCATCGACATATGATTTTGCCGAGCCTGGATTTATCCTGGTCGATCGAATTAACGAAATGAACAACAACTGGTTTTGCGAGACCATCCGCGCGACCAACCCATGTGGAGAGCAGCCCTTGCCGCCTTATGGTGCATGCTTGCTCGGCTCCATTAACTTGACCCGGTTTGTTGAAAAACCCTTCACAGAAGCCGCAGAGTTTAACTGGGGTGAATACGAAAAAGTGGTAAAAGTTTTTACTAGAATGCTAGACAATGTCGTTGAAATCAATGGCTTGCCATTAGGCAAGCAGCGTGATGAAATTGAACGTAAACGTCGGCATGGAATGGGCTTTCTTGGTCTGGGCTCTACGTTGGCGTTATTGGGTATGAAGTACGGCAGTCAAAAATCAGAAGAGTTTACCGAAAAGGTAGCGCGCGACATGGCCTTGGCTGGTTGGTATGAGTCATTGAAACTGGCTCGCGAAAAAGGTCCGGCGCCGGTGATGACGGAAGAATTTCGGGTGTCGGCGGAAATGCTGCGCAAACGACCTGAGATGGCCGCTGACGGTTACCGGATAGGTGACACGATAACGGGTGCAGTGCTGCACGCGAAATATAGCCGTTATATGCAACAAATTGCCGAGCTTGACCCTGAGTTGATAGAAGCGCTGGCAGAAGAGGGTGGCCGGTTTACGCACCACACATCGATCGCGCCAACCGGTACAATTTCCCTGTCATTGGCGAATAATGCCTCTAATGGCATTGAGCCCAGTTTTGCGCATCACTACAGCCGTAACATTATTCGTGAAGGCAAAAAGAGCAAAGAGAAAGTAGAGGTATTCAGCTACGAATTACTGGCCTATCGCTCGTTGGTTAACCCCGGCGCAATGCCAGGCTCTACTGATGAGAGAACAAAATTGCCGGATCATTTTGTTGCAGCGGATGAAGTCACTCCGCATCAACACGTTAATATTCAGGCAGCGGCTCAAAAGTGGATCGATTCATCCATCTCCAAGACGGCCAACGTTCCAACGGAATATCCTTACGAAGACTTCAAGGATATTTACACCTACGCTCACAGCAAAGGTTTGAAAGGTTGTACAACTTTCCGTTTCAACCCCGAGGCTTTCCAGGGTGTGCTGGTTAAAGAGGAAGACCTCGCCAATACCACCTACCGCTTTGTGCTCGATGACGGTGAGGTGGTGGAAGTGAAGGGTAATGAAGATATTGAGTACGATGGCGAGGTGCATACCGCAGCTAATCTGTTTGACGCTCTTAAAGAGGGTTACTACGGTAAATTTTAGGCAGAAATGAAAAATGACGATTAAGATAAATAAAAATATCGCTGGCTACGAGATAGTCAAGCCGGAAGAGGAACTGGAAGCGCAACGGATTGCTGCAGAGGAAAAAGAGGCCCGCAGTTCGGCGAAGGTCATCCGTATGACAGAAAAAGTCATGCGGCCCGAAGGCATGGAAGCGTTGGAAGGTTCGACCTATAAAATAAAAACGCCACTTGATGATCATGCGATGTACGTGACCATCAACGATATTATTCTCAACCCCGGTACCGAGCACGAGCAGCGTAGACCGTTCGAGATTTTCATCAACTCCAAGAACATGGATCACTTCCAATGGATTGTGGCCCTGACACGCCTGATGTCAGCGGTATTTCGAAAGGGCGGGGACGTCACTTTTCTGGCGGAAGAGCTGCAGGCCGTGTTTGATCCCAAAGGTGGTTATTTCAAGACAGGTGGTCGGTTCATGCCTTCCATTATTGCCGAAATAGGTGATGTGATAGCACACCACATGAGAAAAATAGGCTTGATGGAAAAAGAAGAGTTGTCAGAGCAGACAAAACTGATTCTCGACGAGAAACGCGCAGAAGTAGAAGGCGCTCAAAAAAAAACCCTGACTGACACGGGTGAAGAGGAAGCGCAATACCCCACTTCAGCGACCTTGTGTAACAAGTGTCTCACCAAAGCCGTTATCGTAATGGATAATTGTGCGACTTGTTTGTCGTGCGGTTACTCTAAGTGCGGATAGCTGTCAGGTAGCACTCAGCCCAGGCTGCAAAAGCTCACGCGAGGCACAACTTTGAAACATAACGCGCTTTCGCTGTTATTATAAATGTATGTTGCTGCCAGCAGAATTAATCAGAGCCAAACGTGACGGCGAAGAGCTGTCTCAGGGCGCCATAAACGACTTTGTCAATGGCATTGCCGGGGGGCAGGTTGGCGATGCCCAAATTGGCGCGTTTACCATGGCGGTGTACTTCCAGGGCATGAGCATGGCTGAACAGTCAGCCTTCACCGTGGCAATGCGCGACAGCGGACGCTGTTTTAGCTGGCCCGATGTTAATGGGCCCGTGCTTGATAAACATTCCACCGGTGGCGTCGGCGACCTCGTAAGTCTCGTGCTTGGGCCCATGTTGGCGGCCTGCGGCGCGTATATACCAATGATCTCCGGCCGCGGGCTTGGCCACACCGGCGGCACCCTGGACAAGCTTGAAAGCATACCCGGGTTTAACGTGAACCCTTCCCATGAACTGTTCAATCAGACGGTCCGGCAAACCGGATTCGCAATGGCTGGGCAGGGCAGTGACCTGGCCCCTGCCGACGGCCGGATTTATGCAGTTCGCGATGTCACAGCGACGGTAGATTCAAGCCCTCTTATCGTTGCCTCCATACTCTCCAAAAAACTGGCCGAAGGGCTTGACGGATTGGTGCTCGATATTAAAACCGGTAATGGCGCGTTCATGTGTGAACGTAATCTGTCCAGAGATCTAGCCGCCAACCTGCTCGAGGTCTCGGCGTTGGCGGGCTTACCTTGTCGCGCACTGGTGACTGACATGAACCAACCACTCGCGAGCACTGCGGGTAATGCCCTCGAAATGGCTGAGGCCATTGAGTTTCTGAAAGGCGGCCACCGCCACCCCAGACTGGAAGAAGTCTTATTGTCTTTAGGCAGTGAAATGTTATTGCTGGGTGGACTGGAGGAAAGTCCGGAAATAGCCAGGCAGCGATTGAATAAAGTGCTTGAAAGCGGTCTTGCTGCAGAGCGTTTTTCGCGTATGGTGAGCATGCAGGGCGGGCCGGGAGACCTACTCGAGCAACCGGGAAAATATCTTTTGCGTGCACCGGTGGTTCGGGCACTCGCAGCACCCGATGATGGCTGGATTGAATTCATGGACACCAGGGCGATCGGCATGTGTGTGGTCGGTCTTGGTGGCGGTCGCCGTCACGCTGAAGACAAAATAGACCACCGTGTCGGTTTGTCGGGTTTCAAAGTTGTCGGAGAGCCAGTCAGCAAGGGAGATCCGCTGGTGGTTATTCACGCCGCTGATGAAGCAGCCTGGCAGCATGTTGCAGAAAAGCTGCTCGGGGCGATTGTAGTGGGTCGCAAGATGGACGCTTTGCCGGCTGTCTACGAACAGCTCAACCAAACCAGCTACAAACACACAAACAAATGATCAAGAAGGGACCAGCATGACAGGAACACCACATATAGAAGCGCGCAAAGGAGATTTTGCAGAAACGGTGCTGATGCCGGGCGATCCTCTCAGAGCACAGGCACTTGCTAACAATCACCTCGACAATGTCAGACAGGTTAACAGCGTGCGTAACATGCTTGGGTTCACCGGCACCTTTAAGGGCAAGCCCGTTTCAATCATGGGTTCCGGAATGGGTATGCCCTCCATTAGCATTTATGCCCATGAACTGTTTGATTATTATGGGGTAAAGCAAATCATTCGAGTAGGTACCTGCGGCGGACTATTGCCCGACATGAAGGTCGGAGACCTGGTGTTGGCCACAACCGCAAGTACAGATTCCGCCATGAACCGACTGGCCTTTAGTGGTTGGGATTATGCCGCAGGCGCAGACGCCGAACTGTTGTGCCGGGTCCGCGACAAGGCGGTGCAAGCCGGGTTGAAAATCAGGACTGGTAGTGTATTTGCTTCAGACTGGTTTTATCACCCTGACGAAGAATTTATAGCCAAAGTACAAAAAATGGGTATTCTTGCGCTTGATATGGAGTCTGCCGCCTTATATGCCCTTGCGCAAAAACATGGCACCCGCGCATTAACGATCCTTTCAGTCAGTGATGTTATCCCCACCGGTGAACAAGCGTCACACGAGGTCCGGCAAAATGCCTTTGGTGAGGTGATCGATGTCGTGCTTGATGCGGTGCTTGAAACGGAGTCTGGCTTGTGAGTGAAGCAGATAAAACGGTTGCGGAGCTCTATAGCCTTGCCCGCGCGGCCAGCGACAATGCGTATTCGCCTTACAGCGGCGTGAAGGTTGGTGCCTGTGTGGTGGATGAGGATGGAAATATTTATTCGGGCTGCAATGTGGAAAATTCATCTTACGGCCTGACGCAGTGCGCAGAGCGCAATGCTTTGGCAACTGCAATCAGTGCCGGTATGCGCCCGGGCACTGCCCACAAACTGTTAATTTATGCGACTGGCTTTGATGTGTTGGCACCCTGCGGTGCTTGCCGCCAGGTGATGAGTGAACTGTTGGCTGGCGATGCTCAGGTAATCTCCTGCCAAAGTGAAACCGAGTATCACAGCTGGGCGATAGCGGATTTGCTACCGAATCCATTCGTTTTGACCTGAAGAAAGCCATTAAAAACAATTCAATAGCAGGAGCTTGCAATGAAGCGCTGGGTTGTCACGTCGATACTGATTCTTTTCACACTCAACTTTACCGATAAGGCAAATGCTCAGTCCGAGCCGGTAGTCGGCCGCTTTGCGGCGCTGGCGCTAGGTTGTGTACACCAGGAGTACCCCAACAAAATAGCGCATGTCATGTCGGGTGATCAGGATGTGGCGCCACCACGTGAATTGACACCAGTGTTCTATGGCTGTTTTGATTGGCACTCATCGGTTCATGGACACTGGTTGCTGACGCGTCTGCTTCGGCTCTATCCAACCGCAGACTTTTCCCAGTTAGCAGAAGCAGCGTTAAACGAAAGTTTTACGCCTGAAAAAGTGGCCATTGAAGTCACGTATCTCACACATGACCAGCGTGCTTCATTTGAGCGTCCATATGGCGTTGCCTGGTTACTGCAGCTTACCGCCGAATTACGCGAGTGGGATGACCCGCGCGCAAAGCGCTGGCTTACAGCATTAACGCCACTTGAAGATGTTGTGGTTGGCAATATGGAGAGCTGGCTCGGCAAGCTGGCTTACCCCATACGCATTGGCGAGCACGCTCAGACTGCATTCGCTTTTGGCTTGTTTTTGGATTGGGCAAAGGCCGCCAAACGACTCGATTTTTATGAGTTGGTGGCTGAGCGGTCAAAAGACTTTTATTTGTCCGACCGCGATTGCCCCCTCGCCTATGAACCGGGTGGGCAGGATTTTCTGTCACCCTGCCTGGCGGAAGCTGACTTGATGCGTCGTATATTAAGCCCCGTCGACTTTTCATCCTGGTTATCTGGTTTCATGCCCTTTTTACCAACAGATGGGTCGGGAGACTGGTTGCCGTTGGCGGTGGTGACTGACCCAACAGATGGCAAGCTGGCACATCTTGACGGTTTGAATATCAGCCGGGCGTGGATGCTGGAAGGAATTGCTCTTGGGTTGCCGACCAGTGATGCACGAATCGCGGCATTATTGAATGCCGTTGAAAAACACTCAGTTTCCGGTCTGGCCTCTGTGACCGGGGCGCATTATGAAGGCGGTCATTGGCTGGGTAGTTTTGCAACTTATCTGACCACCCAACGTGGTCTGGTTGCTGGTGATAACGTGTCTGACGCGCAGGTTTCTCATGCTGATACCGCCGTATCCAGATTACGGTTAGCGGAAACACGTATGGCCCTCTGGGAGGACCAACTCAATGCAGTTATAACAATCAATCCGAATGCGGCGGCACAGGCTGTGGAACTGGATACGGAAAACCAAAAGGGTAAGTCGAGGGGGCCGCTGCACGGTTTCCCGGTGCTGCTCAAAGACAATATCGAAACACTGGATATGCCCACAACCGCGGGTTCGTTGGCGCTTAAGGATAATCGTACCGGGCGGGATGCCGAGGTCACGCAACGGTTGCGAGCGGCAGGTCTGCTTGTGATGGGTAAAACGAACCTGTCAGAGTGGGCGAATTTTCGCGATGAAGAGTCCAGTAGCGGCTGGAGCGGCGTGGGCGGGCTAACGGTCAATGCCTGGAACCATGGCCGTACTGCGTGTGGATCAAGCTCGGGTTCCGCGGTTGCGGTCGCTGCCGGCTATGTACCGTTTGCGTTGGGCACGGAAACCAACGGTTCGGTAATCTGTCCGGCATCTGTTAACGGTGTTGTGGGCATCAAGCCGACACTTGGGCTGGTAAGCCGACGGGGTATTGTGCCAATTGCCCATAGTCAGGATACCGCGGGTCCGATTGCTGCCAGCGTGGCCTCGGCGGCCTTGCTATTGTCAGCGATGGAAGGTGTAGATCCGCAAGACCCACAAACATTGGCTAGTGCGGCGCACCAGGGGCGCGATTATCAGCAAGCGCTTCGCAAAGATGGTTTGCGTGGTCTACGGGTTGGCGTGGTTCGGTCCCAGACGTTTCATATGGAGAGCGCGGGTTTGTTCGAGCAAGCAGTGGCCGACATGAAGAACGCGGGTGCGATTATTGTGGATGACCTGTCGTTTCCAGAATGGCCTGATGGGTTTTGGGATGACGCGCTCAATGTTCTCCATTATGAATTCAAGCATGATCTGAACAGTTACTTTGCGTCACTTTCCGGTGAACTGAACCAGTTTACTTTGGCAAAGTTGATCGAGTTTAATAGCGCCAACGCTGATTTGGAAATGCCATGGTTCGGTCAGGATCTGCTTGAAACCGCGGTAACCAAAGGCGGGCTCGACAGCCCTGAATATCTAAAAGCTCTGCAAGCAGTACAAGCGTTTACGCAGGCATCCATTAATGACTTGCTGAACAAGCAAAGTGTGGATGTTCTTGTCATGCGCAGCAACGCGCCAGCCTTTTCAATCGACCTGATTTTTGGAGACAATTATCAAGGCGGCAGCAGTTCCATGGCAGCGATTGCCGGTTACCCGCATATCACGGTTCCGATGGGTCGCTGGAAAGGGTTGCCAGTGGGTTTGTCATTTGTTGGTACGGCGTTTGCCGAACCGGTCTTGATCAGGGCTGCTTACGCCTATGAACAGGCTACCAGCCATGGTACGAGTCTCGCGGGTAAAGATCCATGGGGTGTCGCCGAAAATATCACGGTCGAAAAGTAGTTGCTATAGTCTGGCTTTAAAACGGTTTTACCTGATGTCAATCAGCCATCAGTTAACCCCAATACACTATAATTATAGTGTTGTTGCTGGAGAACGATATGGGTACTTATCAGAGAATTTTGGTTGCAGTTGACCTGAGTAGTGAGTCGGAACTGGTGCTGAAAAAAGCACAACTTATCGCAGGATCAACCGCTGATATTCATCTTGTGTATGTGCAGGAGCCGATGGATAACGTGTACGTCGGTATTGTTCCGCAAAGCGCCGCTTTCAGTGGTCTTGGTGATCTTGAGGCGCAGTTGTGCGAGGAACTCAAACAGAAGTTGTTGGTGCTGGGTGAAAATTTCAACTTGCCCGCTAACCAATTGCATATTCTGAATGGCTCGCCGGCTCACGAAATTCATCGTTTTGCCAAGGAAAACGATATTCAGCTGATTGTCATCGGCACACATGGACAGAAAGGTCTGCAGTTACTGCTCGGTTCTACTGCTAATGCGGTATTACATGGTGCGGGCTGTGACGTTTTGTCTGTCAGGATTGGGGCTACCAAGTAACCCACTTTAGGCGTTAACTGCGGGGCGCCAAAAACGTCCGGATATTGGGGTTTAGATCTGATTTCAGTGAAAACCCTGAAGAGTGGCGGCGCTTCAATGGAAGGAGCGTTGTTACTGCGTTAGTGCTTTATGCCACGAATTTTGAAATTATTTTATAACCGGCAAACACAAGTTTGCGAGACACTTGGGGAAGCGTGAATACTAAAGTCGTGGTTTGGATGATTGTTTTTGTATCGGTGTTCACCTGGTCTGCTATTGAACCTGCCGACAGGTTGACCTGGTGGATGGAAGTTCTTCCAGCGGTGGTGGGTCTGGGGGTTTTAGTAGCGACACGCCATCGTTTCCCATTAACAAACCTGATTTATGTTCTGATTTTGATTCACGCGATCATTTTGATGGTGGGCGGGCATTACACCTACGCCGAAGTTCCGTTAGGCGACTGGTTGCGGGAATGGGTAAATGGTGAACGAAACAACTATGACAAACTGGGGCACCTGGCACAGGGCCTGATACCCGCGATGATCACACGTGAAATTTTAATCCGGAAGCGTGTCGTGACAGGCCGGGGTTGGTTGATCTTTATCGTAATGTCGATCGTACTTGCCATCAGCGCGTTTTATGAGCTTGTTGAATGGTGGGCAGCTCTGGTTAGCTCAGAGGCCGCCGATTCTTTCCTGGGAACACAGGGATATATCTGGGATACACAGTCGGATATGTTTTGGGCGTTGTGTGGTGCGGCGCTGGCGTTACTGACACTGACCAGGCGCCATGACCACGAGATGGACCTGCTTACAAAAAAATCATAAGGGTAATTTGCGACTGTAAATCAAGCGTCGTTCAGAAGTTTGAGGCGCTGCTCTACCTGTTTAAATATACCGTCTACGTCCAAGCCTGCCATGGCCAGGCAATCTTCTCTTGAGCCATGCTCAATGTACCTGTCTGGTATGCCGATATTAAGCATATTCACTGTCAAACCAGCCGCTGCGAGTAGTTCATTAACGCCGCTGCCCGCGCCGCCAGCGGTTGAGTTTTCTTCTACGGTAACCACAAGGTTGTGACTGCCAGCTATTTCTTTAATGACACCTGCGTCAAGGGGTTTGACAAAACGCATGTTCACCAGTGTTGCGCCAATGCGGGACGCCACTTCTGTTGCGGGTTGAAGACTGCTTCCGAACGCCAGAATTGCAACCTTTTCGCCGCGTTTAACCACCTCGGCCTTGCCGATTGGAATGAGCTGCATATCTTTATCGACTGGCTTGCCCGGTCCGGTTCCACGCGGATATCTTACCGCGGCTGGTCCCTGATGCTTAAAGCCCGTATAGAGCATTTGCCGGCATTCATTTTCATCGGAAGGCGCCATGATCAGCATGTTGGGTATACAACGCAGGAAGCTCAGGTCAAAACTGCCGGCATGTGTGGGCCCATCCGATCCAACCAGACCAGCGCGGTCGATGGCAAACAGAACCGGCAGGTTTTGCACCGCGACATCGTGTATGAGTTGGTCGTAGGCACGCTGCAGGAACGTGCTGTAAATTGCCACGACCGGATGGGTCTTTTCGCAGGCCATGCCGGCGGCCAGTGTCACGGCGTGCTGTTCGGCAATACTGACGTCAAAATACCGGTCGGGGAAACGTTGTTCAAACTCAACCAGCCCTGAACCTTCGCGCATCGCTGGTGTGATTGCCAGCAGGCTGTCATCCTGCTCTGCCATGTCGCAGAGCCAGGTTCCGAACACGTTGGTATAGGTGGGTGCCGGTTTGACCTTTGGAGTGGTCTTAACGACGCCTATTTCGGGGTCAAAGGGTGAAACTGCGTGGTATTTCACCGGGTCCGCTTCTGCAGGCGGGTATCCTTTGCCCTTGGCGGTGATGATGTGCAGTAGATTGGGGCCCTTAACCGTTTGTATGGTTCGAAGCGTTCGAATCAGGACGGGTAGGTCATGTCCATCAATGGGCCCCATATAGTTGAAGCCGAATTCTTCAAACAGTGTACTCGGCACGATCATTCCCTTGACGTGTTCTTCCCAGCGACTCATGAAACGCCACACGCGGGAGTTTCTGTGCATCATCTGTTTGCCGCGCTCGCGAATATTGGTCACGGTTGGGCCACTCATGGTGCGGGCCAGAATTTTTGTGATTGCACCGACATTGGGAGAAATGGACATCTGGTTTTCGTTGAGAACAACCAGCATGTTCGGATCCAGCGAGCCACCGTGATTGAGTGCTTCGAACGCCATGCCAGCGGTCATCGCGCCATCGCCGATGACCGATACTACACGCCGGTCTTGCTTGTTGTGGGCTGAACCCAACACCATTCCAAGTCCGGCACTGATAGAAGTTGAAGAGTGGCCGACGCCAAAAGTGTCGTACTCGCTTTCACCGCGCTTTGGAAAAGGCGCCAGACCGTTGGTCTTTTTTATGGTGCCTATGCGGTCACGTCGACCCGTCAGTATTTTATGGGGATAAGCCTGGTGGCCAACATCCCAGATAAGTCTGTCATGGGGCGTTTCAAAGCAATAATGCAGTGCTACGGTGAGTTCAACACAGCCCAGGCCGGCGCTAAAATGACCGCCGCTTTTAGATACAGAGTCCACCAAAAACGCGCGCAACTCACGGGCCACCTGCGGCAGTTGGCTTTCATCCAGTTGGCGGAGTTCTGCCGGCGTGGTCACCTGGTCGAGCAATGGATATTTATCAGTGTTCATATGTATGTTTTATTTGTCACGATTTACAGCATACCCAGCCAACCATTCGAGTGTGTCAGTTTCGCCTGGTAAATGCTTAAGTTCGGCTAAAGCCAGATCACGCAGTTCGTGTGCCCTTTGGATGGAATTGTCTATGCCGATTATCGCAGGAAAAGCGGGTTTTGATCTGGCTGCGTCCGCCTGACTTGGCTTTCCGGTTATTTCACTGGTGCCGGTGACATCAAGCAGGTCATCAAAAACCTGAAAAGCCAGTCCCGTAAGTTTTCCATAGCGGTGCAGCGCTTTGTGCTGTTGCATCGTCGCGCAGGCTAGCATTGCGGGTGCCACCGTGCTGATTTGAATAAGGGCGCCGGTCTTATAGGCGTGAATTTCTTCAAGCTCAGATTGGGAAACCTGCCTGCCGAGGCTTGCAAGGTCGAGTACCTGACCGCCCGCCATACCACTTGCACCACAGGCCTTTGCAAGCCCCACGATAATTTCGATTTGTTGAGGGGGCGTCGCCGATAATCCCGGGTCAGTTGCCAAAACCTCGAATGCCAGCGCCTGTAATGCATCACCAGCAAGAATGGCCGTGGCGTCGTCAAATTGCTTATGACAAGTGGGTTTGCCACGCCTGAGGTCATCGTCATCCATGCTGGGTAAATCATCGTGTATCAGCGAATAAGTATGGATAAACTCGATAGCAACGGCGATGGCGTCCAGCGCTTTTTCATTCAGATTTAGTGCCCGCCCAGCGGCATATACAAATAATGGCCGAATCCGTTTTCCACCTGCTGTTGCAGAATAATGCATGGCATCCAGCAGGCGTTGTGGCGTTTGCTCCTGCTCTGGAAGGTACTGCGGCAGGAGGTCCTCAAACCGCTGTTGCCAAGTGGTAATGATGGTGGTGATATCAGGCATCAGGTTCAAATGATTTCAGTGAATCTTGGTCTTCGTTGTTGATCAGTTGATCAACCGTTTGTTGGGCGTTGTCCAGTACCGACTGGCATTGCTGGGTTAACTCGATACCACGCTTAAACCCGGACAGGGATTGGTCCAGTGACAAGTCACCTTCCTCCAGGTTTACAACCAATTTTTCTAGCTCGGCGAGAGTCTTCTCGAAGTCGGGTCCGGTCTCAGTTTTTTTACTCATAATCAGTGTTCCGAGTTTAGCCGAGCGACACTAACGCACCGCACCGGCAGGGTCAACCATATCAGGGTGTTGTTGTGTGAGAATGTACTGTAACAAAGGGTGTTGCGGGTACCAATTCAACTTTATCTGTTTTTTTATCAGCCAGTTGGCAAACGAGTCATTGAAACACCAGTCTCCCACTGCGACCAGTTCGCCGTTCAATGTGGTAAGCGGTATAGAGTCCCTGAGCCAGGGCGGGATGCCGGCCGTCTGGAAAAGGGCCTTAAGCCTTTTATGTTGCCCTCCCAGGTTAACGGCAGTTTGGTCGGTTGCGCTTCTGTTGCCTACAGAAAATATACCGTCGGGAAAGCCGGGCTTGCATCCTGTCAGCGCCAGCCGACCGACATCATTTCCCAGGTCGATTTCCGATTCTTCTGCTGGCCAGTCGATAACAGGGCAGGGTGGAAGTTCCAGCCCCTTGTGCAACCATAATCGTTGATCATACAGATGCAGGGTCCAGCCCTCCCAGCGCACTGCCACTTTGTGGTCATTGCCGGCTTGTTGTGACTGCTGGCAAAAAGCCTCCATTCTATAAAATGGAATAGACGGCGCACCGGACTGCTTCAGCCAGCGGCGGATGACGAGTTTGAATAATTCTTCGTCTGCAGACAGTTGTGGGGTCATGCCCATTACAAAAGGGTGAATAAGATTTTGTCCAACATAGTTGTCAGCGAATCTTTCGAGCAAATGCCGCGCGCCGGTCATGGCCTTGCAGGTTAATGCCAGTCGCTTGTGAACTTCCGGCCATCGTTGTTCCAAAAGAGGGATCACTTCGTGCCGCATGAAGTTGCGGTCATGATCGAGATGCTGGTTGGACGGATCTTCGATCCAGTCAATCGAGTGTTCACGCAAGTAGTCTTTTAAAACGCTGTTTTGAAACCCTAACAGGGGTCTTTGCAAAAGACCTTCACCAAGCGGTCTGCTTTCCGGCATGGCGGACAAACCATCAACACCGCTGCCGCGCATCAGGTTAAGTAGTAACGTTTCGGCCTGGTCGTCTGCGTGGTGGCCGGTCAATAACCCGGCTCCGGGCTTGATCAATGTTGAGATGGCTTCATAGCGTAAATGACGCGCCTCTGCTTCAAGGCCTTTGCCTGAACAGTTTTTCGGTGCCACACGCAGGCATACCAGATGGACAGAAATTTGCCGGCAGAAAGCCTCGCAATGCGATTGCCAAAGGTCCGCGTCATGGTGCAGACCGTGGTTGATGTGCACCGCTGAGACCGGAACAGTCAGCTGGTCTTGCAGAGTGCCAAGTGCGTGTAATAGCGCAGTGGAGTCAGCCCCGCCACTAAAACCAATAATATAGGCATTGACGGTAGGAAAAGATTCAAGAGTGTTCCGCAGCCGCTCTGCAGTAAAAGCCAATAGACGGTTGCTCATTAGCTCAATACGTCTTTAGTCTTTGAACTCACCGTAGGAGAGCAGGCGTTGATACCGTTCCTCCAGCAGGGATTCTGTTGTTAGTTTGTCTAACTCATCCAGTTGGGCGGCGAGACAATCACCAACCTGTGCGGCAACTTTCTGCGGGTCTTTGTGGGCCCCGCCCAGCGGTTCCGGAATCACCTCGTCAACCAGACCTAGCTGCAACAGCCGGTCGGCGGTGATACCAAGTGCCGAGGCGGCGTCTTCTGCCAGTGCCGCGTCATTCCACAGAATGGACGCGCAGCCTTCCGGTGAAATCACGGAATAGGTGCTGTACTGAAGGATATTCACACGGTCACCAACGCCGATCGCGAGGGCGCCGCCTGAGCCCCCTTCTCCAATCACCGTGCAAATGACAGGTACCGGTAATCTCGACATCACTTTAAGGTTGGTAGCAATTGCTTCTGATTGGCCGCGCTCCTCTGCACCCACGCCCGGGTAGGCGCCCGGTGTGTCGATGAAGGTCAATATGGGCAGTCGAAAGCGTTCTGCCATTTTCATCAGTCGCAGTGCTTTGCGATAGCCTTCGGGGCGGGGCATACCAAAATTCCTGAATACTTTGGCCTTGGTGTCACGGCCTTTTTGTTGGCCTATTACCATGACCGCGCGACCGCGAAAACGGGCCAGGCCGCCAACGATCGCATGGTCGTCAGCGAAAGCACGGTCGCCATGGAGTTCATGAAACTCATCAAAAAGAAAATCGATATAGTCGAGCGTGTAGGGCCTTAATGGATGACGACTGAGTTGCGATATCTGCCAGGGCGTCAGGTCTTTAAAAATGCTGGTGAGTTTTTGTCGCATTTTAGTTTGCAGGCGCTGGATTTCTTCGTCCAGATTTAACGCGTTGTCAGATCCAACATTGCGTAGCTCGTCTATTTTTGCCTGTAACTCAGCGATGGGCTGTTCGAATTTAAGGTAATTTGAGTCCATGACAATAAGGTTCCAGCAAAGTAAGTGAGGATTATAACGGCAACTGAACGACTAGTTTAGACCTGCCCAGGTAAAATTGCTCTTCGGCGCGGAATAAGACTGCTGTTCCAATGGGTTAATGCCCAATCCCATAAATCATCAAGAGACAGTCGTGGTGGCGGGTTTTGGCCTAGAAAACGCAAAGCTTCTTCCAGCGCAGTTTCGGGTTTCTGACTTTTGAGCGGGTCTGTCTGATAACGCTTGCTCAGTTTTTTGCCGTCGGCCGATATGGCAAGCGGCAAATGCATGTACTCAGGTGTCTTGAGGCCCAGGGCTTTTTGTAAGGCAATTTGTCCGCTGGTAGAGTCCAGCAGGTCAGTGCCCCGGACGACCTGTGTCACACCTTGAAAACTATCATCAATGACCACTGCCAGTTGATAGGCAAAGAGGCCATCGGCGCGGCGCACAACGAAATCGCCTTTAATGTTGGCGGGCGAATCTGATATTTGACCCTGTAACTTGTCTATAAATCTATGATTACGATCGCCAACCCTGAATCGAACAGCACGCGGTGACCGACCCTCAGGTAGCCCGTTTCTACATGTTCCTGGATAAATTCCGGATGCCGGAAGATCTTTGCGTGAACAGCCACAATGGTAAGCAAGTCCTTTATCGAGCAACTCGTTTAAGGCCTGCTGATAAGCATGTAGCCGGGTGCTTTGGTACAGGACCGGACTGTCGGCAACCATACCGATATTTTTCAGGTCCGCGATGATACGGTTGGCGCTACCGGCAATTTCTCTGGGTGGGTCAATATCTTCAATCCTGATTAACCACTTGCCGCCGGCGCTTTTGGCTTCCAGATAGCTGCCCACCGCTGAGACCAGCGACCCGAAGTGCAGATCCCCCGTTGGAGAGGGTGCGAATCGACCAGTCACTGGAGGGTGGTTCATGAATGAATGGGGTGGGTTATTGTCCGACGACCTGAGGTGCCTCATTGAGGAAGTCGCCGGTAACCAGCCTGACACCGCTCTGCCACAACACGGCAAGATCAGAAGCATCCTGAACTTCATCGGCAATGATGGTGATCTTTTGAGCGCCAATGGCACGGACTACCGCACGAATAACTTCCTGATTAGCGGGGCTCGATGACAGTCCTTTTGCCAGGCCGGGGCGTAGCTTAATCATACCAACGGGCAAATGTTCAAGCATTTGCAAGGTTTGGCGGTCGTTGTCAAACTCTGACAGCACGAAACCACAGCCCAGGTTCTGAAGTTCGTCGATTAAACGGCGGGTGGCCTTGAGGTTGGATTCGGCAACCATGGCCGATACCTGCAGAATCAGTTGTGAACTTTCAACCTCGGTTTCTTTCATCATATTTTGAAACCAGTTGGCGAAGCTGATATCAAGTATCGAATTGCCGCTCAAAGTAATAATGTGCTTGTCGCCTGTGCCGGCAATGGCGATCATCAACTGGGGAATAACATGACGGTCTATGGTGCCGCCAAGATCGTTTCTCTCGGCAGCCAGCATAAATTCACTGGCCGGTATATCACCACTTTCTTCGCGCATATATGTTCGGTTTTCGAACAAGCCTTCATTTTCACCTTCCAGATCCACAATGGACTGCTGGACTGTATAAAAATCGTGATTATTCAACGCGTAACGGATTCGTTCAACCCATTCCCGATCTGCTTCTCCTGAGCTGACCGTGGTCAGTGCGGGTTTGAACCGGACCAGCTTGTTGCCGGTTTGTGCAGCTTCTTTAAACGCGATTTTTGCATGTTCAATGACTTCTTCGGCACTACTGGTAAATGAGCCGATAGTGGCCATACCGATGCTGCACGAAGCCGTCAAGGTCTGGTCGCCCAGGTCGATAATGTGATTGGCGTAGTTTTCCAGAATGGCGTCGCCAGCCACTTTCAAAGCAGATTGTTCATTTCGGCTGATTAATACGGCAAACCCATTGTCACTGAAACGTGCGGGGATATCCGTTGTTTCTATGCAGGCAGTGATAATGTTGGAAAGGTCGAGAATGCAGGTATCCATGCCGCCCATACCTTGAGTTTTCTGTATCTTGTCAATGCCGTCAGTTTCTATATACAGAACGGCTCTGCGGTCATCATCATGCTTGTCTTCTTCGATGATTGCAGCGAGTTTGGCAGCGAATGTCTGACGGTTAATCATCTGTGTGAGATGATCGGTTTTACGCAGGCGATCCAGCTCTTCCTGGAGCAACAGTTTGGCGTCTTGTTCACGCACCACCATCTGGATGCATTGCTCACCATTGAACCTTGCTGCTGAGAAAGCCAGGTCAGCCTTCAGCTTTTTGTTAGCTGAGATATTGATGTTGACAGCCAGGGTCTTGTCCGAAAAAACACCCTGGTTCATGTTCCGCAACAGCGTTTTAATATCCTGACCGCCTTCTTCTGTTATCAGGTCCAGCAGTGACAGGCCGGCTATATCATTGAGGCTTTCTACCTGTAACAAGTCCAGGTAAGCGCGATTGGCATAAATGTGCAGACCTTCGTGGATGTAGGCGATTGAGTCTCTTGCGCTATCCAGCAGTAAATCATAACGGTCGCTTAGTTCTGCCAGTTTGTGTGAAAGCTGATCATATTCGCGAGCAGATTTTCCACCGGACATGTACCGCTTAACAACCTGCATGAGTTGGTCGTTTTCCTCGGCGTTGATGACGAGGACCGGGTGTGTAGCTATCACCGTCTCGATGTTTGCAGTGCTGCCTGGTGCAAGCTGTAAAGCCACCGGTATTGAATGTCGATCGGCCATTTGCATAATCTGGCCAACGTTTATCGTTGCTGGTAAGTGTGTTCCAATCAGGATTAAAAAAGGTGACTTGTCATTGAGAACGCCTTCCAATTCATCGGTTCCCGAGGCGCTGACAACCCTTACCGCAACGCCGGCATTCCGTAAAAAGCTATTGATAACCTGGGCGTGGTCGGGAGAGTCATCTATGACCAGTAAATAAGCACTATCCATGACAGTACTTCCCTGAGCACGGACATGAATTGACTTCGAACGCTTTGATTATTTTTGAAGTTATGAAATTCACTTTTTAATCCGCAACAATGATGGACTTACCCCTTCTGTTCAGCTGAATTGTCAAAGGGGTTCGTGAAGTTTAATTATGACGTATATTTTAACCTATTTATAGAAACAGTCTTTGGTTAATATATTTTTTTGGTTTGCGTGTGTCTATGCCTTCTTGGATAAGCGCTGTAGATTCAGTCAATTTCTGTCGCGCGTACGCCGTTCGCGTTATCATTGCCGATTAGTATTCAATTTGGCTTAAGAATTTTAGGTCGGTTTATTTTGTCTCGACAAAATCGGAGTCTTCTTAATCAGCCGGTCGAGGCTGTACGGGCTTTGTCTGTAATGAACCCGATAAAAAATTAATGCGGAGAAAGCAATGGCATCCTACAGTACAAGTGAGTTCAAAAGCGGCCTGAAAATCATGATTAACGGCGATCCTCACAACATCGTAGAGAACGAGTTTGTGAAGCCAGGAAAAGGGCAGGCCTTTAGCCGGGTCAGGGTGCGTAACCTGATGACAGGCAGAGTGGTTGAGAAAACATTCAAGTCCGGCGAGTCGGTTGAAGCAGCTGATGTTTTTGAGACCCAGGTGCAGTACCTGTACAACGATGGTGAGTTTTGGCACTTCATGCATCCCGAATCCTACGAGCAATTCGCCGTTAGCAAAGAGGCGGTGGGCGACTCGGTGTTGTGGATGCAGGAAGAGGGTATTTGTGATGTGACTTTGTTCAACGGCGCCCCCATCAGTGTGTTACCGCCGAATTTTGTTGAAATGAAGATTGTTGAAACCGATCCTGGCGTGCGCGGTGATACATCGGGCGGTGGCGGTAAACCGGCCAGGCTTGATTCTGGCGCTACGGTGCGTGTGCCCTTGTTTATCCAGGAAGGCGAAGTTATCAAGATTGATACCCGAACCGGAGAATATGTTTCTCGCGTGAAAGGCTGATAGTTTGATGGGAACTGTGTTGCTGCTGCCGGGCTTGCTGGTGCCGGTGCGACCTCGTTTACAAGTGCTGAAACAAATGGCAGTTGTTGTTGAGGGTGAACTGATTGCTGCAGTGCTGCCGCGGGAAGAAGCGCTTGCGACATACGCAAACGCCACGCGTATTGAACTGCCGGACCATGTACTGGTGCCGGGTTTTATTAATATGCATACACACTCAGCCATGTCGTTGCTGCGAGGGTACGCGGACGACCTTAACCTGCAGGTATGGTTAAACGACCACATATGGCCAGTTGAGAAGGCTTGTCTTGGGCCGGACTTTGTACATGACGGTACCCGGCTTGCAATAGCGGAAATGCTGCGTGGCGGCACCACTTTTTTCAATGACCTCTATTTTTATCCGGAAGTGACTGCGGCAGCGGCGGTGGAAGCGGGTATGCGGGCGTGTATCGGGTTGCCCGTGATTGATGTGCCAACTGCCTGGGCGTCCACCGAATCAGAGTGTATTGAGAAAGGCCTTGCGGTCAGCGCCAGTTGGCAATGTGAGTCATTGCTTTCAACCTCATTCGCACCCCATGCACCTTATTCTGTTGGTGACGGGGCTTTGCGGAGGATTGCAGATTTGTCAGCCGCACAGGATAGGCGTGTGCATATGCACGTGCTGGAGTCGGCCTGGGAGGTGGGGGAATCCTTAAGACAGCATGGCAAGCCGACGCTTGCCAGGTTGAATGACGTTGGCCTGTTGAATGAGCGCCTGTTGGCTGTTCATATGACTCAGCTCACTGACGATGATTTGGCAACCATTTCTAACACAGCTGTCAATGTTATCCATTGTCCCGAGTCCAACCTCAAACTGGGGAACGGTATTTGTCCCGTGGCCCGCTTGCAGAAACACGAGGTCAATGTGTCTCTCGGTACCGATGGTGCAGCGAGCAATAATGACCTGGATTTGCTGGCGGAATGCAGGACGGCGGCACTTTTAGCGAAGGGTTTTGCAACTGACCCATGCGTATTGAACGCGTTCGAGGCGCTTGAGATGTTGACGGTTAACGCAGCCAGGGCACTTGGAATGGCGCACCAATTAGGTAGCGTAGAGGTTGGTAAACTGGCTGACCTGTGCGCGATCCGCCTGGACGCTTTACAGACCACGCCCATGTATGACGTGGTTTCGCATTTGATTTATGCGGCTTCGAGTCAGCAGGTATCGCATGTTTGGGTTGGCGGGCGAATGCTGTTGCAAGATGGGCAGTTTCTACATTTGGATGTTAACGATATCATTGGACGCGCAAAATATTGGGCGCAACAAATCACAACGATTACCGGGGTTGCAGGAGCACAGACCTTATGAACAACACCAGCACAAATTTCGATCCTGCGGAACAGCAGAAGTTTGACCGTATTGCCGCTTCTTGGTGGGATCAGGACGGTGAGTCCAGACCGCTGCATGATCTTAACCCCGCCCGCTTGGCTTATATTGCTGATCGCGTTGAGTTAAAGGGCACCAAAGTGATTGATGTTGGTTGTGGCGGCGGTATTTTGTCCGAATCGCTTGCTGCCCAGGGGGCGGAGGTGACAGGTATTGATATTGCGGAAAAGGCTTTGTCAGTTGCAAAACTTCACTTGCATGAGTCGGGCTATCAGGTTGACTATCAGCATTCGACGGCTGAGTCCTGGGCTCAAGAGCACTCTGAAAGCGTAGCGGTGGTCACCTGTATGGAAATGCTCGAGCATGTACCAGACCCTGCCTCGGTGGTAAGCGCCTGTGCCAAAATGCTCACTCCCGGCGGTCATCTGTTTATGAGTACGCTCAACCGGAACGCGGCGTCCTTCGCGGTGGCTATTCTTGGCGGTGAACACATCGCCAGAATTGTACCCAAGGGTACCCATCAATATGATCGGTTTATCAAGCCGTCAGAGTTATGTCAGTGGCTGCGTGAGTCCGGAATGAAAGCCGAAGAAATTACCGGTATTCACTACAATCCTTTGGAGCGCACTGCGCGCACCGGGGGTCATGTAAAGGTTAACTATCTTATTCATGCGGTTAAGCCGGCTTAGCAACTGTGATTAAAGCTGTTTTATTTGATCTTGATGGGACGTTGCTGGATTCAGCCCCTGACCTTGTCGCAACGTTAAACCATCTACGTGCGGGTATGGGTCTTGCGGCATTGCAGGTGAATGACATGCGCTATTATGTTTCGCAAGGCGCCGTAGGGTTGATCAAGGCGGGCATGCCGCCATGTGATGATGCGACTCTGGAGGTTCGGCGAAACTCTTTTCTGGCACATTACGAGAAAAACAGCTTTATTCACTCCAAGCCATTTGAAGGTGTCGCACGGTTGCTGTCCGAGCTAACGACCCGGGGTCTTCCGTGGGGGATTGTGACCAATAAAGTGGAGTTTCTGAGCTTTCCGATACTTGAGAAAACCGGGTGGTTATCCTCTGCGGCTGCCGTGATATGCGGGGACACTGTACCATTCAGTAAACCACACCCCGAACCGGTATTGGCGGCTTGCAGATCCCTTGGAGTTGAGCCTTTAAACACGTTAATGGTAGGCGATGATCTTCGTGATATTGAGGCCGGCGAACGTGCCGGCAGTCGCACGGCTTTTGCGTTATACGGCTATGCTCGACAGGGTAGTCAGCTCGAAATTAGCGATCGCACTGCTTTGATCAACAAGCCAGAAGATGTGCTGGGCTTATTGGAAACCACGGGGTCGTGGTGATGACAGGCATGACCTCTGTAGAACTCGAACATTGTCGTGAGTTGGCACTTGAGCGCGGTGGTCTTTTTGAATTGACCAGTCGTTTTCTGCCTGCCGGTCAACTGCAGCCCATGTTGGCTTTATATGCACTGAAAAAAGCAGTTTCCACCATTCCACGGGCACACGTTGACGACGCTGTAAAGTGGGCCAAGCTGAAGTGGTGGAGTGACGAGTTCAAGGCTGACCCGGCAGCAACTTCCAGGCACCCTGTGTTACGGGCATTGTGGCTTTCAGGTGCGAGGGCGCAGTTGACAGACGGTTTATTACAAAAGCTAATCGGTGACGCAATATCGCAAATTGATAGCGAGCCGGACAGTGATGAAAACGCCATGTTCACGCGTTTAGCCGCTCTGGGCTCAACAGACATTTCGCTTGAACTGGCGCTTGATAAAGCCGAAATCGACAGTCGTAACCTGGAGTTGCTAGGTGCTGCTACCGGTTTGTTTCGCGTGATCTCAAGTTTTGCGGCCAACCAGCGCTCAGAGACTGAGCGGTTACCGCTAAGCATGCTGGCTAAATACAATGTCAATGTTGTGCAGTTGGAGCAAACGCCGTATCCGGCTGAGCTGACAGACATCATTGAACAACTCGCAAGGTTGGGTCAGGACTGGTTTTCGCGTGGGCTGTCAGGCCTGAATCTTTTTCCGGGGCCGCCAGCATGCGGTCATCTCCAGTTGCGTTGGGCGATGGAGCAAAGACGGCTGGGAATAATCAGCAAGAATGTGGAAAGATTTCTTGCCGCAGATCAGACCCATGGGCCTGCAGACGCCTGGTACGCCTGGCGGTTTTTGCGGCGACTAAAGTAGTATTGGTTGTGAATTTGGCACTGATCAATGGCTGATTTGACGCATACTTGTGAAGGCGGTTGTCATTGTGGCCGGGTGAGGTTTAGTGTTGAGATTCCAAATAAAATCACTGTTCACCGCTGTAATTGCTCAATTTGCCACAAGTCCGGCCACTTGCACCTGATCGTTGCTGCAGACAGGTTTAATCTTCTGCGTGGCGAAGAAAATTTGACCGATTATCGTTTTCACTCTGGCGTTGCCCGCCACCTGTTTTGTAACCACTGTGGAATCAAGTCGTTTTATATCCCACGATCTCACCCAGGGTCATTTAGCGTGAACCTCAACTGTCTTGATTTACCTGCGGATATTGATGTGGATGTGCATGAGTTTGATGGTAAAAACTGGACTGAAAACCAGGCGAAACTTCTAAAGACATTGAATGATGAAAAGCGGCCGGGCTAGTTGCCGGGCTAGTTGCCGGGCTTAGGAGTCAACGTTTTTGTTGTCGGTAATATAATCTGGGCCTTTTCCCGCAGTCTTTTCATAGACCCCTTTCTCTACTTTTTTGAACTGCGTGAAGCCATGTTTTTCGATGTTGTCCTGCGACATTGATGGCGTCGGGCTTGTAAGATTGGGGCGCGAAATTTTTCTTTGGACCGGGTTGAGACACTCAGGGCAAAACTTAAGTGGGTCGTCAGCCATCTTCTGCATCACATCAAATACAACCTTGCAGTGGTCACAACTGTTCTGGCTGGAAGCCTGGTACTCATAAATGGGCATGCGCGCTGCCTGTGTGTTGATATTGGACAAGAATCATACGAATAGCTCATCGAGTCAACTGGTGAGACAAGTCGGTTTAAGATCTTTAGTACCACCACAAAGTGCAAATAGTTAAAATAAGTGATTAATTCAGGAATAAGCTATGGGTCTTGCAGGTAAAACAATTCTGATTACAGGCGCGGCAGGCGGATTAGGAACAGCGCTCGCCATGCAGTGTGCCAGTGATGGAGCGAACCTCGTGCTTCTCGATAAAGACCGTCGCGGTCTTGGGTTGTTGAGTGACAGGCTCGTTGAGAAGGGGTTCGTGCCGCCGGGGCTTTATCCAATGGATTTGGCGGGTGCAGGTCTAGAAGATTTTAGCCAGTTGGCTTCAACCATTCAGTCGGAGTTTGGCGGTCTTGATGTTTTGATTCATTGCGCGCTTGAATTTGAAGGTCTGCAGCCTTTAGAGCAGATTGAGCCGCAGGCGTGGCTAAAATCAATGCAGGTGAACGTGAATGCACCATGGTTGCTTAGTTGTGCGCTGTTACCTCTCTTAAAACAGTCAGAAAGTGGCCGTTTGATGTTTTTACTGGATGATATCGATGCGGTAACGGGGGCTTATTGGGGTGCGTATGGCGCAGGTAAAGCGGCTCTGGTCGGACTGGTCAAGCAATTTGATGAGGCCTTGAGTAATACCTCGGTTGTAGTGCAGGGTATAAACCCAGGACCGATGCGTACTGCTTTCAGGGCAAAGGTTTACCATGCGGAAAATCCCGCAGGTCAGCCAGCGCCTGAAGTTGCAGCACGCAAAATTGCGGATATATTGAGCGGTGATGCCATCGACAAAAGTCAGATGTTGGATTTTTCTGCTTAACCTCCCGGGCTTAGTGCTTTTGCCTGTCACTCATTGCCGCTTCATATCCAATCATGGCCTGCTTGGTGTTCAGACCCCAACGGTATCCCCCGAGTGTACCCAGGCTATTAATCACACGATGGCACGGTATTAGCCAGGAGACTGGGTTGCGTCCAATCGCAGAGCCGGTTGCGCGACTCGCTCCTGGTCGGCCTGTAAAAGCAGCCAGTTGTCCGTAGGTGCAATGCGTTCCAGCAGGCAGACTAAGTAGCGCTTCCCATACATGCAGTTGAAAAGGGCTTCCTCGCAGCCAGATTTTCAATTTTTGGTGTTCTTTCTCAGTGAAAATTTCCGCCAGCTTTATACGGGTCGCTTCGGCATCCTCACTTAGAATGGCATCCGGCCATTGTTGGTTCAGTTGCTCCCATATGTGTCGTTTTCCACCTTCCTCGCAAAACCCCAAAAAGCATAAACCTCTCTCAGTCCAGGCAAGCAGAGCTTCTCCGAAAGGGGTTGCGCCGTAACCGAAGTTCATTGCCACGCCACCGCCTTTGCGCTTTGCTTCACCGGGAGTCATTGCTTCAGTTGTGATTAACAGGTCATGCAGCCTGCCAGGCCCCGATAACCCACTGGAAATTGCCGAGTCAAGTACCGTTTGGCCTTGTCTTAGGCGCTCCATTGCCTGAGCTTTGGTCAGGTATTTTAAAAATTGCTTGGGTGAGACGCCCGCCCACTCTTGAAAAAGCCGTTGCAGATATGGAGGGCTGAGTCCCACATGCTGTGCAAGCTCAGCCAGACTGGGCTGGGCTTGTTGGTTTTTTACCATCCAGTGCAGGGCGTCTGCGATCAATTGGTAATGATTTTGTGATTTCATGCGCTTATTGTAAGAGCTTTAAGGGTTGTCGCCACCCGATTCTTGTTGTGTTTGTCTTTTAGGTGTCCAGATAGTATTTTGGTCTAAGTTCATAGTGAGTAAATGATGATGTCAGACGACCTTTTTCTGAAAATAATCGCCCGGGAAATTCCGGCGGATATCGTATTTGAAAATGAAGATGTTCTAGCGTTCAGAGACTTGAATCCCCAAGCACCTTTGCATATTTTAATTATCCCGAAAATTAGAATCCCCACCATTAATGATATGCAACCACAAGATGCTGAACTGTTCGGGAAGCTGTTTCTTGCTGCTCAGGAGATTGCAAAAGAACAAGGTGTTGCCGAAGACGGTTACAGGGTGGTTATGAACTGTAACTCCGCAGCAGGCCAAACTGTTTTTCACGTGCACTTGCACCTGCTAGGGGGAAGGGTGCTTGGCTGGCCCCCTGGCTAACAACCGCAACATGGTTGGTAGAGGGCTTTGTCAGGGTTCGTAGGTGCTATTGCTAACAGAGTTTTCGTTGAGGGGTTCTGTTGTTTCTCATTCGTTACCCGAGAAACATTAAAGTAATCTATTCAAAAACCAACCGGGAAAAGCGCCCCTGCACTGGTGCAGGGGCAAACAGTCTCGTTGGTAAAGCTTGGAGCTTTAAGGTTTTGTTGCGGTAAGATATTGAACAACAAAACCTTTTTGCATAACTCTTTCTTTATTTTTTATCTGTCGTATGGAGCGGTTACAAATCCAGGTCCGATTTCATTGCCGCCAGGTTGGCACAAACCAGTATCGCCCACGACTGCAATATTCCTAAATGACACGACCTCTACGTAGTTCAAGTCTAAAACGGAAACAGACGCAGTTTGACAACCTAATGTTATTTCCATTTCTAGCCCTGTACTCGTAGGTAAGGTAATGGCTATATTTTCGCTGCCAGTACCGCCACCAGTAGTTAATACAATGATTCCGGTTCCGCCACCTGTAGTTTCGCTGCCAGTACCGCCCCCCGTGGTCTCAGTGCCAGTGCCACCGCCAGTGGTTTCGGTGCCAGTACCACCGCCAGTGGTTTCGGTGCCAGTACCACCGCCAGTGGTTTCGGTGCCAGTGCCACCGCCAGTGGTTTCGGTGCCAGTGC
>UPTN01000155.1_pt1 | contig 37995 bp, 34 predicted proteins | sample 2160111 | NCBI WGS metagenome assembly UPTN01 (sample SAMN06265058, study PRJEB28932) | marine metagenome | isolation source: Columbia River Estuary | place: USA:Columbia River Estuary, USA | collected 2014-05-05
TGGGCATTGTTAATGATGATACTGACCATGCTGGCCGGTGGTTGGTACTTCAGACCGGCAGTGATGCGCAGGTTCTGATAGCTGGCTTTAAGAAATGAAAAAGGCCCGGGAAACCGGGCCTTTTTTTGTTCTGAGAAAGTGGTTTTCCAGGTGTCCTGACGTTGCCAGGGTTTGAACCTGGATAGGTTTTACCCCGTTATGGCGTGGTGAGCCTGATCCACGCAGATTTATTCTGGGTATAGCTCTTGAGGCTTTCCATACATTTGTCCCGCGCGTGCCCGGATTGCTTGTAACCGCCGAAAGGCTGGGTCATATCGCCATCTTCGTAGTTGTTCACCCAAACCACACCGGCTTCGATTTCTTTCACCAGACGGAAAGCCCTGTTGATATCGCTGGTCCAGATTCCTGCCGCCAGTCCATAGATGGTGTCATTGGCAATGGCAATGGCTTCCGCTGCGGTGTCAAACGGGATGACGCTGGCTACCGGCCCGAAAATTTCCTGACGGGCGATGGTCATGTTGTTGTTCACATCACCAAACAGGGTCGGGTTGATATAGGCTCCATCGGCCATATGAGCCGGCACGTCACCGCCAAAGTGCAGTGTGGCGCCTTCACGCCTGCCAGACTCGATTAATCCCAGTACACGTTGCTGGGATTCGTAATCCACCAGTGGGCCCATATTGGTCGCCGGGTCCAGGGGGTTGCCCGCTTGATAGGTTGTCTGGCCTTTTTCGATAAAACGCTGGATAAACTCGTCATAGATGGGTCTTTGCACCAACAGGCGCGAACCCGCGCTGCAAACTTCACCCATGTTGCAATAAATACCTTCAATGGCGGAATCGATCGCGTGATCAAAATCCGGCAGGTCAGACATGAAAATCTGCGGTGATTTACCGCCACACTCCAGCCCGACCCGTTTCATATTGGACTGTCCGGCATATTGGAGTATCAGTTTGCCGACCTCGGTCGAACCGGTAAAGCTGAGCTTGGCGACGTCATTGTGTAATGCCAGCGCCCTGCCTGCGGTCTCACCGAAACCGTTGACCACGTTGAATACACCAGCAGGCCCACCGGCCTGCATAAACAGCTCTGCAAGCTTAGCTGCGCTTAGCGGTGACTGTTCAGCGGGTTTAAGCACGACGGTATTGCCTGCGGCCAACGCCGGCGCGATTTTCCATGTTTCCATCAAAAGCGGGTAGTTCCAGGGCGAAATACAGCCCACTACCCCCAATGGTTCGCGTAAAACCATGTGTACGGCGTCGTTATCGGTATTGGTGACCGTGCCTTCGAGTTTGTCGATGCCCTCGGCCATGAATTGTATCGTTTCGATAACCGACGGCAGATCGGTGTTGACCATGTCGCTGATGGGTTTACCCATGTCCAGCGTATCAAGGACACAGAGTTCTTCAGCGTTGTCATCCACCAGTTTTGCGAACCGGTACATGATGTCCATCCGGTCTCGCGGTGCCATTTTAGACCAGACGCCGCTTTTGAATGCCTTGCCGGCAACACTGACGGCATAATCGATATCTGCCTGCTGGCCTTCCGACATCATGGCCAGCGTTTTACCAGTGCACGGATTGACCGTCGCGAAACGATCGCCGCCAATGGCGTCAACGTACTTCCCGTCAATAAAGAACCTGGTTTCCAGCTGTTGGCTAATCCTTTCTGCTGTGGCTTGCCACTGTGACAGATCGTATTTTTTAATTGCTGCCAGGTTCATCATTGCTACCTCTTCAAATTTGATGTTACTCAGAAGTCAGGCGCGGGTGTTTGGCGTCTGCGTGGTGGGTCGAAGAAAGCTCCTTCTACGACCGTGGCCTTGGCCATCACCCGGCTCCATTTAAGCTCGCGCTGGTAATAAATTTCCACATTCAACTGCTCGCCCGGTTTGCCATGCGGCATCTCGACCGATGCCAGAGCGATGCTGGCCTTGGCAGATGGCGACCACATTGCGGAGGTCACCGTGCCAATGACTTTCTTGCCCTTGTATACAAAAGAATCCTTGGCCGGTTTATTACCTTCGATATCCAGTTTGACATGCTGATACCTTGGGCCGTTCTCTTTTTCTTCCAGTAAAGCACGCCGTCCGTTGAATACGGGCTTGTTAAAGTCGACCAGCCAGCCGAGACCCAGCTCGAACGGTGAACGCGTATGCGTGGCCCGCACGGTTTTTGGTGCCGGCATAAAATCGACACCGGCCTGTATAAACCCAGCCTCTACGCGTAGCAGGCGCAACGCCTCTTCGCCAATAGGCCTGATGCCAAGGTCGGCGCCAGCTTCGAAAAGCCGGTCCCAAAGCATTTCAGCAAAAGCAGGGTCAATCCAGAGTTCATAACCAAGGTCGCCGGTAAAGCCGGTGCGCGACACCATCAACTCGGTACCCTCGAACTGAAAATGATCAAGCCCAAAGGGTTTCATGTTTTCAATACCCTTTAAGCCCATTTTCTTAAGGGTGGCGCATGATGTGGGGCCCTGTAATGCCAGCGCCGCGACATCATGGGTGTCTTCGACCACATTGACGTCCAACCCAAAGGCGTTGGTCATCAGCCAGTCAATCTGCCGCTCCTGCGAACACAGGCGGTAATCGCCTTCACGCAGATGAAAAATGGTGCCGTCATCGATCACCTGGCCTTGCTCGGTACACCACACGGTGTAGCCGACACGGCCCGGACGAATTTTACTGACATCGCGCGGAACCAGACGGTTGAGAAAGGTGAGGGCATCAGGCCCCGTGATACGGTGTTTGACCATGGCGGTCAGGTCAAATACACCGCACGCGTTGCGGCAGGCAAAGTACTCGAGTGATGAACAAAAGTATTCCGGGGCCGAAAAGTAATCACCCCAACGCGCCCATACTTTCATCTTGTTCAGCGGTTCTGTCCGCGAGTAGAAAGGGCTCGGAAATATATTTCTGTTGAAGTGGTCTTGTGCTGTGAGTTCAGATGTTTTCATTGTGCTTGCCCTCTACCCTTTAGCCATCACTGCATTGGCCGCATTGCGGCCCGCGCTGCCCATTACTCCGCCACCTGGGTGACTGCCGGCACCACACAGGTACAAGCCGTCAACAGAAGCCTGGTATTGCGCCACGCCGGGCGCGGGCCGCATCATCAGGAACTGGTCCAGGGCAAGTTCGCCATGGTGCCAGTGTCCGCCCTGGATACGGAACTCACGTTCGATGTCTGCCGGGGTCAGAAGCTCGGCATGAACAATCTGCTCCCGAATATCTGGCGCGTATTGTTCCAGCAGGTCGATGGCTTTCTCTTTGAATGCTTCGCGGGCTTCAGGCCAACCGGCCCTCAACTCGTATGGGGTGTATTGCACCACCGCTGATAGTACATGCTGCCCCGTGGGTGCCAGAGAGTCGTCATTCAAGCTTGGAATGGTGATTTCGGCGACTGGCTGAGCTGAATATTCACCGTATTTGGCGTGGTTGAAAGCACGTTCAACGTATTCGATATCTGGTGCGATAACCAGGCGTTCACCGGCCTGGGTTTTATCCAGTCCGGTAAACTCGGGCAACCCATTCAATGCCAGGTGCAGTTTGGATGCGTTGCCGCGCATACGGATATTTTTGATTTTACGCACGATACCGGCTTCAAGATGCCTTGCGCCCAGCAGTTTGAAAAAGGTTGTCTTAGGATCGGCGTTGGACACCACGGTTCCACCCATGACTTTTTCCCCGCCTTCCAGTTCAACACCCTGTACCTGGCCGTTTTCCATCAGGATGCGGGCCACCGGACTGGATGTGCGTATGGTCGCGCCGTTTTGTGTGGCTGCGGCAGCGATGGCCTGGGTGACTGATCCCATGCCGCCTTTGGCGATGCTGGTGCCTGCTGTGCCGCTCCTGCGGTGCAGCGCGCAAAATACACTGTTGTTTGAGCGTGGTCCCAGGAAGCTGCCAAGAACCCCGTCAAGGCTCAATGCGCCCCGGATCATGGGGTGGTCGAAGTTTTCCTTGAGAACATCATAAATATTGATGCCGCCGATGCGTAGAAACTCACGCATATCGTCTTTGCCCAGACGACGCACATTCAAAGCGGTTTTTGCCAGGCCCATAACGTCGCTGAGGTTATTCGTGCGAATACGCGGCGGTATCTGGTTGTGCATGGCTCCAAAAATGCCCGCGAAGCGTTTCATGAAGCGGTTATATTCGACCATGGCGGCCTTGTCTTCCACCGAAACACCTTCACCGCTGACACTGTCACCTGAAAATGTCAGGTGCTGGCCGTTGGTATTTAAGGCAACCGTGGCCATGGCCGTTTTGGCCATTTGCAACCCATGTGAATCCAATGCCAGTTCTTTGCTGATGCCTTCATCCAGAAGGTTTAACAGGTGGGCGCCGGCAGATACCTTGAAGCCGGGCGCAAACTCGCGTGTGACAGCTGCCCCGCCAACCTGGTTGGCCGCTTCCAGTACAGTGACTTGTTTGCCTGCTTTTGCCAGGTAGGCTGCGCAGACCAGACCATTATGGCCGCCACCGATAATTATCACGTTGTTCTTATCAGTCATCGACCCAGCCCTCCGGTACATTGTTGGGTTTTCGTAAATCTCGCAGAATTTCCCGTGCCGCGTTGGCACCCGGCGCTGCCATCACCCCGCCACCGGGGTGGTTGGATGAACCGCACATGTAGAGGCCTTTCGCAGGACCTCGATATTGCGCGTAGCCCGGAATAGGGCGGTTGAACATCAACTGGTCCATGGTCAATTCACCCTGGAAGATGTTTCCGGAGGTCAGTCCCACTTCGTCTTCCAGTTCGCGCGGCGTGCGTATTTCCGTGTGCAGGATCAGATCCTTAAAGCCGGGCGCGGCTGATTCAATTTGGTTGATAACCGTCTGGCCAAACTGGTCACGTTGTTGATCGGTCCAGTCTTTGCCGTGAATCTTCGGCGGCACGTATTGCACAAACACCGACATGAAATGCTTGCCTGGCGGTGTCATGGTCGGATCGGTCATGCTTGGGATCAGCATGTCGATATAAGGTTCTTGCGACCAGGTGCCGTTTTTCCAGTCGTCGTATGCTCTTTCCAGACGTTCGATAGAATCGATCAGGTGCATGTCGCCATGCGCCAGTTCGGGGTTATCACGCAGTGCGGTGAACTGTGGTAAGCCGTCCAGTGCGATATTGAGCTTTCCTGAAGAGCCGCGAATCTTGAAGTTTTTCACCTTCTTTATAAACGCAGGTTCCAGGTCTTTTGGATCCATGCATTCGAGGAAAGTCCGTGGGAACGTCATATTGGAAACCACTACGTCCGCGTGGTACTCATTGCCGTTTTCCAGCGCTACACCGGTTGCTTTACCGTTTTTGACCAGGATTTGCTCAACGCCCGAGCCGGTGATGAGTTCGCCACCGTGATCTTCAAAGCAGTCGGCCATTGCCTGTGCAATTGCGCCCATGCCGCCGCGGGCGAATCCCCAGGCGCCCATGCTGCCGTCTACGTCACCCATTTTGTGGTGCAGCAGCACATACGCTGTACCAGGTGACATGACACCCATTGCGGAGCCGATAATGCCGCTGCCTGCCAACGAAGCTTTGAGTAACGGACTTTCAAAATATTCATCGAGGAAATCCGAGATACTCATGGTGTAAAAACGCATCATGTCGTAGACAACGTCCTCACTCAGCTTGAGAACTTCCTTGATCATGTACATCATTTCCATCAGGTCACGCGGCTTGAAAGACGTGGGGTCCGGCGCGGTGCGCAACAGAAAATTACGGATGTATCGGCATTGGCGCATGATGTCGCGGTCAAAGCGAACTTTCGCATCGGCATCACGCGGGCTATGACGTTGAATTTCCCGCCGTGTGACATCGGGGTCAATATAGGAGCCGATGTAATCGCCATTTTGCGACATGGTCACACTGCCGCCGTAAGGCACAACCTGCAGGCCGTACTTGGCCAGGTTCATCGATCGGTAGACTTCGGGTCGCAACAGGCTGCAAACGTAGGAGCAATTGGAGTAAATCCAGTCCTCGTACGTTTTAAGACTTACCGTTGCACCACCGATAACGTCGTTTTTCTCAACCATCAGGACATCGAGTCCCGCCTTGGCCAGATAAGCGGCGTTGGTCAGCCCGTTGTGGCCTGCGCCAATTACAATAGCGTCATATTTTTTCAACGAATCAGCTCCATTATCCAGGCGTGTAACGCCTTTTTATTAGGTTTCAGCAGGGTAGCAGACGCCGTGTTTTTTTGAAGTTAACCGGGGGTCTTTAAATACGCCGGATTTTGCTTCTTTACAGTACCTGTCAACACGCTAATCCACCCCTGTCTTGTCACCTTTTTCGAGAGGCTGATTTGAACAGGTTTGTCACGTGTACCGCCTTATTTTTGCGGGTACTCCTACCAGCACATAGATTCGCACACCATTGCCCGTCTGTCCATATCAATGAATGAATAATCATTCATTCGTTGATATGATGAAGGTAGGGATCTATGCTGAAAGTTGAGCAGACCATGTATCGCTCCGGGCACGTTCAGCGGGCCCGGATTAAATGACGGCATTGCCACGAGGGAATAAGTGAGCCAGGTTTCAACCAAGCCCAGGACAAAACGGCGCACGGCTTCCAAAGAGGAGCGGCAGACACAGTTGATAAAAGCCACGATTCGCTCAATTGCGAAACATGGACTGTCTGTGACCACCATGGCGACGGTGGCCAAAGAGGCAGGGCTCAGTCAGGGTATTATCAACCTGCATTTTCAGAGTAAAGAACGTCTGCTGGAAGAAACGCTGAGTTACGTGGTGGATGAATATCGTGCCATTCGCTATCAGGCAGTCGAGCGCAGCGGCGTATCTGCGGCTGAAAAAATGACCGCGTTGGTGAAGGTCGATTTTGACAAGCGCGTATGCCAACCCGATAAACTGGCTGTCTGGTTTGCTTTTTGGGGTGAGAGTCGGTCGCGGCCGACCTATCGCAAAATTTGTGCTGAACGGGATAGTGAATATCGTCAACAGTTGCGGGGAATTTGCGAAGAGATTATCAGGGAAGGCGGTTACGATAATCTTCCAGAGCACGTCGCCTATGGCTTGTCCGCAATGAACGAGGGCCTGTGGCTCGACTTGTTGCTTAACCCGGCAGAGCTGACCCCTGAACAGGCTCGTGACGTGAGTATGTCCTACTTGCGCAATGTGTTTCCCGAACACTTTGGCGAAACCTGATGATGGTGTCATAATTCTGTCGTTCCGATAGTCATTAAAATACAGGCTGAATAAACCAGCTCGCGTTACGCGAGCCAGTGCAACGGCAGCAGCCTGTACCGGTGCGTTCAATTTGACTTTGAGTACAGCGAAGAAGGTAACCATGATGGAAAAACACGAGATATCGGCATTAATTGACGCCCACCCGGAGCGTACCGCGCTCGATCAGGCGTTTTATACCGACGCGGATATATTTGAACGCGATATCAGTGAAATTTATCTCAAGTGTTGGTTGTATGCCGGTCATGCCAGTGAAATTGCCAAGGTGGGCGACTGGTTGTTGTTTGAAGTGGCCGGAGAGTCGGTCATTATCGTTCGCAGTGCCAAAGATGAAATTAGCGCCTTGTTGAATGTCTGTCGGCATCGCGGCTCAAAAATATGCGTTGAAAACAAAGGTTGCGCTAAAAAACTGGTGTGCCGCTACCACGCCTGGGTTTACGAGTTGGATGGCCAGCTACGCTCTGCCGCCCATATGCAGGATGATTTTGACAAGTCCGGTTTGTCACTGAAGAAAATCCATGCCGAAGTACTGGAAGGCATGATATATGTCAATTTTGCCGCGGAACCGGCGCCGTTTGCGCCTGTTCGTGATGCGATGACCGAATGCCTGAAGCCTTACCAACTGAGCAAAGCAAAAGTAGCTCACCGGCAAACGTATCCTATTGAGGCTAACTGGAAGCTGTCGGTAGAAAATTATACCGAGTGTTACCACTGCGCCCCCTCGCACCCCGAATATTCACGCGGCCACAGTCTGGCTAAACCCGGAGCAAGAGCTACAGACCTGATGGAACAGGTGATGTCTCGTGCCGTGGACTGTGGACTGAGCTCAAAAGTGGTCAACCGGCTTTACCTTGATGCAGAAGGCTTTGGCGCTGATTACGCTTATGAGCGTTATCCCATGTGGCGCGGCCATTTGACCGGTAGTGAAGACGGCCAGCCTGTGGCACCGCTGTTGGGTGATATCAAGGGCTACGACGGCGGCACAACCGATTTTCAGGTTGGCCCGGTCACCTTTGCGTTGGCCTATTGCGACTACGTGATTATTTACCGGTTTACACCGGTTTCACAGGGCAAATCGGAGTGTGATATTACCTGGCTGGTAAACGGCGATGCCGAAGAAGGCAAAGACTATGACAAGGGCAAGTTGACCTGGCTTTGGGATGTGACGACAGCGGCCGATAAACGCATCATCGAAAACAACGCCAAAGGGGTGAATTCCCGTTATTACGTACCGGGTCCGTTATCCACCATGGAAGACTTCACCTGGAAATATCTGTCCTGGTACCTGGCGGCCATTAAACCCTGAGCGGGAAGTAAATTGATCGGGTTTGTGAATTGCTTACAAACCCTGTGACGCAATCACGATGACCGGAGCGTGTTCCGGTCATCATGACATCGCGTTTTTTCAGTCGAATTCAATCCATGTGGTCTTCAGTTCGGTGTAGTCATCGAAAGCATGCATTGATTTATCGCGTCCGTTACCACTTTGCTTGAAACCGCCAAACGGCACAGTGACATCACCGCCAAAGTAGTTGTTGATGCCCATGGTTCCCACGCGAACGGCCTCGGCAACCTGGTGAGCGGTATTGATGTTATTGCTCCAAACCGCGCCTGCCAGACCGAAAATGGAATCATTGGCAATGCGAACCGCCTCGGCTGCGTCTTTAAAGCTGAGTACCGACATGACGGGCCCAAAGATCTCTTCCTGCGCGACGCGCATATCATTGGTGACGCGGGCAAGTATCGTCGGTTCATGATAATAGCCGCCGCTCTCTTGCAGGGTGCGTTTGCCGCCAAAACAGAGTTCCGCGCCTTCATCACAGCCTATTTGTACATATTCCGCCACGGTGTTGTGCTGGCCCTTGTCAATCATCGGCCCCATCATGGTGGCCGGATCCAACGGGTCGCCGGGCATCCACTGACGGGTGTTTTCAACCACCATGTCGAGGAACTTGTCGCGGATGCTTTCCTCAACAATCAGGCGTGTACCGGCAGTGCAGGTCTGGCCGCCGTTGTAGAACACGGCAGTCGCGGCCATGGCGGCGGCTTTTTCAAGGTTGGCGTCGGCGAAAACGATATTCGGGCTTTTTCCACCCAGTTCGAGAAATGTGCGTTTCAGGTTCGACTGACCCGAGTATTCCATCAGCAATTTACCGACCGGCGTGGAGCCTGTGAAGGTCATGCCGTCTATATCCATGTGTGTAGCAAGGTGTTTACCCATGCTGCCGCCCGGACCCGGTAAAACCTGCAAAACACCGTCAGGCAAACCTGCTTCGCGCGCCAGACCGGCGATATAAATCGCGGTCAGCGGCGTGTTGGATGCCGGTTTCAAGATCACGGAATTACCGGTCGCCAGTGAAGGTGCGAGCTTCCAGGCGGTTGTCGATAGCGGGAAATTCCATGGAACAATGGCCGTCACCACGCCCAGAGGCAGGCGTTTGATCAATGCCAGGCAGTTCGACGGCGTCGGGGATATCTGGTCATAGACCTTGTCGATCGCCTCGCCACTCCAACGAATGGTGCGTGCGGCAGACGGCACATCCACGTTTTTCGTGTCTGAAATAGGCTTGCCGACGTCAAGACACTCCAGCAGCGCCAGTTCATCGCTGTGCTGTTCGATCAATTCGGCCCAGCGCACCATGACCATTTTTCTGTCCGCCGGAGCCATTTCCGACCACTCGCCGCTTTCAAATGCCGCGCGGGCGCCTTTTACGGCGAGATCAGCGTCTTGGGGACCACACAATGCAACATCTACCAGCGCCTTACCGTTGGCCGGGTTAAAAGTGGCGCGGGTCTGTCCCGAGAGAGCATCGGTATAGCGGCCGTTGATGAAAGCGCGGCCCTCAAATTTGATGGTATCGGCAGCCGCTTTCCAATCCAGTGCAGTTTTGTTCAGCATTGTAGGTCTCATTTAGTCAGTGGTGGAATGCATCAAGTTTAGTCAGGGCGGTGGTATGAATGCAATGATTGAAAATTCAATTTTTCTATCGTCAGACAAACGCGCTCCAATACTGATCTGCTCGGCTGCCTTTTATCTGCCTCGATGAAGTGCAAATCAACCGGGGAGTTGGTGTCGGCAGCTATTTATTTATTGTATTTTATACATCAGGCGCTTGCCTTCGGCGTTTTTGAGTCGGAGAATCAGTAAAACAAAACAATTCCGGTCGTGTCCGGACAATAAAAACAAAACAGGGATCCAGTCCATGACTACTACTTCCAAGTACGATGTCCTGTTTCAACCGGTTCAAATTGGACCTGTTGTTGCACCCAACCGTTTTTACCAGGTACCGCACGCGAGCGGTATGACCGAGGCAAACCCAAGGGTACGTGCCGCTTTTCGGGGAATGAAAGCGGAAGGCGGTTGGGGTGTGGTGACCACCGGTGCAGTTTCTACCCATCCGTCCTCGGATGATAGTCCACTGCCATATGCCCGGCTTTGGGACGACAACGACATTCATTCGCACAAGATGATGACCGATGCAGTACATGAACACGGCGCGTTGGCGGCGGTCGAGTTGTGGCATGGCGGTGCTTCGGTGATGAATCGCACCTCGCGAATTGCGCCATATTCACCATCTGGAATTCCGTGGGCGGCAACGCATGTGGGCTTTATGGGCAACCAGCGCCCGCGAGTGATGAGCAAGGGCGATATCCGTGATGTGATTAACTGGCAGGTGGCCGCAGCGAAACGCGCCCGGCAGGCGGGCTTTGACATCATTTATATCTATGCGGGTATGGGCTATCTCGGTTATGAGTTTCTGTTGGAAGAGTATAACCACCGCACCGATGCCTACGGGGGGTCAGTGGCCAACCGCGTGCGTTTTGTACGCGAAATGGTAGAGGCCACGAAAGAGGCGGTGGGAGATACCTGTGGCGTCGCGCTGCGCATCAGCCTTGAAGAGTTGCGTGGCAAGGCCAGTGACCACTACGAATCGCAGGCTCACGAGGTGGTGACGTTGATGAAAGATGTGCCGGACCTGTGGGACGTTAAGATGGATTCTAGTCCGACCGACTGCGGTGCTTCACGGTTTCGTCCGGAAGGGTCACATGAATCCACCATCGAGTTTGTTAAACGCGTAACGGACAAGCCGGTGGTCGGTGTGGGTCGATTCACCTCACCAGACACCATGCTTTCGCAGATTCGCCGGGGAATACTGGATTTGATCGGTGGCGCCCGTGCGGGGATTGCCGATCCGTTTCTGCCCAACAAGATTCGCGAAGGGCGAATCGATGATATCCGCGAATGTATTGGCTGTAATATCTGTATTTCCAGCTGGCACGATGGTGTGCCGGTGCGTTGTACACAAAACGCGACTGCGGGTGAAGAATGGCGTCGCGGTTGGCACCCGGAAAAGTTCAAGGCTGCCGCCAATGACGACAATATCATGATCCTGGGTGCGGGACCGGCAGGTCTGGAAGCGGCCCTGATTGCGGCTCGCCGTGGTTACCAGGTCACACTGGCCGATCGTCGGGAAACCTTTGGCGGACGTCTGATCTTTGAAACCAGCATGCCCGGTCTCAATACCTGGGGCAGGGTGCGGGACTATCGAATGCAGGCTTTGCAGCAGATGGACAATGTGGAAATGTATCCCGGCAGTGAGATGAGCGCACAAGACCTGTTGGCTATGGACGCTGCGCGGGTGGTCATTGCCACCGGCTCCCGCTGGACCCGGTTTTTATATTCCTCGCTTGAAATTCCGGTAGGCAAACTGGAGAAAAAGACGGTTTACACTCCCGATGATTTGGCCGCTGGCCGGTTGCCGGAAGGCCCGGTATTGGTTTACGACTTTGACAACTTCTATATGGGAGGGCTGGTTGCCGAGTTTCTGGCCGACAAGGGGCTTAAAGTGAGTTATGCCACGCCCACCGGTCATGCTTCCGCCTGGACCGTGATGACCAATGAGCAGCCCTTTGTCCACCAGGCTTTACACAACAAGAATGTTGATGTGAAAACGCTGATGTTGTTAAAGAGTTTTGACGACGGTGTCGCGCGGTTGGAGAATATTTTTACCGGCGCTCCAGCATTGCTTGAAGTTCGATCGATTGTGATTGTCGGTCACCGGCAGCCTGTCGATGGGGTCTATCACGAACTTATGGAACGACGGGCTGATTTTGCCGATGCCGGCATCAAGTCGGTTGAACGCATTGGTGATGCCCTCGCGCCCGGCGCGATCGTACACGCGGTTTATTCGGGCCACCAGTATGCTCAGCAGCTTGATGATAAAGGGCCCAGGGGCTACTTGCGTGACATACAAATGGGCGAAAATGCGCCGGGCCAGGTTTACGCGGGTTGGTAGAACCCGTTAAGCGGTCGGGGTTTCCAGGTAAGGACCGATACGATCGGTGACGTATTTTCGTATGTCCAGGGTGAGGTCTTCCATGGGCGCGCAGTAGCCGTGATGGTGAACGCGCGATGACATTCCCTGTTGTACCCTCTGGCATATCTCCCAGTCCTGTCGATTAACGAGATCCCAGAAGTCGACTGCGTCTGAGGGGTCAAAATCGGATTTATCGATTTCAAAGGGTTCAAACAGAAAGTGACAATCGACGATGGTTTTGTGTGGGCCGTCCGGTTGCAGAACAAAGACCGCCACGTGGTCTGAAGACAGGCTGATAAACATGTTGGGGTAAATCAACTCGCCAAAGTGACGCGTCTGCTCTGCAAGGTTCAGTGCTGGAAACGTTCGGCGGTTGGTGGTGCCGCTCGCGGTAAATGTGACCGCTCCTTCGCGGTGTGCCACGCCGTTTTCCCAGTCCAGATTCGCGCTGCCGCCGTCGCGGAATGCAGGCACGATACTGCAAAGTTCAGGGTGAACCGGGCCACAGTGATAGCACTCGTTATAGTTTTCACAGAGGACTTTCCAGTTGGCCGCCACATCGTAGCGGATAGTTTGGGCGACGCGTAAATCGTGGATACGATAGCGCTCAAATCGCTCTGAAACGCTGGCTATGTGTTGCGCGAATGGCTTGGCTGTTTCGGGGGTCAGGTGGATAAAAATGAATCCACCCCAGCAAGCTACCTTCACCGGGTGCAGTTGAATGTCGCGTTTGTCGAAGTTGCAGTCAGCGGGGATATGCGGCGCGCGTACGAGCTGCCCGTCATGATCATAGGTCCATGCGTGGTAAGGACAGACGATAAATTTGCTGCTCACACCACCCTTGAGCAAGGAGTCACTGGCGCCTTCGTTGACACACAAACGTGCACCGCGATGGCGGCAGACATTGTAGAAGCCCTTCAGGTCGCCCACCTGATTTCTTAGCAGAATGATGCTCTCACCCTGTATGTCGAGTACGCGATGATCGCCGGCCGATGGAATATCCTCTTCCCTGCCCACACATAGCCATTCCTGGAAAAATATGTGTTGCTGTTCCAAAGAAAAAATATGCTGGTCCAGATACCAGGATGAAGGCAGCGTGGTTTCCATACTATGTTTGGGCATATTGACCTTTTTTGTGTTTCAACAAGTGCGAAAGTGTGGGTTTTGATGATCGATTATCACCTGTGCATACGGTTACTATAATGCACACACAAAAATATTTTACCGATGTGTGAAAAAAGCCGGTGGACAATTTGCCGTAACTGTTAGAAGCTATCGCTTCGACTCGGACCGGAATGAAGTATGGGCGTGGCGGCAACTGACGGTCAGCAAAAAAACTGACCGATAACCGACAGTTCACAGGCTCACTGAACACCACTGCCCGAATACCGGAGCCGACCGTGGCTTTCGTGGTGAAGTTGGTTTTTAAAGGTTTAATCATAATAAAAATCATGTCCACGACGGTAAAACAGGTCAATGCTGCAATAGGCTAAACCCGGCTCTTGCACGTACAGGAGAAACCTGATGGATCGTAAAAAGGGATGGGACAACGCATTTACCGCTACCGAGTTGCTTGGTACGGTTAAAGGGTCTCCCTCGTTTGCCGGCGCACTCAGTTTTATGCGCCGGAAATACACTCGCGACCTTGCGGGTGTCGATGTCGCCGTAACCGGTATTCCGCTGGACCTGGCCACCACCAACCGCCCGGGCGCGCGCTTTGGGCCGAGAGCCATTCGTGCCGCGACGCCGGGTATTAGCTGGTCGCGACCCTGGCCATGGGATTTTGATCCGTTCGATCATATCTCGGTTGTTGATTACGGTGATTGTGAATTCGACCATGGCACGCCCGAGTCCATTGTGCCGTTCATTCAAAAACATATTGCCGAAATTCTTGAGGGTGGAGCCGCCAGCCTGGTGCTGGGTGGTGATCATTTCGTAAGTTACCCGGTACTCAAGGCCTATGCAGCCCATCATGGCCCTTTGTCGCTGGTTCATTTTGACGCGCATTCCGATACCTGGAGTGAAAAAACCCAGCGACTCGATCACGGCACCATGTTTTATCACGCGGTTCGGGAAGGCCTTATTGACGACACCCGCTCGGTACAAATTGGCTTGCGCACGACCAACGATGAGCCCATGGGTTTCAATATTCTCGATGCACGCTGGGTGCATGAAAATGGGCCTGCCGCCACGGCGGCGAGGGTGCGGGAAATTGTCGGGGACAGCAAAGTTTACCTGACCTTCGATATCGATTGCCTTGATCCGGCTTTTGCGCCAGGTACGGGTACGCCGGTTCCCGGTGGGCTCAGTTCTTACCAGGCGCTGGAGGTTATTCGCGGATTGCCGGGAATTAACCTCGTGGGTATGGACGTCGTAGAAGTTGCGCCCGCTTATGATGTTGGGGAAGTGACCGCCATAGCTGCTGCCATGGTGGCCTCAGAAATTTTATGTCTCTATGCTGCCAATAAGAGGTGACCGGTTTGAGTTACTCAAGCGTACTAAAATCAAAAATCATTACGCCGGAACACGTATTCCGTTTCTTCAAATACGCTATATACATTTTACTGGCTTATAACGCCTTCCTGTTTTTTGGAGAAGACGTGGCCGCCAGCGCCGAGACGTTTGGCGACAACATTACGTGGCGAAACTTTACTGAAGCCTATTCGGCGAGTATCGACACTGCTGCCTGGGTTGTGCTGTTGGTTATATTCGAGCTGGAAACAGCGGTGCTCCCCGATCATTTGCTGAAAGGCAAATTGAAATGGTTGTTAAAAAGTTTCAGCACGCTGGCGTACTTTTTTATTATCTTTTCCTTTTATGGATACTGTGTCAAATATGGTGTTGTGAGCCATGTGGTTCCATTCGACATTGCTGATGTGTGCAGTCTGATGGGTAGCGATTTTACCTGGGTCGCGGCCCTGGATGAGTACTTGCCCATTGACCAGGCGGCCTGTACGTCGCTGAATGGACAATCATTGCTACAGATATCCGGGACCCAGATTATTGGCAGTGAGGCGGCCCTGGCCGAAGCAACACGTCTGGCGACCGTCGATATTGTCAACGCGTCAGACTGGCTTATTATCGTGATGTTGCTGGAAATAGAAGTCTTTTTGCAGTTGCTGAATAAACTGGGTGACAAGCTAAAATTGGCCATGCAATACAGCAAGGGAGTTTTGTACTTAATCTTATTTTGCTGTGCGGCGTACTGGGGTTTTAAAGGCAGTTTCCTCGACTTTTGGGATGCTTTTTTGTGGTTGGTTGCCTTTATCTTTATCGAACTTAATATATTCCAGTGGAGCGCCGAGACTGAGGCAGAAAAAGAACACGTTATGAAAGTCTAGAAAATAGTGTGGCAAGATAGATTTTAAGAAAGTAATCTGGAGCAGATATATGGACAAGGCGCTGGAGCTGCGCCGGATGAAGCGGATACCACTGCTGCTTCTCCTGTTGATGGTCCTGTTATTCGCCTCTACCCTTCATCAGCCCACGGGTTGGGCAGCCTGGCTGCACGCGTTTGCCGAAGCCGGTATGGTCGGCGCCCTGGCAGACTGGTTCGCCGTGGTGGCGCTATTTCGTCACCCGATGGGCTTGCCAATCCCGCATACAGCTATTATTCCCAATCGTAAAAACGACATCGGCGAGAGCATGTCGCGTTTCGTCGCTGATCATTTCCTTGAACCGGAAGTGGTACGTAAAAAACTGGAAAACACCCACCTGTCAGCCCTTGTTGTTAACTGGCTCAAGAGTGACAAGGGCCGGCGTAGTTTGGAAGACCTGTCGACCACGGTCATTCGCTGGGCACTGGGAGCGTTGCATGAAAAGCGTGTACGGCGTTTTTTATCGCGGCTTTCCAGCAGGCAGTTGGCCAATGTGAGCCTGGCTCCACTGCTTGGCAGCACGTTGGAATGGCTGGTTAGGGGTGAACGACATCAGCAGATTCTCACCCAGGTTTTGCGTTACACAATTGTGCTTGTACATGACAACCGCGAGGCAATCAGGACCAGGGTAAAACACGAAAGTCCGTGGTGGTTGCCGGGTTTTGTGGATGACAACATCCTGAAAAAGATGCTTGAGCGCGTTGAACACCAGCTTTTTGAAATGGCCCTGGATCAGGATCACCCGTTGCGCCACAAGTTTAATCAGTGGACTGAAAAGCTAGCGCACGAATTGAAGCACAGTGCGCGGCACCGGCGCATGGGTGATGAATTGAAGCAGCAACTGCTGGCCAATGATGAGTTGCAGGATTACCTGTATGGGTTGTGGCGCGAACTCGCGCGCAATCTTGAAGATGATATTGAGAGTCCTGAGTCCGCGATCAGGGAACAGGTTGGGAAGTGGCTCATTGGCGTGGCGGAGGAACTGGATGGCGACCCCGACATGCAGGGTTGGATCAATGCCTGGCTGGTCGACTCAATCACACTGGTGGTTGGGCGTAACAGTGCCCAGATCGCAAGTCTGATCAGCGATACCGTGAAATCCTGGGATGGGATGGATACCAGTCGCCGGGTCGAACTGGCGATTGGGCGGGACCTTCAGTTTATCCGCATTAATGGCACCCTGGTGGGTGGCATGGTTGGATTACTGATTCACGCGGTAAAGCTTTATGTTTAGCAGCGGTCAGGCACGCGAAACAAATTTGGCATTGGTCGTATTCACCTTGATACGCTCACCGCTTTCCAGATATTCCGGAACCTGAATTTCGAGTCCGGTGGAGAGCGTTGCGGGCTTGGTGCGCGCGCTGGCGCTGGCGCCTTTGATACCGGGGGCGGTCTCGGTAATTTCAAGCACCACGGTCTGCGGTATTTCAATACCCACGATCTGACCGTCAATCAACAGCGCAATCATGCCTTCAAGATCTTCTGTCATATAGCCGGACTGCTCTTCAAGTACGTCGGCATTCAGGGTGTATTGGCTGTAATTTTCCATATCCATAAAGGTAATCATGTCGCCTTCACGATACGAGAATGAGATCGAACGTTTAGTCAGGTCACCGTCTTTGACAAAATCATCACCCTTGAGTGTTTGCTCCATTTTTTGTCCTGTGCGGACGCTGAAGAAACGCACTTTGTACAAGGTTGACGCGCCGCGGGCAGATGGATTGCGTATGTCTATCTGGCGCGCAATATAAACTTCACCGTCCAGTTCCACGACAGACCCTTTTTTTAAATCACTTGCCTTTGGCATTTTTTCATCCTGAATAAAGTAGCACCGGGAAACCGGTGCCGTGCGGGCTATTATACTTGGGCGGCGCCGTTCGTACAGACGCGAAGCACCCGCCGGGTCACCGCGCGCCAGGGCAAATGTAAATTGCGGTCTGTTAGGTTTTTGGAAATCGCCTACAAAGCCGACCTATTTATGGATAGCCGGCGGAATATATACCTTAAAAAATACGGGTGCTAGCTGGATTCCGGTAAGGGCTCAAAGCGGTTTCTGTCTCTGTTTTTTCTGACCTTGCGCGGATCCCATATACAGCCGTTCATGGCAATCCAGGCACCATGCGGCAGGGCCTGAACCGCACCAACAGCACAACCAATATTGAATACCGCATCGGAATCGCGAAACCTGGCCGGGTTCAAAGCGCCGGTCAGAACCATGGTTTTGCCGGGTATATCCGCCAATACCAATGCGGTTTTGACCATGGTGTCGGTGCCATGCGTTATCAATACGTGGGTCGCGTCGCTGTTGGCAATGGCGGCGCGGATTTCGTGCCTGTCTTCGTCGGTGAAATGCAGGCTGTCTTTACGCATAAGCGGGTTAACTTCAAACTCGAACCCGACTTGTAAGTGTCCCAGTATCTGACCAATTTGAGGGTCGCCAATCTGGTAATCGCTCATATCGTCAAAATAGATTTTGTCGATGGTGCCGCCAGTGGTAACTATGAGTAGTTTGTTCATTATCTATTGTCCGACTGAATTCGTTGATGCTTATATATGGCAACAGGTAGTATAGCCTGCTAGTGGTCATTTCAAGTCTGTGTGATGGATAAACAAATATGAAAATACGTGTTCAACAGGGTAAGGCGGGCACCAACAGTGCGGTAGGCAGGAAATTTGCCGGTATGTTGTGTTGGTTTCTGTGTGCAATGTTGTTGTCATCAGCCTCCTCCGCGGTGGCCCAGATACAGGAACAACCCGAAACGGAGGCACAGGAAACCGGCCAGAATTCGACTGAGGCGCCTGTTGATCTTGACGTTTCACTGCCTGATAGTCAGCAAATGGCATTGGCGCTGTCCACACCGGGGTTGCGCGAGCAGGCCTTTCTTGATCTTGCGGCGGCGGCAAACTTATTGAACCGGACTCAAGAACAGCCGGATGCCAGTCACGCTGAGCGGGCACAGAGCTTTTCTGATGACCGTGCATGGCTACAACTCCTCATAGACCACACTGGATGGGTCCAGCCACGAAGCTCGATACTCGACCCGGGCGCCTGGCTGGTTCTGGATGAGTTGCAGCAGTATGGCCTTGAAGAAATGACAATGATTTTTCCTGGCAAGGCCGCCAGGGACGTACTGGTTTACCAGGTATTTCAACGATCCGGGCAGCGCTACGCCGCAGCCAGTCTGCCAGTCTTGTTGCTGGAGCTTGAGTCGAATGTTATCCCTGTCTGGGACGCGTTTTTGCAACTGACAGGGCCGCAAGATAAGCCAGATAGCGCTTGGAAGAGTGCGGAGCCCGGCTGGTTAACAGAACCAGAAATACAGGATCAAAAAGCACTGGCTGCCCTTGGTAAAAACCAAAAAACAGCCATGAAAAACATCTCAAAAACAATGTCCGGGCTGGCGTTGAACGTGATCGATGCAAACCCGATCGACGACCAAACCATAACCGGGCTTCGTTATGCAATATTCAACAGTGTGCCGACGCCCGATTCACCCAAAAACCCCACCAATCCTGGGTTAGCTCGCGATACTTTGTATTTGGTTAGCGTGGTTGAGGGGCTTGAGAATGGCCGTTATTTTGACTTTGTTGAGGGCTTGTTGTCGATTACCACAAGCCTGCTTGAGCAACCTGCCGATACGAAGAACGCCTATTCGCTGGCAGACTGGCTGGTGCAAGAGTTACCTGCGATATCTGCGCGTTTTGCACCAGATTTCGCCAAAGTTGACGCGCGTCTGAATATTGCGGTCGCTGCCGCTTATGACGTACTTCTGAGTATTACTAAAACACCTGCCGATGACGCTGTTTTCGATGCCAGGGCTGCAAGGTTGGCCCTGGGCAACGCGGCCGCCCAGCTTGCACTGATGATTCCGGACATGGGGTATTACTTCGAGACACCGGTTCGGGGCAGGGTTGTCGAAGAAATACACAGTTGCATGGGTGTCGCGGCCAGCATTGATGACAATGACGGGCCGGCGATGACAAGGGAGCAGTTTGATACCTGCATGGAAACATTGCTGCAGTTGGCTGATGGAGAAATTCGCCAGGCTGAGTTGGCGGGCAACATGAGCGGCCCATTTACCACTGACACATTAAGACGGGAATTAAGCGTCGCCCCATGGCAGAGGATCAATTATGGCATCGGGTATTTGCACAAGCGATATTCGCCTGCGTGTTCCCCACCGGATGAGCCATTGCCAAACCCGCTGGAATGGGCGGTGCTCGCCACTACCATGACCTGGTTTGCGGAACATTCACCGGAGTTTTTCAATACACCAGAGAATGAAAGCAGGCTTACTAAAATGCGCAGTATTGGTGAGCGCCTGACAAGGGGCCTGGCAGAGCAAGCAGAATGTCTGGCCGGTACCGGCGCGAGCGTCAATGACGCGGTTGTGCGCAGCATGACGGACTATGAACTTGCCTTGCGCGAATTAGAAGTCGGTCTGGAGAGAGCGGAAGCAGATTTTCGAACAGAAAGACTCAGGCCTGGCGCCGATGTTTCGCTTGACCAAAATGCCATGCAGCCAACTACCTACCGCCCCGATGACCTTATCATCAAGCCGTGTGACGCACAGGCCGTATGCGAAATGTCGGGTGATTTGAGTACCACACGGGCATTGATCGGCCTGTTCCCCGAAGAGATTCTGCTCGCCGAGCAAACCGGGCTGGGACAGATCGAAATTTGTTACCGCAATATGGAGTGGGTAGAGCGTCGTTCAGAGTTGGTGAGAGCCGATGACGAAAATGTCGCCAATTACCACGGTCACCTGGGTTTTGACCTGATAGGACGTTATACCGAGTCAGGTACGGTTAACGATATTTTCGCCTTTCGGTTTACCAGTCCGGACGAATACCACTATTTGTTTGCCCAGACGTCCGAAGAGGTGCTGAACGACAGTTGCCCGACAGAATGGGTGGGCAGCCGTATTGTAACGCCGCTACGGGAATCACGGGGCGGCATCGTCCCGAACCGTCTGACCTATCTGGCCGCTTCAAGAAAACAACCTTCGCGCCTGCTGCAAGGCAACTGGGACCGTGGCGCAGAATGGCGGGACTGGTTTGTAACCGGTATCGGTGTCACTCCCCTGGAGGTGCCGCCAGCCCCGGAGATGACGACCCGGCTCAACCAGCACCTGCAATCCTTGTACCAGGCGGAGCAGGCGGAAATTTATCAACGCGTATTACTGCCTAACGCCAGGAACTCGCAGGGTGATGATGTTTCGTTGTTCGATGAGATGTCGCAGGTTTCCATCTCCAAGGCGATGATCCGCATGCAAATAATGCTGTTCTATTCGGAGTCTTTGCTTAATTCAGATGACATTCGCAAAGCGATTGCCGGTGATGATGGCTTGCTGGAAGGCCGCACGCTGCGTCGTTTTCGGGAAGACAACACGGCATTGATATCGGTTGGCGGGATCGCCCGCGAGCGCTTGGACAAGCTCAGGAAGGCCTGGTTAAAGCAGCCCGAAACCGTACGCCGGCAAGGATCCGCTCCAAACAGCCTGGCGCCGGCGATGACCCGCATTAACTTTCTTTACCGGCAGTTTTTCAGACCGCGCCCAGAGCCTTTGTCAGAAATTGAGGTTGTCGCCGGGCGGCAGGATTAATACTGGCCGATGGCACCGGTTCAGCCTGATTGCGACGCCCGGTTGCGCTGCCTGAAAGCGAACAGGTAAAAGACCGCCAGAGCAACTTGCACCAGCGCGGGTACTCTTTGCGCCGGATTACTCCAGGCTTCCATAACGCCTATTGTGAAATAGAGCATAAGGAGCAAGCCGGCCCAGATCATGCTGCGATAGTTCGTACGCAGCATACCAAAAAGCGGGATCAGCAACGGCACGCACGCCGCCACGGCCAGCCAGAGGTTTCGGGCGCCCAGGGGCGGCGGCAGCAGTCCATGCCAGACGACCTGCCAGCCAAGCATGGCAAGGTAGATGCCCAGCATGAATTGTGTCCAGCGTTTCAAGCGTTTAAAGAATTTCCAGAACGGATTCTGGTGGACGGCCAATTCGGGCCTTGCCGTTTGCCAGCACAATAGGGCGTTCAATCAGTATGGGCGCTCTGATCATGGCGGCAATCAACTCTTCATCACTGAGTTGATTATCATCCAGACCCAGGTCCTTGTACTCTGACTGGCCTTTGCGCATCAGATCCCTCGGGTGCATATCGAGCTTTTTCAGGATGGCAACGAGTTGTCCGGTAGTGGGCGGCGTATCCAGGTACAGGATGACTTCGGGTTCAACGCCGTTGTCCAAAAGTAACTGGAGGGTGGTACGGGACTTTGAACAGCGGGGATTATGCAGTATTTGAACTTTCAAACTGGTAACCTTCTTTCTATGTGTTAATGGGTTGATCATTATACAGTTACCAATGCTCAATGCATGGGCACTGGGCTCACTTGGAGAACAACGTGAAAGTACTTGAATCTTTCAGCAGCATTCCCCGGATCAAGCGGTTGGCTGCGCACGTCTGGCGCCATTTTAGCGAAGACAGGCTATTTGATGAGGCAGCGTCGCTGAGTTATACCAGTTTGCTGTCCATGGTGCCTTTACTTGCGGTCATGTTTGGCATTGCATCTGCGTTTCCGGTGTTCCAGCAATGGAGTGATCAGCTTCAAACCTTTGTGTTCAGTAATTTTGTGCCCACCTCCGGGGATCAGATACAGGACTATCTGACCGGTTTTCTGGGCAGCGTAAACAAATTAACGTTGACGGGTACCTTGTTTCTGATTGTCACCGCGCTTTTGCTTATCGGTCGGGTTGAGAGGGCGTTTAATCTGATCTGGCGGGTACCGTCAGCGCGCAGTATACGGAACCGCGTGGTCATGTACTGGGCCGTATTGACCCTGGGGCCGCTGGCGCTTGGCGCGGCTATTGCCTTGAGCGCGCAACCGATATTTGAGCAGGTGGTAGCAGGCGCAACGACCCATTCAGCCTGGCGGACAGTGGGGGTCTTTTTATTATCCTGGCTGGCTTTTGCGTTGATGTTCCTGTTGGTTCCCAACCGCCGTGTGCACTTTACTTATGCGGTGGTTGGCGCGCTGGTGTCAGCGATACTTTTTGGCCTCGCCAAGAAAGCCTTTGTCGCCTATGTAGCGAACGCCAGTTTTAACGTAATTTATGGCGCCCTGGCCGCCATCCCGATATTTCTTTTCTGGCTGTACCTGGTGTGGATCGTTATCCTCCTGGGCGCGTCTCTGGCGGCTTCGCTGACGACGTTCAATGACCGGAAAGTGAATTGGGGGTGGCCTGATAAATGGGATTTCCTGCTCGCCTACCGCCTGACAGGTTATCTGTGGAAGGCGCAGGCTGAAGGCAAAGCTCTGTCTGTTGAGAAGTTGCTTGAATCGCTGGAAGGTGTGACAGACGCAGAGTTGGCGGTCCAGCTTGGCTTGTTGTTCGACGCTGGCATTGTTACCCGCAGTGAAGAGGGCAGCTGGCTGCTTTGTCGTGACCTGGATGACGTCAGCTTGCTGACGCTATATCGAGCCGGTGAATACTATTTGCCGGTCGGTGAAACATTGGAAATTCCCAGCAAGAGCGAATGGGACGCGGCTTTTTTCCGTTCAGTTACGTTGGGCAAGTTAAATATGCAGCAGTCTTTAAAGAACATGTACGCGCAAGCGCAACCCTGATAACTGGAATTAGAATGACAAAAATTTTAACGGCCACATTGATCCTGTTTATGTTCGTCACGGCGGGTGTCCGCGCAGGTTACGAGACTGATACGCCGGTGGATTTTGCACTGCAACAATTGCACGGCGGTGAAGCCAGGCTGAGCGATTTTCGCGGTAAGTGGGTGGTGCTCAATTACTGGGCGACCTGGTGCGCGCCTTGCCGGAAGGAGATTCCGGACCTGTCTGAATTGCATGCTGAGCGCGACGATATTGTCGTGCTGGGACTTGCTTTTGAAGATACCGAAATAGAGGCTTTTGATGAGTTTCTGGAAGAGTTTCAACCCAGCTATGCCAATTACCTGGTTGATGTTTACGCGCCGCCGGAACCGTTTGGCGCGCCCAAAGTGTTGCCGACAACCATCATTCTGAACCCGGAAGGCTACTCGGTTAAGGCTTTTTTAGGACCGGTGGTTAGAAAAGATATCGAGTCGTTTATTGACGCTGAGTAAACTGAAATTTTTCGCCGGCCATTGGCGATTTATGGGCTAAATGCTCGCCCTGCGTACCGGCGCGAATGATTGCCGGTGAATAGGGCAGGGGCCGAGTGCCATGAGGCGCTCGAGATGATAGGCGGTTGGATACCCTTTGTGCCGGTCAAATCCGTATTCTGGATATCGATCGTGCATGCTCATCATGAGGCGGTCACGATAAACTTTTGCCAGCACTGAAGCGGCTGAAATAGACGCGACAAGGCCATCACCACCAATCACGGTTTTGACTTCACAGAACATTTTAGGCGCGCGGTTTCCGTCGACAATGGCCAGTTGGGGCGCGGGCTCAAGACGTTCTACTGCCCTTTGCATACCATTCAATGTGGCCTGCAATATATTAACCCGGTCAATTTCTTCAGCTTCAACAAACTCGACGGCAAAAGCGATAGCCTGGGCTTCAATTTGAGGCGCTAACCGTTCGCGGCGAAGCGCGGTCAGACGCTTTGAGTCATCGAGGAATTCAAGTTGGTAGCGGGCAGGAAGTATGACCGCCGCTACTACCACCGGGCCGGCGAGTGGACCCCGCCCGGCTTCGTCTACCCCGGCCTCAAGAACCATGCTGGTTTGCGCCATGGGTGGCGGCAATGTGCTTTAAGACGACATCTGCCGCAGTGCTTGCCGCATCGATGCGTAATTGTCTGTGCAACGCGTCGAAGCGCTTCGTGAGGTCTTCCCGCAGTGCTGGCTGTTCCAGCCACCGGATAACTTCGTTTGCAATACGTTGCCCCGTTACCTCGTCCTGTAGTAGTTCTGGTACGAGCGGTTCGGATGAGAGGATGTTGGGCAGTGCGAAAAACCGGCTTTTAACCAGTCTGAACCATTTTGCCAATCTGTATGTGGCGTTTGCCAGTCGATAGCAAACGACCATCGGCCGGTTGACGAGCATGACTTCCAGCGTTGCTGTTCCCGAAGCGCATATCACCACATCGGCCGCGGCCATCACGTCTTTGCTGCGAGATGAGAATACACGGCAATTAAGACCAGGGTGCCTTAGCAGTTCTGATTCGATGTGCTCACGTACAAGTTCAGTCGCGGCGGGTATCAAAAAACAGGTATTGGGATCGCGCTTCGCCAGAATCGCTGCCGCATCGAGCATCGGGGCAAAAAGTTTTTCGACCTCGCTCTGCCGGCTGCCGGGTAATAGCGCGATACAGGTTCCTGAATGCTCGATACCCAGAGTTGAGCGGGCGGAAGCAGTGCTGAGGTCAAAGGGGATTTCATCGGCCATGGGGTGGCCGGTGTAGTCTGCGGCCATCGTTTGATGCCGAAAATAGTCGGGCTCAAATGGAAAAAGACACATCAGCCGGTCGGTTGCTTTGGCGATGGTTTTAACCCTGCCGGCACGCCAGGCCCAAACGGTTGGGCTGACGTAGTGAATGACGGGAATAGCCTGCGCTTTTAGCCTTTTCTCAACACCAAGATTAAAATCGGGCGCATCAATGCCAATGAAAACATCTGGCTTGAGCTGCACAACGCGCGCGACCAATTGGTTTCTCAGGCTGATCAGTCGGGTAATGTGCTGGGCGACCTCAAACAACCCCATGATCGATAGCTCGCTGGCATCCCACCAACAATCCATGCCTGCGGCTTTCATCAATGGGCCGCCAATGCCCACGAATTGGATATCAGGTTTGTTTGAGCGAATGGCACGGATCAATGCCGCGCCCAGCTGGTCGCCAGACGCTTCACCAGCTACCAGCGCGATGATCATTAGCGAATGATGCCGCGCTCAGCCGTTTTCAGAAAATCTACCAGAGGCTGAATTTCAGGTGAGTCGGAGGCCATTTCAACCAGCCGGTCGGTGGCGTCCTGAAGTGAAAGACTCTCACGGTAGAGTGCTTTGTAGGCACGTCTGACCTGGTTAATCTGCTCGGAGGTGAAACCGCGTCTTTTGAGGCCTTCCGAGTTGATTCCCTTGACCCGTGCTTTCTCTCCGGCAACCGTCACATAGGGCGGAATACTTTGGTTTACATGGCTCGCGAAGGACGTAAAACTGTGTTCGCCGACAGAGCAGAACTGGTGAATGAGCGAGTAGCCGGACAAAATGGCGTGGTTACCCACGGTCACGTGACCAGCCAGTGATGCATTGTTGGCCATGATGATGTCGTCACCCAGAATACAGTCGTGGGCAATGTGCACACCGGCCATGATCCAGTTATTACTGCCGATACGCGTAACGCCGCCGCCCTGGGCGGACCCACGGCTGAAGGTGCAGAGTTCACGGATGGTGTTGTTGTCGCCAATGATGAGTTCGGTATCTTCGCCAGCGTACTTTTTATCCTGTGGTTCCTCACCTATCGATGTGAACTGGAAAATACGATTGTTTTTGCCAATGGTTGTACGGCCGGTGATAACCGCGTGTGGGCCGATGCGGGAGCCGGCATCAATACGTACCTTGGCGTCAATGATTGAAAAAGCGCCAACCTCAACGTCATCGGCGAGTTCAGCTTTGGGGTCAATCAGGGCTGTTGGATGAATCATGATTAGTATTACTCTTTCAGTGTCATATTGGTCAGCACTGGTGTAGTGCCGGCGCTTGATTTTCGGCGTTTTAGCCCTCGGAGCACAAGATGTCGCAACTGGCGGTCCGTTGGCCGTTAACGGTCACGCGCGCTTCGTATTTTCCCATACCACGCATCACCCGTGTTTGTTTAACTTCCATAAGGAGCTGGTCGCCGGGTATGACCTTGCGGTTGAATTTGGCATTATCTATTTTAACGAGGTAATAGATACCGCCACTGTCATTTGATGTTGCCAGTGCAACATGTGCTAATACGCCGCAAGCCTGCGCCATCGCTTCCAGTATCAGTACACCCGGCATGACCGGATTTTCCGGGAAGTGCCCCTGGAAAAAGGGTTCATTAATCGTTACGTTTTTGATGGCAGTGAGCGTTTTTTCCGGTTCCAAGGTGTAGGAAAGCACGCGGTCAATCAGCATAAACGGATATCGGTGCGGCAGTATTTTTCTGATTTCGTTTATTTCTATCGACGTATCAATGATGGTGTCAGTCATTTCTCGTTTTTCCCCGGGTCATTTTTTCGAGATTCAGTACACGACGCGCCAACTTATTCAGCTTAAGCAAGTGCGCGACAGAAGTGTTCCACTCGCGTAATGGCCGCGCTGGCAAGGCGGCGCTCCACACTGTTCCTGGCTGCGTGATTGATTTGGTAATCACGCTTTTAAAATTAACTGTTGTACGGTCAGCGATGTGAATATGCCCAACCGCGCCTGAGCCGCCGGCAAACATACAGAACTTTCCTATTTTGGTACTGCCGGCTATACCCACGAGACCCGCCATGGCGGTATGGGCGCCAATATGTACATTGTGACCAATCTGAATTTGGTTATCGAGTCTTACATCGTTTTCCAAAATGGTATCTGCGATAGCCCCGCGGTCGATGGTGGTGTTGGCCCCCACTTCACAATCGTCACCGATTTGTACGCTGCCTATCTGCGGTATTTTAACCCAATGGTCGCGGTCAAAAGCGAGGCCAAAGCCATCGGCACCAATGACCGCGCCCGGGTGAATGATGGTGCGTTTGCCAATGACCACGCCATCACAAATGGTGACATTTGCGTGTAGGCGAGTGGCACTGCCCAGTTTGCAGTTGGCGACCAACACGCAGCCCGGTCCGATGGAGCAAGCATCTGCAACTTCGCAACCGGGGCCGACGACCGCGTTGGCACCGATATACACGCCGTTGCCGATGGATGCGGAAGGGTCAATGCTGGCGGACGCGTGAACCTGTGGTTGGGGTAAATGCCGGGGATCAAAAAGCGCGGCGATTTTCGCATAGCCCACGTACGGGTCGGCGGCAATCAGCGCGTTGACTGGACACTTGTCCGCATCGTCGGCACAGATAATAACGGCCCCTGCACGGGTCGTGTTCAATTGGTCGCGGTAAACCGGGTTGGACAGAAAGCTGATTTGCGACGCTGTGGCGTCAGCAAGCGTTCCAACGCCTTCGATCAGGGTGTTTTCATCACCCTGAACTGAAAACCCAAATTGGTCTGCCAATTGGGAAAGTTTGAAACTGCGGACAGGTTTTTGCATATAAGAAACCGCTCAGCTTTTGATGGACCCAACTACAGGCGTTAGCGAAGTGATCGTTCCCGCTTGTCTGCTTCGTATTCCAGCCTGAGTTGATCCAGGATTAGCTGGGTAATATCCAGTGCCGGGTCAGCGTATATAACAGGGCTTGAAAGTATCAGGTCGTAGCCATTGTTGCGTGCGATTTCCTGAACCGCGAGATTGATCTGGTCTTCCAGTTTCTGAACTTCTTCTGTTCTGCGAAAGGACAGTTCATCACGCAAGTCTTCTCTTTGGCGGTTAACGTTACGACGCATCTCGCGTAACTCACGATCCATTCGTACCCGCGCGTCTTCCGTCAGGTCACCCCGTTGCAAGCGGTCATCCATGCTTTGTACCTGACGCTCCTGAAACTCGATGGTCTCATTGCGGGGTCTGAATTCAAGATCCAGTTTTTCGCGGCCAGCTAAAACCTGTGGAGCGTTATCAAGTACCTGCTTCATGTCCACATAGCCGACACGCAACTGCTGGGCAGTCGCCGGGGCGGCAACTACCATAGACAGCATCAGCAATATGGGCAAAAAGCGTTTCATAGTATCGAATTGTACACCCAAGACGCATTTGAACAAAAAATGTCCCAATGTTCCCTAAAAAGTTGTTCCAAATGAAAACTGCAGGCTTTCAGTACGATCGCCGTGGAATTCTTTGATAGGGAACGCATAGTTCATGATAATGGGCCCGATAGGTGCCTGCCAGGTAACGGATATGCCTGCTGAGGCCCTGAACAAGCTGGCGTCAAAAGCACTTACGTTTTCATAGACATTGCCCACATCGAAAAACAGCGCGATACGTGATCCGCCGCCTTTTGTAAATGGTGTCGGGATCGCCAGTTCGAGCCCGCCGGAGACTTTTAAATCACCACCGACAGCGCGGCACCGAGCGTCTTTGGGGCCGAGTGTATTGTCTTCAAAGCCGCGAATATCACGTACACCACCACCGTAAAAATGTTCGAAAAACGGCAGGCCGGTATCCAATGATATGACTTCCTCGTTCAGACATTCTCTCTGTACACCTTCAGGCAACTCCAGATTAACGGACTTGGCCAAAGAGGTGGCATCGTAGTCGTCGTAAGCATCGCCGTAACCCACGTCGCCGCGGAACGAGAATACGAGGTCTGCCCAGATGGGTATGTATTTGGCGTAACGGTAGAACACTTTGTAGAACTGACGGCTACTGCCCGGCAGTGAAGTTTCAATGCTCACCCGCTGTGATGAACCGCGCGTCGGGTTCAGGTAATGATTACGTGTATCGTGTGACCAGGTCAGGTTCATGTCGTAGGTTCTGAAGTCACGCTCATTGTCGTCGATAATGCCGTCACCGTTATGATCCAGTGAAGTTGACAGTGGATCAGTCGGGTTGTTCGGCCAGTCGTTGCTGTTGGGCACGATGAAGTATTCTTCGGGGCAGATCCCATTATTGTTAATGTCGTTACAGATGATGTTGTCCGGGTTTTCCGGGTCGACAAATTCTGTTTCGCGCACAAACGAACCAATGTTCAGGTCGGTTTGCCTGATGCCAAGTCCGGCGCGGATATAATCCACTTCAGTTAACGGCAGGCCAAAGTTCATGCCGGCGGCAGCTTCGGTACTGGTAAATGACGAAATATTCGCACCGGCCTGATCGTACTCTTGATAGCGCAGGTAGAAGCCCCGGCTTACACCGTCCTCACTCCAGTAGGGATTGTCATAGCTCAATGAGAAACTGCTGATAATGCTACTGTGAGACAGGGAGAGCCCGACGCGTTTGCCGCTGCCGAGGAAGTTATCCTGCTGCACACTTAGTGACGCAATGAGCCCCTGAATTTGTGAAAACCCAAGCCCGACCGAGAAACTACCGGCAGCGCGCTCTTCAACGGTGACCAAAACATCGATCTGGTCATCTGTGCCGGCTACGGCGGGTGTTTCTATATTGACCGATTCGAAGTAGGTCAGACGTTGCAAGCGGACCTTGGAGCGATCAATAGCAGCTTGCGAGAACCAACCACCTTCAAACTGACGCATTTCACGTCGCAGGACTTCGTCTTTGGTGCCGGTGTTACCCACAAAGGTGATCTGGCGCACATACACGCGTTTGCCCGGATCGACAAAATAGTTGATGGTGACCAGGCGGTTGTCCCTGTCAATCTGCGGGATGGGGTTAACATTGGCGAACGCGTAACCGATGTTGGCGAGAATGGCGGTAATGTTCTCCACGCTCTGTTCCATCTTTTTGCGTGAAAAAATGTCATTTTCCTGAGTCTGGATAAGACGTCTAAGGGTCGCTTCTTCAATGACCAGGTCGCCGGTTACCTGTATTTTTTCAACACTGTACTGCTCGCCTTCAAGAATATTGGCAGTAATGTAGATATCCTGTTTGTCGGTGCTGATCGAAACCTGTGTCGATTCGACATTGGCATCAATATAGCCCCGGTCCTGGTAGTAGGATCTGATTTTCTCGAGATCGCCGGAAAGCTTTTCACGTGAGTACTGGTCATCTTTGGACCAGACTTTCCATGCCGGTGGTATTTTGGATTCGAATTCAGATTTGATTTCTTTGTCGGTGAACAACGTGTTGCCGACAATATTGATGTGCTTGATTTCTGCGGTAGAGCCTTCTTCGATGGTAATCGAAATACGCACCCGGTTACGGTCCAGTTCAACGACGCGGCTTTCCACGGAAACGGCATAGCGTCCCTGGCTGAAATATTGCTTGACCAGTTCCTGTTTGATTCTGTCCAGTGACTGCGGTTGGAATACTTCGCCTTCAGAGAGACCGATGTCAGCGAGGACGGGGTACATATCCTCATCCTTGATGGCTTTGTTGCCGGACAGGGATATTCCTGCGATGGCAGGGCGCTCGACAACGTTAATGACCAGAATGTCACCTTCGCGCTCTAGGTCAACCGAGCTGAAGAAACCTGTTCTGAACAGGGCACGCAGGGCCTGTCGTGCCCGCGCGGGGGTCAATAACTCGTCGGCATCAACGGGCATGTAGTTAAAAACCGTGCCTTCTGAAATACGTTGTAAACCTTCAACCCGAATATCGGCGATTACAAAAGGATCGAGTGCCAGGGCAGACTTTATTGAAAAAATGCCGCACAGCAGGATTATTAAGATTCTTCTCATGTATTCGGATCCATAAGGGTTTTTTTATTGAGGTAGGAAGTCTATCCGACCAGCCGTAAAATATCGTTAAAAAATGCAATTCCCATTAATCCAAACAAAGCGATCATGCCAATATATTGACCTTTTGCCTGTATTTGTTCGGATACCGGGCTTCCTTTAACCAATTCTATCAGGTAATAGAGCAAATGCCCCCCATCAAGAATAGGAATTGGCAGTAAATTAAGAATACCAAGGCTGAGACTGATAGCGCCAAGGAAAAACAGAAAGTTGGATACACCCGCGTTGGCTGAGCTGTTGGCAAATTGCGCAATGCTGATTGGGCCTGACAGATTTTTCACGGATGCCGTGCCGGTCACCATGCGGCCGATTAAGCCCAGTGTGGCGCGCGTCAGACGCCACATTTCTGAAGTTGCGGCGCTAAACCCGTCAACCAGACCATATTGGTGCAGGAAATAGGCGCGCCCAGCCAGGGTTTTTAATTCTTCATCGGCGGGCTGGTTGGTGATACCCAGTATCAAACGACTGGACAGTGTGCCGGTGCTGCTTTTTTCCGGCGTAACCGTCACATCCAACAGACCGCCAGCGCGTTCAACGCTCACTGTCAGAGGGGCCTCCGCGGAGCCGTGCTTTTGCACGAGCATCCCTATCCATGCCCAGTCGGGAACTGCTTCACCAGCGATGCTGACGATGCGGTCACCCGCTTTGAAACCGGCGCGGTAGGCCGGGCTGTCGGGGCTCACTTCACCAACGATCGCCGGGAGTTTTGCCCGCCATGGTGTGAGGCCGATAGCCTGTAGTGTCTTTTCTTCTTCAAAGTCGCTCGGTAGCTGGCTCAGCTCCATTTGCACCTGTCGCGTCTGGCCGTTGGTCCGCTCCAGTTTGATTGTTACATTGTCCCGGTCGATGGCGTGAGTGACCAGGCCAAGGACGGTATGTGACCAGGTTTCGACGCTTTCGTCATCGAGAGAAACAATGCGGTCACCGGTTTCAATGCCCGCGCTAGCCGCAATACCGGTGACCTCGCCAACAATCGGTCTGGATTCGGGCATGCCAACCAGAAACATTATCCAAAAAGCCAGCAAGGTAAAAATCAGGTTGAAAACAGGGCCGGCGATGACGATGGCAATACGTGCCCACACCGACTTTTGGTTGAAGGCCTGATCCAACTCGCTCGGATCAACGTCGCCTTCACGCTCATCCAGCATTTTGACGTAACCGCCAAGGGGGATGGCGGCAATGGTGTACTCGGTGCCGTCGCGGCCTGTTCTTGACCATAAAGCCTTGCCGAAACCGATGGAAAATTTGAGCACGCGAACACCCATGCGTCTTGCCACCCAAAAGTGGCCAAACTCATGAAATGTGATCAAAAGGCCAAGCGCGACCAGTAACCACCAGACAGAACCGAGAAATTCAAACATTATTTATATCAGCTACCTAGTTTGTGATTGAATGATTTTGCTGGCCGCATCCCGCGCCAGGCGGTCAAACTCCAGCACGTCGTCCAAATTGTTGATATTGCCTGTCTCGCAGACATCCAGTGCCGCAGCCACGATGGACGGAATTTGCAGAAAGCCAATACGCTCCTGCAAAAAGGCTTCGACAGCAATTTCATTGGCGGCGTTAAATATAACGGTCGCGTTCCCGCCGGCTTCCAACACCTGAAAGGCGAGCGCGAGACCCGGGAAACTTTTCAGGTCGGGCGGGTAAAACTCCAGCTTGTGCATTTCTTGAAGATTGAGGCGCTTTACGCCCGCTTCAATGCGCTCCGGCCAAGCCAGTGCGTGGGCAATGGGGGTTCTCATGTCAGGGTTGCCCAGTTGCGCCAGAACAGAACCATCGCGGTAGGCCACCATGGAGTGCACGATGCTTTGCGGATGAATGACAACTTCTATCTGGTCGGGCCGTGCGTTAAACAACCAACGCGCTTCAATAACTTCCAGACCCTTGTTCATCAAGGTGGCTGAATCGACAGATATTTTACGGCCCATATCCCAATTGGGGTGGGCGCATGCCTGGTCGGGTGTGATATCACGCAGGGACTCACGTTCGCGATGCAAAAATGGACCGCCCGAAGCGGTCAGAATTAACCGTTCCACACCGACGTTTTCAAGCCCGGTATCAAAGTTTTCCGGTAAAACCTGAAACAATGCATTGTGTTCAGAATCGACAGGAATAATAGTGGCGTTGTGTTCGGCGGCGGCTTTACGGAACAGTTCGCCCGCAATGACCATGGACTCTTTGTTGGCCAGTAACAATCGTTTAGCGGCCTGCACTGAATGCAATGTTGGTTTAAGCCCGGCGGCACCGACAATGGCTGCCATGACCACCTCGGTTTCGTCCATGCGGACGACATCGCTCAGCGCATCCGGACCTGCCAGGACCTCTGCCTTGCACTGCAGTCGGTTGAGAGCGGACTGTAACGCAATGGCCTTGTCTGCGTTGCTGATGACGGCATAACGTGCACGGTGTTGTGAACACTGCTCAGCGAGGCGCTCAACATTGCTGTGCGCGCTCAGGGCAATGACATGAAAGCGGTCTGGATGACGGGCCAGCACATTGAGCGTGCTTTCACCGATTGAGCCGGTGGAGCCCAGTACTGTAATGCCCTGACTGGTCACAGTTGTCTCCTTAATAGCCTGCAACCAGTAGGCCAAGCGCAAAAAACGGCGCGGCGGCCAAAAGGCTGTCCAGTCGGTCCAATACACCACCATGACCCGGTAACAAGTGACCGGAATCTTTGAACCCGCTGGTGCGTTTGTGCAGAGAGATTATTAAGTCGCCGCCCACGGAGACCAGCGCTGTGAGTAGGCTTAACAGGATCAACCGGCTCGGCTCCATGCTCTGGATGGGCATCAGGTTGGAGGCGAGGAGCGCGACGAGCGGTGCGGCGGTCAAACCGCCAAATAAACCCAGCCGGGTTTTCCCCGGACTGATATGCACTGCCAGCTTTGTTGTGCCGAAATATTTACCGGCAAAATATGCTCCGGTATCTGCGGCCCATACAATTAATAATAAAAGCAATATCAGCCAGGACCCTTCCGGCTGGGTGCGTATCCAACTGATTGCGAACCAGCCCGTGGTGATCGACAGGATGGCGGTGACGAAAGAAATCAGGCGATACGCGCCGTTGGGAGTTGCGGTAGGGCGGTACACAGGCAAACGGATAAACATCAGCAGCCATGCGGCACAGCAAGCGGACATATACAGCAAAATGTTCATGCCCCATTGGTCTCTGCTCATAAACAGCGCCACGAAAATAACGGCCTGCAATAAAACCATTAGGTGCCCGGCCATAAGGCCGGCCAATCCTGCCAGGCGTTTGTACTCCCAGCTTCCGCCTAGCAAAATGACCCCCATCAGAATCAGAAACCACTGTGCGGGCAGCGCAAAAATTGCGACCATTGCCAGTGGCAACAGCCACAGTGCTGTAATGACGCGCTGTTTAAGCATCGGTAGTTTCCTTCACTTGTTCGCCTGTCCGCCCGAAGCGTCGTTCGCGTGACTGGAAATCCGCGATAGCCAGGTCCAGTGACCGATCATTAAAATCGGGCCAGAGTTCGGGTGTGAAATAGAATTCGGTGTAAGCAGACTGCCACAATAAGAAATTACTGATACGCATTTCACCGCCGGTGCGAATAAACAGGTCGGGATCCGATGAGCCGGCCAGTGCCAGCAGGTTTGAAAATTGCTGCTCATTAATGTCTTCGTGAGACAGATTGCCAGCGGCCACCGCTTTGGCAATTTGGATAGCGGCTTGAGTGATGTCCCAGCGTCCGCCATAGTTGACCGCAATGTTGACGATCATTTTTTTATTGTTAAGAGTAAGGGCCTCGGCACTTGCCATTTTAGATTGAATAGTGGTTTCGAAAGCCGATGTGTCGCCGATAAACCGCACGCATATACCATTGGCGTGAAGTTCATTGACCTCTTTATCCAGAGCCCGTAAGAATATCCGCATGAGGTGAGATATTTCACTTTGCGGGCGATTCCAATTTTCGCTGGAAAACGCGAATACAGTGAGCGTGCCCACGCCCAGATGTAAACAGTGCTGGATTGTTTTACGTAGTGACTTTCGCCCAGCCTGGTGTCCCATGTTGCGTGGGCGATTTCTATTTTTTGCCCAACGTCCATTGCCATCCATGACGATGGCAATATGGTCAGGCATGGTCGGTGGAGTGGTCACTTGGTGAATTTGCTGTCACGGACCGGCATCAAAACTCCATCAATTCCTGTTCTTTTTTCACAACAACTTCATCCACCTGTTTAACGTGGTCGTTGGTTAGTTGCTGAATATCCTGCTCCGCACGATGATCGTCGTCTTCAGATATCTCTTTGTTTTTCAGAAGTTCTTTAAACTGATGGTTTGCGTCTCTGCGGATATTACGAATTGCAATTTTGGCATTTTCACCTTCATGGTGAACCACTTTTGTCAGCGCAATGCGTCGCTCTTCAGTTAATGGCGGTAGTGGAATTCGAATAGTGGTTCCGGCTGACATGGGATTGAGGCCCAAATCAGATGTCATGATGGCTTTTTCGAGAACCTGCACCATGTTTTTATCCCACGCTGTGATAGCAAGTGTGCGGGCATCTTCTACAGTGACGTTAGCGGCCTGACTAATAGGCACCATGCTGCCGTAGTAATCTACATGAACATGCTCCAATAAACTTGGATGCGCGCGCCCGGTGCGAATTTTCGCAAGCTCGGTGTGAAGTGAATCCAGGGTTTTACCCATACGGATGTTGGTGTCTTTTTTAATTTCTTGGATCATTTTCTTCTCCCGTCTGCCAGCGATGGATAAGTTTTTGATGTTGATGCTTCAGGTTAGTTTTTACAACGTTCACACTGCGTCAACTGGTGAACAGCCAATTTTAGCAGCAAAACGAGTGAAAGTTGCCGGTGGGACAAAAAAACAGGAAGGCTATCTAGCAGACTATTGTGCCGACTTTTTTGCCCTTGACGATTTGCATTAAATTGCCGCTACCAAAAACATTGAAAACCCGAATCGGCATTTCCTGGTCACGGCACAAAACAATTGCGTTTGCGTCCATGACGCCCAGCTTGCCTTGAATGACCTCGTCGTAGCTCAATGACTGATACAACTGAGCATCTTTATCAATATTGGGATCTGCTGTGAAGACGCCATCAACTTTGGTGGCCTTCAGCAAGATATCTGCACCAACTTCTATTGAGCGCAAAGCGGCTGCTGTGTCGGTCGTAAAGAATGGGTTGCCGGTACCGCCCGCGATAATCACAACACGGCCTTTCTCAAGGTGCCGAATTGCACGGCGGCGTATGTAGTCTTCACTTACGGCATGCACTGAAATTGCTGACATGACGCGGGCGTCTACGCCAATTCTTTCCAGTGAATCCTGCAATGCCAGTGAATTCATCAAGGTTGCCAGCATGCCCATGTGGTCGCCGGTAACGCGGTCAATTCCGGAGCGGGCCAGACCTGCCCCTCTGAATATATTGCCGCCACCGATGACGATGGCAATTTGTACGCCGGTATTAATGACGTCACGGATTTCACAGGCAACCCGGCCAATGATGACCGGGTCAATACCATAGTCTTCGTCGCCCAGCAGAGCTTCTCCGCTGAGCTTCAGAAGAATTCGTTCGTAGGTGGGTTTATCCACCCTTCACCTGCTGCATAACCTCATCAGCGAAATTATCAACTTTCTTCTCGATGCCTTCGCCAGCAGCCATGCGTGTAAAGCTTTTCACGCGGGCATTGTGCTGTTTGAGCAATTTGGCAACGGTGATGTCGCCATCCTTAACAAAGTCCTGGCCCAGCAAAGTGATTGACGCAAGGTGCTTGCGCATACGGCCGGAAACCATTTTCTCGATAATATCAGCAGGTTTGCCACTGTCGGCGGCCTGTGAAATCAGGAACTGTTTTTCTTTTTCAAGAACATCAGCAGGAACCTCATCGATGTCTTTGTAAGCGGGGTTCAGTGCGGCGACGTGCATGGCAACATCACGTGCAACGTCACCATCTCCACCTTCGAGATCAACCAGAACACCGATACGGCCACCATGTACGTACGCGCCAATAGTGTCGCTGCTTGTCATGTGTGTGATGCGGCGAACCTGGACGTTCTCACCAATTTTCGATACCAACGCCTGACGTGCAACTTCAAGGCTTACACCATTCAAGTCTGACGCCATGAGTGCCTCGACATCAGTTGAAGACTGGGCAAGGGCATTGGCGGCGGCGGCATTGGCAAACGCCAAAAAGTTCTCATCCTTGGCAACGAAGTCTGTTTCACAGTTAATTTCAACCATGACAGCTTCGGTGTTGTCGGCATTGCTGGCCAGAACGACCTGGCCTTCGGCCGCGATGCGTGAGGCTTTTTTATCTGCCTGGGCCAGACCGGATTTACGCAGATGCTCTGCAGCACCTTCCATGTCGCCGTTAGTTTCAACCAGTGCTTTCTTGCACTCCATCATGCCAGCGCCAGTGCGCTCGCGAAGTTCTTTTACCATTGAGGCAGTTACTGCCATCTTCCTATTCCTTCTTCAATTCAATTTAACAAATCCGGCGCCAGTGCCGGGATGGAGCCCCGCCGTGAGGCGGGGGTTCCGCGTTTAGTCTTCAGCTGCTTTCTTAACGACTTTTTTCTTGGTCGTTTTTTTCTTGGCAACTTTTTTCTTGGCTGTTTTTGGAGCCGCGGCCGCTTCTTCAGTGCTTACTGGTTCAGCAGCTTCAACTTCAGCTTTGGCTTCAGTTGCTTCAG
>UPTN01000156.1_pt1 | contig 37991 bp, 60 predicted proteins | sample 2160111 | NCBI WGS metagenome assembly UPTN01 (sample SAMN06265058, study PRJEB28932) | marine metagenome | isolation source: Columbia River Estuary | place: USA:Columbia River Estuary, USA | collected 2014-05-05
TAGCCATATTATACTAATCCCGCTCCTGCAAATTGTTGGTTTAACATACGAAGTTTCTCTTCGTCATCCATTATAAGTCTTTCTTCCTCAAACAAGCCTTTAGGAACAAAAGAAGGTTCGTTACCGCCAGTCATTGCTAACCTTTCTTCTATAGAAGGTGGCGCTGGCATACCTCCGCCTTGTTGGATAGGAGCTGCATATACTGGAGCTTGTTGTGGTTGTTGTTGGCCGCCTAGCATAGACTGTGCGAACTGAGATGTCTCTAAAGGCTTATCTTTTGCTACTGATAAAAACTTATTTAGACCTGTAGGGTTCTGTTGAGCTGCTAGATTCGATAGATCTGTTGCTCCAGCACTTACTTGCTGGCCTACTGTAGGAATGGCTTGCGGAGCCGTTGAGCCTAACCCAAGCTCTGTAGCTCCAGATGTTACTGAGTTTATTAAGTTAGCTTGCTGAGCTGCTGCTGCATTGGCAGCGTTTATTCCTTGAATTGCTGATCCTGTCTGAGCTGCTGCTCCTCCGCCTGCGCCAGCAAGACTTCCTGCTGTGCCTGCTGCTGCTTTTGCTGCTGTACCTTTAGCTGCTGTTGCTAAGGCCGCTTGCTGAGCTTGAGGAAGAGCCGCTGTAAGTGCCGCTTGACTAGCTCCTGCTCCTTGAGCCAAACCGCCAGCAAGTGCATTACCGGATGCTGTTGCTGTGCCTGCTGCTGCACCACCTAAGCCACCAGTAAGTGCACCTAATGTGCCACCAAGTAATGCGCCACGAAGACGATCATCTGGATTAGTGATTGCGCCAACGCCAGCGCCTATTAGCATTGGAATTAAGAATGGAAGTGCCATGATTTATCCTATTAGTAACACCACAATACGGGTGTAGTTTCTCTTATATCTACATGGACGAAGCTCTTTGCTACGCCTATTCCTGTGAAGCCTAGTTTAACAGCGTGTTCCACAACTGCCATTCTTTGAGCTCCACCTGTTACTTTTATATCTGCTGCAATGCCTTGAGCGTGAGTTCCAGGTTTAGACTTCTTAGCCTCAATGCTGTGACTAGGATCTCTATAACCAGAAGTAATGATAAAAGGAAACCCGCAGGCTTCCCTTAGCTCATCTAGCTTTGAAACAAACTCAACATTAATGCCGTTAACGCCTGTTTCTTGGCAATCAAAATCTTTTAACTTAAAGTATTTAAACATTAAGACTTCGCTTTAAATATTGTTGGGTTATTTTGCTGACCTGCTGCAAGCTGGTTCATACCTTGATTAGACATGTTCGCAAGCATACTGCCACCTTGACCACCTTGAGCGGCTAATCCTGGCTGTGCGCCAAAACCAAAAGCATTAAATTGTGGCCCCATTTGTCTTTGCCCCATCTGTAGCTGCTGGAGGATTAATGGGTTAGCTCCCATTGCTGCGTTAAATCTTGCTCCTTGCTCACTGCGCTGCCCAGTGTTATATGCTCGAATTTTATTTTCTAAGGAACCATTCTCCAGATCAGCCCAACTTACAACACCTCGCGGTAATGAGCTTCCATCTACATTATAGTTTGCACTATCTCTTGCAGCCTGCATTGCTTGAAACCTATCGTAGCCTGCTTGATTTAATTTACCGCCTTGAGCCGCATTTATTTGCTCAGTTCTTATTATGTCACCAGCAGCCTGAAGCATTCCAGGCGTTCCTGAAGCTGTAACGCTGCTTGGCTGACTTAAAGTTGGAACATTTCTACCAGCCTGCATTGCTTGAAACCTATCGTAGCCTGCTTGTTGATTTCTTACATCATTGGCAGCACTAATCTCTCTAGCTCTATCTGGTAATAAAATAGATAAAAGCTCGCTGCCTTCAGACTGCATTAATTGAGGGTTATCCTTTGCAGCCTGCATCGCTTGGAACTGATCAAAGCCACTCATTCCTGCTTGAGTCTGACCTAATACAGGATTCTGGCTGCGATTAGCCATCATCTCGTTAAATCTGTTTTTCCCTGAGTCCATGCCAGCAGTGGTTTTTGACCACTGTTCATAAGCTTTTTTATCTTTGCTGTTTTGTGGATTACCGAAACGCCCACCCTGACTACTTGGAGGCTTAGAAAACATTGTACTGCCAGTTTCAGCCTCATACCGTTTTTGCATATCAGTCAATACTTTAGGTGTATTATCTTGACCTCTTCGGAAAAACATTACGATCCACCTCCGCCAAATAGACCGTAAGCTGCTAGTCCAGCACCCACTGCTGAAGCTGCATTGCTGCCACCACCACCACCACCGCCAGAAGTATTGCTAATTGAGCCAAGGTTAACTCCCGTAAGGCGGCTACCCAATCGGTCAAGTGCAGTTTCAGGAGCTTCTTGCCCAAATCTAAAGCGCTCTCTATCAGCGTTAATAAGAGCTTGATCGTAAGCATTCTGTTGAGCACCAATGGCAGATACAGTCCTAGCAGGCGCTAAAAGGCCGCTCTGGACGCTGCCAAGGTTCTGAATGGCATTCTGCTGATTACGCAAGATAGCCTGTGTAGCGGCTCCTGCTGTAGCCTCAGCGGCACTCTGCTCTTGGATACGCTGTCGATCACCACCAAATGCACCCTGTTGGATAGCTTGACTGCCAATAGATGGTAAGATCTGTCCTTGCAAGTTAGCAATCATTGGATTGATTACAGCCTGACTCTGCTCTGAGTTAGGATCAAACGCTGCACTCAAGTTCTGAGCAGCTTGCATTCCAAGTCCGCCTTGAATACCGGCAGCATCAAGACCTAGTTGTTGACCAGCTAAAGTATTAAAACCTTGATCCGCTACTGTCTGGCCTGGATAGAATTGTTGTGGGCCAACATCAAATGCAGCCTGAGACATACCAAATAATTCAGTTAAAGCCTTTTCCTGCGCTGGAAATGGTTTAGTTGTTGTTGTTGTATCTGCTGGTGTACTGCTGCCGCCTTTGCTCATGTTATTCCTCGTACTCTTTAATTAATACTTGATATGCTAATTTAAATTCTGGGTATATTTTTGTCCAACCAACTCTTCCAGGAACGACTGTGGCTTCTGCCCCTTCAGCCTTTCCCCACTCTTCTAGGTTGTCCATAATCAGTTTAAAATCCTTTACTTGATTTGCATCTCTAGCTCCTGCAAACGGGATTTCTAAAATTGTTTTTTGTGGATACGTAACTATCCTTGTGGTGCATACAAAATCTACAGTGTCGCCAAATAAAACCCACAACTCTTGTTTTCTTTCTTTTAGAATTAAGTATAAATCGTTAATATCTATCCCACCCTCTGAATAGACTATCGCCTTATCAAGTAATGGTGCGCAAACATTCCAAACTTTATCAATTTGGTCTGCTTCTAACTTTACTAAATTCTTTTGCATTCCCTCTCACCTCTCTCGTTACTTATCTTTCGCCTGTATTATTATCCAGTTTGCACTATCGCTAAATAAAGTGACACCTTCAAAGTTCCTGTTTATCTCGTAATCTGCTGTGCTGCCATCTATTGTAAACGCACCTGGATCAAGAGCAACTTTGTGGTTAGCGTCTGTAGAATCATCAGACACTATTCTAACTGTTCTGTATTTCTGTACGCTTGGATCTGGCAAGGCAACAGTCCATGTGCCAATTGATGTTCTTGAGTGCTTTACAAGCAAAAAGTCAGACAAGTAATCATAAACATGAGTCTCGCCAGTATTGCCTGTTAAAACGTAAGGTTCTGTGTCAGCGCTTGCAAACCTAATCCATCCTAAATCGTTGTCAACATCCTTGTTTAAGTAGTCATAGCGGTAAAGCCCTCTACCCCTGTGACCGTTAAAATTATTCTCTTCACCATCAGCATACATAATCATGCCGATCTTGGGATCTACAACAGGCGCAACAACAGGAATAAAGGTCAACAACGTCTTCATGTCATCAATTCTTTGATTAAGCTTTCTTAGCTCGTCCTCAATAACTGGTCGGTTATACTCTGCTGGTAGATTAGCCATTATCGCTCACCTTCCATTCGACCTTGAACTACTAGGTTAGTAATTGTCCAACTGTCAGAAGAGCCATTGCTTTCGATTTTAATGGTGATGTATCGACCGGCAGCTCTAATTGGGAAGCTCTTGAATGTGTCATCAATAATAAAGCTATCTTTATCTAGGAATGTTGGAGTGGCATCAATAGTGTTAGACCACCCAACAGAGAGTCTAGGGTTCCCTTCTCCCTCTTTACCTACACGAATAGCTGATATTTCTTTAATTCGATCAGCATCATTAAGATCGTGAGCTTTAGTAATTGCAAATACATTCGGATTAGCTAACGATTCAGTATTACCCTCTGAGTAGAAAACACCATTAGAGTCCGCAGACAAAGCATCATGGAATACACCTCTATCTAAATAAGCTGAGATAGTTTGATCTCGCATTCCCCATTGGCCTGTCTTATAGTTGTAATATATTTCTTTAGTTATACTTGAGGCATCTATAGGTACGCCCCATACAACTTCATTTTCTTTTGAGTTATCAAAGCCATATATTTGTGCAAGCTCACTTTGCGCTACATTATCTCTAAAGAATTGATTCATTCCGCTTTCACGCCCAATCATCTTCACAGAAGATCCATCGGTAACAAAGAATCCATCTCTGCTTACGCCATAGTTTTGACGACCAACAGAAATAACTGAGTTAGGTGATACAGCTCCAATGCTGCCCTCTAACGCTACCTGATAACCAAATATGTTAGGTAGGCCAACATAGTTAACTACAAACATTTGTGTTTCAGTGTATACCGCTAAACCAGTACCTAACTGTGCTACGCAGCGTATGGGAGTCTCTGCTTCACGAATTAACAAGCTACCAGCAGTGTTTATTGCTGTTCCTACCCAGTCGTCTAGGTTATCTGCGCTACACCACGCAAAGCTTGTACTGTATTCTACAGCGCCCTTAGTGTAGTTAAACGCAAGCATGTGCGGGCCTTGACGGTGGAAACACTCTAGTGAATCAAAGTCGATGTTAGGAACTGTTGCTGTGCAAGTAAACCCGCTACCGCCTCCGCTAGTCGTACCCAGACTTATTACTTGCCCGCTAGATATTCCTGAACCAAAGTTTGTTATTGCAAACGCTGTTATAACACCACCAACAACTTCTGTAACCTTAACGGCAAAAGTGTTTGCTGGGGTTCCACCATCAGTCATACCTGTTATTGTGTCATTGACAGCGTAACCTGTACCCCCACTGTTAGTTGATAATATTGTTGCGCCACTGACTTGATCGTTGTAGAACGTATTAAAGTTTACATTGTTCTTTTTAATTACCGGCTTGCCCGATCCTGATGCACCAACGACAAAAGAGCCAAAGGTTTCAAAATCCCACTGGTCTGATTCATTAGTTGCTTCATCCCAAGTTGTTTCTGAAGCGTCCCAATTGGTTTCGCCTAACAATACGTTACTAGACCCGCTAACAATGTAAGTTTCATCTCCCGTTGCAAAGCCAATTACACTAATTGTATATTCGTCTACTGGGTATGCCCCTGTTGGATAGTTAGCTACTTGAATCCCGTTTGGATCTACAGTGCTAAAACCTAAGCCTTGAACAGTAAAGGTAAGGCCAGGAATTAACCCATGAGGAGTTGTTGTTGTTATTGTTAAAGTACCAAGTGACCTACTTGCTGAAGCTATAGATATTGTCTGCCCAAGATCCCATTCGGTTCCAGCAGATGTGCGGAGAAGACCGTAACCAGTACCTACAGTGTTGAAAGATGGAGATAATGCTGGAGTAGCTAAAGGATCGCTTAACACATACGAATATATATTCCTAAGATCACCTATGTATGCAACCTTTGTACCAAACTCTCTTGTCGCTGTAATTCCTCGTATTGGAGTGTTAGAGCTTTGTGGAGCATCTTTATAGTCGTGTATAAGATCTCGGCCAGCCTTTCTTCGCATACCAAACTCAGTATACTGAACACCGTTTACAGTTTCCCAAAATGGAATCTGTCTATCAAATCGTTCTGGGTATACGCCAGTCTTTAGAAGATCAGAAGCATCTATCTTAAAACCACCGCCTTTATCAGTTTCAAATGGCATTGACTAATCCTATACTGTGCGTTTCCAGATGTAAGTAGTTATGTATGGTTGTAGGTTGTTGGCAGTAAAAGCTTGGCCTGTAGTTCCATTTTGACTACCTATTTGAGAGCCAGATGTATCACTTGGAATTCCTATCGTACCATTAACTAATGATCCTGGAGATCTAGTCAAAAATCCGCCATTAGAACCGCCACTTCCTGTTGATGAGCCAGAAACCATATATCTATGAGTGTGCTCGGGTAGGTTTTCTTTGGTTAAAGTAATAGCCTCTGAAGATACACCACCAACTTCTTGCGCTGTATCAAAGGCAGCATTCTTAACGAGTAAACTAGAACCTGTTAAAGCACCATCGTTAACATTTGTCGCCGTGTAGACAATGTTTGTAGATGTTGTGCTATCAACTGTAAACGTTCCATTAGCGTCAGTATCGCTTGTAAATCCGCTAACAACGATTGAATCACCAGCAGATAATGCGTGACTTGCAACAACAAGTGTGACTACGTTAGATGAAGAGCTTGCAGAGGTTATTGTAGTGCCAGTATCAATACCTACAATGGTACGACCTTGAGCATAAGCTTCCCAAGTACCAAACGTAATACCGCTAAAGAAGTAATCAGCAGTGCTTGGATCAGTTGCTAAAGTAGTTGTTAGTAAACTGCCTACTGGGTATAAACCGCCAAGGATAGTTGTTAGAAGTGCGTCTTGTGAAGTTATAACGTCTACATTAAGCGCTACCCACTCTCCGTTAGTAGCGTTATACATTAAATCATAAATACTATTCGCGACAAGATCACCCGCAACTAGAGCTGATCTATCAGATTTAACTATGATTACAGGTGAAAGACCAGGAGAAACAATAATATTTGGCGCTGAAGTATTTGTAACATTAATCCTTACTGATACTCTTGCTCCATCAACAAGTGAAAATACTGGGCTAGATCCAAAGTCCACATTGTAGGACACTGGCCCACCTGTAGCATTCTTTACCTCAGTGCTTGATCTTTGTAGTACATTAATTTCATCGGCAGCAAATCCAAAGTTATCTCTAACGCTAGAAGTTGTGGCCGTACCTGATGTGGGATTAGTTCTTACTATTGCTGAAGTCATTAGACTAACGGGCCTCCATAGGCTTGAATGCTGTCATCTTTAATTCGTGATCTGCCAACACCTTGCTTGGCTCGTCTGGCTTGTACATTTGCTACGCCTTCATCAACCATACCTTTAAAGTATGCTACTCGGCCATCGTCTTTAAGGTAGACGTAAGCTTCGTGTAATGCTGCGTTTAAATAAATATCTTGTAGTAACACAGGGCCGTTTGCACCGTTGTTTAGATCTCGGTCTGCACTGTACAGAATTCTGTACTTCTCTGTGTTGTCTGCTGCTGGAGTTGGCGCTAAATAGATCTTATCGCCGGAGACAGCGTAGCGAGTTACTGAACCGTTAGACGCTTCATAGCCTAGGAGCTCCTGTATGGACACAGGCTCAATGTTACGACCTCTAGCGTCTGATACGCTGATAACAAACTTAGTGTCTGCTGGTAGAGTTGTAGTCTGTGCTACAGGAGTGATCTCTGCAAGAATCTCTTGCTCTACAATAGACAATCTACGGTTTATTTTTAACTGAGCTAAAGTCAGGAAGTCTGGAATCTGAGCGCTAAGGTCTGATCTATTTAACCAGTCGGCAATTGTTGCCTGTAGATCTGCGTTTGTTGTTAAAGCCATTACAGTCTCGCTGTTGTGGTTTTCATGTATGGGTAGTGTGTTTCAATGAGCTTGAAGAAATACTTCCAATCTACGTTGTCTGCAAGAATATCAATACCATGCTCTTGCTTGATTCTCATTGCATCAGTCATAGATAAATCTAAAACTTGATGGTAATTCTGTTTAGGATCGTACTTGATCCAGTCGCTAGTGTTGTTTCTAGCGTTTTTGTTATCTTCAAGAAGCTTTGTAATATCTTGACTAAATGTCTGGTGCATTCCACCATCATTTGTAAAATGAGTATCTTCAGTAATCCCGTTATTAATCTCTCTTGCTGAAAATGACTTCATTACTTCTTACCTTTTTTGGCTGTCTTTGCCGCCTTCTTAAATGCGCTATTTGTTGGAGCGCCTTTAGATCCTACTTTTCTCATCTTTTCGCCGCTACCTGCTGCGATGCGTTTCTTCTTAGCATTGATGTTTGCGTATAAACCTTTTTTAGTTGGCATTATTTTTTACCCTTTTTCTTTTTACTTTTCTTTGGTGGCCGTCCTACTTTAGTTCCGTATGTTCCTTTACCTGCTGGCATAATCTTCTCCAATAGTTAGATACAGGAAAAGGGAGCCGAAGCTCCCCCACCTTAATTACTTATAAATTAAGTAATGTTGTAGTAAGCACCGTTAGCTTCTTCAGAACGACACTCTAAAGTGTAGTAACACTCTAAAAGTTTCTGTTCAGCAGAAGTTCGAGTAGCAATATCAGTGGTATGAATTTTCTTACCACCAGCAAATGCTAGACCCCAAGTGCTGTAGTCTACAGCGTACAAAGTGTTGGCTGGCATATGCTTGTTAGGAACAACAGCAACAGGGCCAAACTGAGAAACATAAACAGCTACGCGAGAAATGATGTTGCCACCATTGGTAGAGTTACCGTTTAAGTTGCTGTCAACATTGTCAGCCATACCGCTTAACTCATTACGCAATGAAGATACAGTACCAGCAGAAGCCATAAGCTTTAAGCTACCGAAATCGCCAGAGCTATTCCAAACACCGTCAAGCAAGTTATCCATTTTAGTTTGGTTGATAAGGTTTGTTGCAGTGCCGCCAGAACCGATAACTGGAACAGTAGTACCGTCTGAAGCAGTGTTTTTAACAGCGTTAGTTGCAGCATTAATTTCTTGGTTAGTAAGGATCCAAGAGCCAAAAGAAGCAGAAACACCAGGAAGTGCTGAAGTACCTTGACGCTTAGTAGCACCAATAGTTGCAGCAACAGTTGGGCTAGTTAAGCCATAAGCGCCTAATGTTTGTTTCTCAACATCCATTTGAAGCTCTTTACCTTTCTTCATTAACTGATAAGCCATTTCGCGGCCAGGAACACCTGCACGATCCATGAATTCAGCTTTGTTAGTTACAACAACTGAACTATCAGCGATTTGAATGAAGTTACCTTTACGAGTACGAGTTGTACCAGCTACAGCAGCTATTGGATCTCCTGCTTCAACTACTGCGTTGTCAGAGACAGCAACAGCTAAAGTGTCAGTCAACCATTCGTGAGTATCAGCAGTTGCTTTAGTTTGCGCAATACCTGAAGTGAAAGGAGTCTGAAAAGGAGTTACGTTAAAGATTACGTTGCCTAAATCTTCACGAATGTTTTTTGCACCATCTAATACTGGTACTGAGGTTGATGTAATTGAAGCCATGTTAATTTACCTATTTATTTAAAAGAATCGAGAATTAAATCTACCGCAGAACTTTGAGAGTAAGAGCCATCGCTTTGTGTGGCATTCTTAAACTTCTTAGATTGTGCAGCAGCCTGTTTTTGTGCTCGACTCGCTGACGCGCCTTTTCTTAGAACAGTCTTAGAAGCTTTTTTCTTAGGAGCCTTTTTAGTTGCTTCTATTTGCTTCTTAGTGCTATTAGCCATAGCAGCATCGTGCAATACTTTAAGTACAATGGCATCTGTGACAGTAGACAGCATTTCTGCGCTACCACCAATGCTTTCAAAATACTCGGTCATAACTTCTACTTTCTGTGAAGCTACTTTCTGATCACTAAAGCTTGGCTCTAACTGAATTAATAACTCAGCCTGTTTGGCTGACTCAGCTTGCAAGTTTTGTAATCTTTGACCTTCATATTGCTCATGTACTTGAGCAGCTACAGCATTGATCTCTTGTTCTTTTTGTTCGTAAAGAACTCGATTCTCTAATGCCTGTTCATAAGCGTAAGGATCTGATTGTTTTAAAGCTATTAACTCTTGAGTGGTGTGAGTGGGTTTTTGCCCGTAAACCATAGCTTGTGCATACTCTAACAGCTTTGCTGTTTCTTCAAGAGATGCTCCTCGCTCTGCCTCAAAAGTGTTTCGCTCTTCAGATAACGCCTGAGTCTTGCGTGTATAATCACCCTGCATCAAAATGCCGCTTTTAATCTTTTCAATGTCATCAAGACCATTTTCATTAAGATATTCACGCGCACTAACTAAATATTCATATTCACCGTCTTCAAGCTCGATGTCACCAGAGAGCTCTTCTTCTCCGCCTTCATCACTATCTTCGGTTTCAACTTCTTCTAGTTGATCCAAGTTTTCGTCCACTTCTTCTTCAGAATATTCTTCTTCAGATTCCGCTTCAGCTACAGGTTCATTTTCAATTTCTCCTAAATCATCTTTAGGATTGATCATGCCCATTATTGCTTCTAATCCAGCATCCTGTGTAATGGGTTCGTTAATAGAGAGTTCCGAAGAATTGTTCTCATTGTCTAACATTTGTATCTCCTCAAAGGTTCGGTTTCCCGTTATCCTCAATTGTTAAGTAATAATCTTTGGTTTTTGTTCGTCTTTCATATCCAAGTACTGCTGAATAGTCGGGCAAGCCCATAACTCATCAACCTTACCCTCGACATCCTGCATTGTTAGCTTTGTAAAAGCTACACCTCGCATCCAGTTAAGTAAATCGCTAGATACGATGTAATATTCTTTATCTTGCTCGCTTGGCGAGACTTTCTCGTTGGTTTGCATACCACTCCATATTCTCTTTTAAAGCCTTAACTACTTTAACCTCTCTCCAGATATGCTCAACCTGATCAGGTCTTGATGCTCCAGAAAAAGCCCTGTACAAATTATCTTCCATTTCTTGAAAAATAAACTGTATTGCTTCGTCTTCTATAAGCCTTGCGGAGGCATTTGCCACCCGAATTCTTACATCTAGTTCTGCCTTATCACTAGGCAGGCTAGTTACCAATCTTGACTGCTCTCTCACTGCGTGCCTCCAGATTTATTTCAGCCACTTTAAATTCGTTATCATCTTCATGCTTCTTAACTTCAAGCATAAATTCTTGCTCTTTAAGCTCAAGTTCTGCTCTATCAAGCTCGACTTTAGCTTTCTCGATCTCAATCTGGGCCATAGTAGCTTCCATCTGAACTTGCTGAGCTTGCATAGCCGCTTGTTGCTCTGGTGACGGGCCTTCTGGCTGACCAGTAAACCCTGCACCTGGATCTGTAAAGTATCGCCCGTATGCTGCCTTATCATACAGCCTTACCATATCTTCTTGCAACTGTACAATCTGCTGCGGCATTACAGTAACACCTAAGCCACCAGCCTGAACCATCATCTGCTGAGCTTGCATAGTTTGCTGCATATGGAACAACTGCTCAGTTTTAGAGCCATTACCTAGACCAACTAGAACTGTAACGTCTTTTCGGGCATTCCATGTACGAGGATCAACCTCTACAAACTTATTGTTTAGCCTAAAGATAGACTTGTCATCTGCGTGAGCAATCTCTAACTCATAGACACCCATGAAGACTTTACGCAAGAATTCACCATACTCACGAGCAATCAAACGAATACGAGCTTGTCGCTTGGACAATACTTGGCTAACCGCACCCGCTGCTGTGTTGCCATTAAGAATGTCTGGATTGATAGAGTTATCTGTAGAGCCTACATCCTTTTCCAGCATTTGATCAGCCACACCCATCATATTGTAGGTGTGAGCGCCAAACGAAGGCTGATTGGGGAATGAGATAGCGTTAGGATGCTTAACTAAGTAAGGCGCTCCAGGTTTGCTGCTCATTACTGAGTCTAGGTCTACTTGGCCCTCTACGACCACAGGACGACCGTTATTTAAGTTGTACTGATTGTCTAACTGGTTACGCCAAAGTGTGCTCTTGACCTTCTGGATGGGTGCTGCGGCATCCGCTGGACAAAGACCTGTAAGCTTGTGAGGCATACGGATAGGAGTCCATAACTCAAAAGGAATCTCATCAACTTCTTCAATATCTAATACTGTGTTGCCAATCTTACAAACTTTAAGTAACTCATCAAATCCGTCTTCGTTACGATCTACGCGAATGTAAATCTCATGCAGGTCATAAGTGTTTGCAATTTGGTTTTCGTCACCATCGTAATCATCTGTATCAAAGTTACGAGCAATACGCTCAGGTGAGTCATATTCATTGTAGCCAGAAGAAGTTGACGCTTTGTCAATCTTAGACTCGCTAAAGCCCATCTCTAACAAGTCGCTTTTAGACTTTTGATTACGCTGACGAACAAATCGAGCTTCTTGTACTGTAGTGGCATTCCGGTCAATAGCAAACTCTTCAGGTGGAACGACTTCTACACGGGTAGAGCTTTTAGTCACTGTGTGTAGCATCTTCCCAGAATAATATATTGTCTGAGTAAGATCGTCTAAGTATTCCTCGAACTCAGTGATTTCCACTTCTGGATCAGCATCAAGTAACATGAATGATTCTTCAGATATGTCGTCAAAGTTGTGACTGGTTGTAGAGTCTTCCATAGCTCGCCAGCGCTTAATAACACCTTGACGCTGTAGTAAACCATCGATAAGACTATCCATGATATTGCTGAAGCCATCGTTTTGGCGATAAAATACATAGCGAATGTAGTCAGTAGCTTGCTGTGCTGCTTCAACATCCTCTGGACCTTCTGGTTCAAATCGTACAGTCTCATCATCAGCTACAAATAACTCCGCTATATCTGCTTTAATATTCTCAACGGTCTGGTAGACCTCTCGTGTAACAATACTTGAGTAGCCATCCCTTTCGTTGCCGTAAGACTCACCAAGATAGTAATCAAGTAAATCAGCACGAGTTTGCGCTGCATCGCTATCCATGTGATCAGAAACATTATCTTCATAGGAATTAATAGTACTCAGTAAATCTTTGTTTGTGATCATTATGTGACCCAGTTGTAATTGCTGTTAGATTCCTTAGATTCCCAAGGACGCTTTCTTTTTGATTCATCTTTACTTGGCTGTGACCATCGCTGGCTTTGAAATGCGTATCTAGTTGCTGACATTAAATCGTCTGCTTTATCAACAATCTTACCGTTCTCGCCAAAGTGATATGAGCCATACTCTTGCTGCCAATACTGACAACTTTGAAATACTTTAAATAACCCTTTCTCCATTGCTTGCGAGATGGCAGTAATACCTGGAGCTATCTTTATATCACCTTTAGATTGCGATAAGTCTGGTGGATTAGTAAAATGCTCAGGCAAGAAGTTTACACCTTCCTGTCTGTACTGCACCGCCATTGAATCACCACCATCAAATGTTCTATTGCCATCGTGCGGCCAAGCTATAGGTGGCTGAACTGACCTAGATCTAATCGCTATAGCGTGTTGCGTTGCTGTTTGACGAGATTCTCTGTACTCGTCTGTAATGTAAAAGCAGCCATTCTCTGGGTTTATTGCACCCCAAACAATAGCTGTAGGGTGATCAAACCCAAAATCGATTCCACAGATTCTATTCCAGTGAGCAGGTATTGTAAAATCTTCGACCACAAGTTTATCGAGAGTGTATGGAAATACCATACCTCTACCAAATACCGGCTGGCCTTTGGTTCTCATCTCCCGCTCATTAGGGAGATACTGGGCTAGAATCTGCTCTTTTGCATCTTCATCTAAGTGAGGAGCCTCATCCCAACCCGCTTGTACTAAAAACTGACCTTTCTTCCTATCATTCATAAACTGCTGGATAACTGGAGTCATTCCACTCTCTGGGGTAAACGTCATCATAACGAAACCCTTTTTATCCAGCGTTCGAGTCAAGCACTGAGTATATATGTTCTGTGCTGGCTGCTCATCTAGCCAGATCCAGTCAAGCGAAGAACCCATGAACTTCTCTTCACCCATCTCGTATGACTTAAATGAGATCACTGACTCACCTATGTGAACGCCAAAAGCATTGTGAAACTTAACTACAATACTCTCTACTGCATTAGGTATCTGCGGCTTTCTAACTACATCAACTACGCAGTCTCTAGGTATCGCCCCAGAGCCACGCATCAATAAGTTTACAGGATCACCTAGCAATTCTTTTTGCAAGATGTCCCTTGTTGTTACTGTACTAGCACCCGCTGCCCATGCGTTGATAGGCTTGGTAAATCGTTTACCTTTCCACCAGTCTGGGTACTTACCCGTCAAGTGACAAGCGGTAATTCTAGCTCCAGTGTAAGTCTTACCGACCCTGTTGCCCGCCATTGCCAAACACTGATTGTTCTCCTCTGTAGCGCTGGCTAGTAGTTCCTGCCAGCCATAGGGAGTCCATTGTCCTATTTGATTAAATAGAATCCTCTCTTCTTTCTCCTTCATTAATCGAAGGAGCCTCTCTTTCTCAGCCTTGTTTAAGTTGTTTGACATTGGCAGATGATTCAATCAGTTCCGATAGTTGTTCATCAAGTTCTGCATCAGAAAGGTCTGATACGGTTTGTGTAACACTTAGTTCTTTAGGCTTATCATGGCCTGTTCTGTGCAGAATATCTTGAGCCGCTTTTAAACGGATCTCTGGTCGATTGTCTGGATCAACCATAATATCTTCTATAATCTTAGTTGCCAAAGAGGCAACCTGGTTTTCTTCAACCAGATCATCTCTTCGCTCTTTGATTATATCCTTTAAGTCTTTATATAAGCGATATGCATTACCGTTGTCCGGTGCATACCCCGCAAGACGGAAAGCATCCATTACAGTCATTTTTGTAGGATCTCGGCCTTCGTGATAACCACGGGCCATAAGATCAACAAATTTGTCCTGCTGCTTGGTTAGTTTTCTTTTCTTTTGTCGTTTAATCATTAATTAGATTCTATTCTAGTAGATGATCGTGTGGCAGATTTTGTCAATCTATACTCTTGAGCTACACGTTTGTTATTGATTATAAAGCCATTTGAATCAAACTGGTTTACAACAACACCCATTGATCTCCATCCCCGAATAACATCATTAACCTCGATAGTAACATATTCGTTTTCTTCAAGAGTTGGTGAAGCAAATACTTGTAGCTCTTGGCTTGGTTGTAACGTAAATGTTGCTGAAGTAGCTGCCACCGAAGTTGCTGCAATATAAACAACAGCTCTAGGTGCGTCTGGCCCAGGAATTATCGTCTGGTAGAACCCTATAACTGGCGTTGATGTATCATAAGCAACACCCTCAAAATCCAAAGTTAATCCTGAGATTGGAGTTCCCGCATCAATGCAGGGGCTAAAGCTTGTTAAATGAAAGTCACAATCTTCCCAGTTATGAGCAGAGTACGCAGACACTCTTGGATCTGGCAAAGCTCTTTGGTACTTGTCAGAATTATCTCCTGCGCCAATAACTACAGTGGTATCGAAGTATGGAGGTATATCTGTTGCGTCTGTGATAACCCAGTTGCCAGTAGTGTAGCTTAACTTATTAACGCTGTCGTTAAGTCGAGTGTAATAACAGTTATTTGTTACAGTCAAGCTTCCAGTAGTAAATGGAACAGTTTGCTGTATAGCTCCTGATTCGCCTCCTATAACTAAAGTATTGCGAAGCGATACAACAGCCGCATTAGATGTGTTCCGAAGACCTAGATGTGTATTGTGAAAAACACAATTAGCCACATCTACATTAGCTGCTGCTGTTAGGCTTACAGATCTATGAGATTGAGTTATCAAGCAATTGCGAACCGTTACTATGGAGCTGCTGCTTGATGCTACAAGAGCAGAAAACTCAGATAATCCTATTACACAATTCTCTATGGTTGCACGCGATCTAACAATAAAAGCATCTTGATTGCCATATAAGATATGCAAGCCTTTAAATGTTTGATGATTAAAGGCTATATTGACGTAATTAAGTTCTGTTGAAATTATAACCTCATGTGAAGTTGCAACGCCATCTGAAGGTCGGAAGTAAAATGTGCTATAACCTAAGCTGTCGGCATCGCCGTAACCAAACTCGCCAGAGTCAAGCGCACCGACAACGGGCGCATCACCATTAGCTGCTGTTGCTCCTAACTGCTCTAGTTTTTTATTAGCACCCGCAACAGAAGCTCCTCGGTAATAACCATCAACCGTAGCGGTCTCAACACTTATAGATGGGTTTGAGCCATTTGCCAATGTTAAATAAAATACATCTGCTTGTGAAGATGATTGCCACGCATAAGTAGAATCGAGATTAACATTAACGGCAGATAGTAAGCGCCCTTGAGTCTTTCCAGCCCATTGCTGCCAGACGTTATTGTTATTTAGTGCGCCCTGCTTTAAGCCATTAAATTGTTGGGTTAAGTAGTGATCGCCAGCAATGTTAATAACATTGTTCCCGCCTGAGTCTAAGTCGCCAGCCACTAAAGTTTCAAAATTTAAATATGGGTTTGCTTCAGATCCATTATTGCCTGTTGCTGTGGACGTTGAGTCTATATATATTGTTTGAGCCATTACTTATCCCTTAATTAGATTCTATTCGTGTAGATACTTGAGTAGTTGACTTGGTAACTCTGTATCCTTGAGCTACACGTTTATTGTTAACTATAAAGCCGCTAGTGTCGTCTGAGTTAATAACAATACCCATAGTACGCCAGCCTAAGCTTACATCATTTACCTCGATCTTAACAAACTCATCAGCTCCTAGTCTTGGCGCTGCAAAGATCTCTAGTCTTTGGCTTGGCTGTAATGTAAACGCAGATGAAGTAGCTGCTGTTGCTTGTGAAGCTATGTATGTTACAGCTCTTGAGGGCGCTGATCCAGCTCCCGAAGTAATAACGCTTGTTATTGTGTTATCAATATTTGCACTTGTTTCGTCTGTTGATTTCCAGCTCGCTATAGATACAGAAGTCTGACCAGCGCCACCAGCATCTTTTGTGCAAGGTGTTGCTTTAGTAAAGTCATCAGCGTTTGCATAAGTGTTAGATGCAAAAGTAGCAGTGCTGTTTTCAGCCACCTGAATTAAGCCTAATGTAGATTTGGTTGCATCAGATATTTGAATTGCATTTGACTGTATTAATGCACCAGTGCTGTTTTTTGTTGGCGACTGAGTATCATCAGCAATAACAAGCAAAACTGAACCAGAACAGTCTGGAGTAACCTCTAAAATGTTTCCGTAAAAAGTTGTGTTTGTAACGCCTTTTGCTTGAATCCCTGAGCCAACATTAGCAGCAGTAGATCCAAAGTTTCTTATGATGTTTCCGTAATGTCCGCCACCAATAGTTCCCTTGCAAAGTAATCCTAACCCACCATTAGAGACAATGTTAAATGAACTGTTGCAATCAGTCTGATGACCAAAGAATATAGAGTGACCAGTAGAGTTTCTGAAAACTTCACTGGCATCCATTCTATTGTTTGTCATTGTTCCTTTGTTTGCCTTGTGATCTAAGGCAGCGTCACTTCCATCGTGACCAAAGCGAATCATAAACCCGCCAGTAGTGTCAATGTACCCTGTATTGTTTCTCACAATGCAATTGTTTGCGGTTAATGTTGCTATATCGCAATCAACAACAATTAATGATCCGGTGCCATTTGTCGAGTCTGCATAACAATTTACATTATTTGATTCTATTAATGCGCCATCAATGTTTAAAACTCTTATCATTGGGTGCTCAATTTGACTTACCGATGACGAAAGAGTACAAGTTATATTATTGTTTCTTACAATTGCTGTACAATTTGCTGCTCCAGCAGAAAGGTAAATTGGAGACTCTCCGTTAGTCTTACCGGTAATAGTTATAGTATTGGCTTCAACTAAAGCATCTCCCTCTCCAAGAGTAATAGCTTTTATCAAGCCCCTAGTAGATACTCCAGTTAAAGTGTTTCCTTTTACTGTTATATTAGCTTTTGTAAGTGAGTTGCTAACATAAATCCCAAAAATAACATTATTCTTAAATGTATTGTTTTCGCATACTACTGTGCAAGCGCTTGCTCCGTTATTTGCAACCCAGACTCCGTAGTTTGGAACCGCTGTCCCAGAATCATCCATTACAATGCCGCTAACACCTACAGTTTGACCTGACAAGTTTGTTGACCATCTAAACGCTGCTGTTGTCGAGCTAGGCTGAACCGTAACTGATCCAGCAACTTGCGCCTCAATAGTAATGCCTGTTTGAACAAGTGCATACCCATTAGATCCTGTTTGCATCTCAGAAGCGCTATAGACTCCAGCACCAACAAGAACTCTGTCTCCATCTACACAATCAGCATGAACTGCTGAAAAAGTGTTGTAAGCAGTTGCTTCTGAAAGACCATCAGTGTTATTCCCTGTTTTGTTCCAATACCTATCCGTCATTACTTATTCCTTAATAATTTTAGTATTTCAGCCTGATTAGCCTTTATTTCGTCTCTTGATGCCGCTGCATTGATCGAGTCTTGCTTCAATAAAGCCACATCAGTCTTTAGTGTGTGTACATCGTCCCTCATTTCTTCTGCTACAATTTGACCTTCTTTGATCGCTGTAGTGTTGCTTTCAACCTGACCTTTGACATCCGTCCAAGCCATTAACGCTAATGAAAAAGTTAGAATTATTGTTATTACATTCGCTGGTGTGAACTTCGTGTCAATTTGCATATTACTTCCTTGCTACACCCTTAGACTTCTCATAGCTACGCATACCGCCAAGTCCAAGCATTCCTAGCAAGACTGGCAGCATAGTTTCTAAATCTATTAATGGGATCGATATGTTAGATGAGGCCAACGCTAAGGCAAAGTTAGTCATTGGGATGATTAAGAAGTTAGCCGCCATACCTAAACAGCAAGTCCAGCCTACCGCAGGTCGCCAGCCGCTAACGAATAATGAGTTGTGTTTTGCTTCTGTCTTGTTGATTTCTAGCTGCGCTTTAATTTGCTCATGCGCGTTCTTTTCCGCCATAGTGGCGATCTCATGCGTAAGCTTTCTACGCAAATCAGAGTCGGGAATAGCCTTCTCTAGTAATGATGATATAGGGCCAATTAGGGCTTGAAGCATTACCACTTAACCTTGTCGGCCCAGTAAGCCGCAGACATCTTGCCTTTATTGATGTTCTTCTTATGGCGAGCTTTAAAGGATTTACGCTTTGCCTTCATCTTGTCTGACTCTCCAGCCTTCGCTTTGCCCGCTGTACTAGCGCCCTGTTCGCCAAACCGGATAAGTTTAGATAGAGTGCCTTCTTTAGCAAGAACCACATGGCTTTTAGTCGCATGATCAGGAGTTCTCTTAGGCTTGTTTACGCCTGCAAGATTATGCTTGTCTAGCATTGCTTGTAGAGTTGACATTATCTATTCCTATCTGCGAGCGTAGCGAGCAGCGCGTTAGCGTCATTATTAGACAGGGATTTTAATACTGGGTTTGTTTCCATTGGAGTACCTTGTTTGTACCCGCCTTTTGCAAACTCTATAGCGGCATTTTTATCTTTGCCAAATCTCATGGCATTACCCACTTTCAGGTTTGCCTTTAATGCTTTAAATGGGTCTTCGTACTCTTTTAGCTTCCCGTCTTTCTGCTGTACAACTGTTGGAAATGCGTACCACTCCCCTTTGTACTTTTCTGCCGCCATTCTGTGAGTAGAGACGCTGCCGTTTCTGTTCTCTATAACTGGAGCTTTATCTTTTGAAAGGTTAGCCCTTTGCATAAAGGCTGGATCTTGTAGGTAACGCATACTATTTCCTAGCCGTTGTTTTTTTAATGCCTCCCCCTAGCGAACACTAGAGAGAAGCAGTCGGCCTGAGAGAGGGGTAGCCGACCAAGGTAGTATAGGGGCTAAAATCGGAGCTGTAAAATATCTAACAAAAAAGATGCAAAATAGCAGTAAAATATGCTAAAAAGGTGACAATTTAGATGCAGGTTACAGAAGGTTAATGTATACTGAATCGGTACACAAACATACACCATAGGTGGTGCATTAGTGAACTCGGTCTTGAAGGATATGTCCGGCGAAAGCCTCCCTCACCGCTCAAGACTTAAAGCGCAAAAAGATACCTCATGGCGCACCTGAGTTCTAAAGACTGAACAGGAGGTGGAGCACACGCTAGTGTAAGGCAGTCGAATCTACTTAAAGCGTTAATGGTAGATTGCTCAAAGTCCTAAATGCGACTAAGGGTAAAAGGAACCAAGTTTAGATCTGTTATAGGTCTTTACTGGGGTTCTTTTGCTCTTCAGAACCTAATACTACCTTGCACTTCTGCACCTAGTTACGTCTATTCCTTTCTAAATCAGTTACTTACCTACAAATTCCTACATACCTAGTCCCATATCTGGTACTACTAAGACCTAAATTCGCATACAACTATATGATATTGCTGGCTTTTTAGCTAATCAGGTTCCAAAAATGGCTCCGGTATATGGGGTGGATATTACGCTACATCTAGCCCCGCAAAGTTGGGGGTGGGGGTGGGCATAAATCGAGATTAATGTCAAATTAACGATAGTTAATGTTAGTATCCACTAACCTACATACTTATCACGGATCAAAACAGAAAACAAATTAAATATATGTAATGTGTGTGTAATGTGGGATATTCCCCTGCCCCCTATTCACTAAATTAATAAAGTCAATAATCAGTCACTAATCCAAACGAATACCGCATACCGTCAATGTTTTGACAACATTACAATTCTGTCATAAAGTCAAATAATACTTGCAAAAATTCTCCGTCGATTTGAGCGATTTTAATTTCACCCTTGCTCTAGTATCAATTCTCCAGGCAAATGCCATGCTCAAAAGTCAATAGCAAAACCGTACAATTCATAACCAAAACATTACAATACTGTAACTTGTAAGCTAGCTTGCATTACATATAATGGTTTTAAAGGGGGGGCATTTAGCCAACCCTAATGCAAACGAGAATCATTCTCACAAACCAAAAGGGTAACATTATGGACAATTTCGAGAGAGACTTAATCAAACACAAAAGAATACTAGCTAAAAAGATGAACGCCTACATACAATTTCTTGAAGATAACGGCCTACAAATGGACCTCAGTGACCAAAAGGAAAAAGTAGAACACGTATTCCTATGCCGCGAGGTCTGCGCCGAAACCTACGCTAAGTAGCTAGTTAGAAGCCATCTAAGGGTGGCTTTTATAGTAGTTATTTTAAACAACCAAAAGAGGGTTAAACCATGAGAGCAATTACTTTCAACACCGGCAGAATATATAACGGCGAACAAGTCATCACCGCATCATCAATTGATGGCCGCGTTATTACTTTTAAGGATCCATCAAGAGGCATTGAGTACACATTTCAAAATAGACCTGAGTGGTTCACACCGGAAGACGTGGAAATGTTTGGTGACTGGGATGAACGTTCCGTTATGTCATGGTACGACGGCGATAGAACTAATAGACCTGAAGTGTAACCACCACAACAATCAAAAGAGGGTTAAACAGTGAAAAAATTAGAGCAAGGTTTATATGAATTAGGCGGCTTTTTAATTGAGCGCAACAATTACTACGGCGGAGTAACTGGTGAGGCATTACATATTGGTTGGGAGATTAGAACACTCGATAACCAGCCTATTGACTTAGACCAGTTTGAATCTCTGCGAGATGCGAAGCAATATATTTTAGATTATGGTTATTCTATAAAGTAATCACATAGTAGGCATTCCTTTGGGAGTGCTTGCAATTGTAGTTATTTATTAATAAAAGAGGGCTTATATAATGCTAGTTTATAACGTAATTTTAGACGGTAGCAACGACTACATACACGACGACGCGATTGACTACGCTCGCGGTATGGTTTGGATTGAATGCGAAGCAACAGAACAATACATTAAGTATAGGGATTATATCGATACAGTTAACGGCGTAGGCGTTTATTATGACTTTTGCGGCGATTACTACTTTTTTACCGATGAAACAGATGAGGCTTAAACAATGAATACATTTCAAGAGCAACTTAATGACTTAACTTTAGTTCCTGTTTTCGAGATTGAGGTGGTAGACAAGGCGGGCAATACTGATTATATAATCTGCGAGGTGAGTGTTAGAGGCGATCAACTAATAGCCCAGCGAGATGCAGTAAGCAAAAAAGAGCAGAGTTCAGTATGCATAGCAAAATCAGCAATTGATATTGATGAAGATTGCTTTTCACTTGATGAACACTTGCAAGATTTATCCGCTGAGGTATATAACGACATTCTTTTTGGAGACTTATACGACATCGCAAAGTAGCTAGTTAGAAGCGGCTTCAATAGTCGCTTTTATAGTAGTTATTTATTAATAAGAGAGGTTTAAATATGAAAATTTTTCACACACCGATAAAGGGTTCGCAAATAATCGCTAGCCAATACCATCACAATTTGAAAGCCGGCCAATGTATCGGCGTTATTAGCAAAGTAGATGGCAACATCATCAAATTTATTGATCGTAACGGCGAAAAGGATTCAATTATATGGCGTTTTAAATCGGGCAATAATAAAACAATTCATTTCACGGCATAAAAAAGGGGTTTAAGAATGAAATTATTATCAACCACCGGCAACACAAAAATAGAAAAGACTATTAAATGATCTTAGCTTGTAAGCTAGCTTTTATTAGCTATACTAAATTAAACTAACAAAGAGAGAGATAACACTATGCTTAATAAATGCCATTTAGACCAAAAAACAGCCGACAAACTAGGCGAGAGCTTCTACCGTGTTAACAATGATAGCAACGGAAATCCGCGCTATGTCATCCACTGGGGTGCGTTTGGCCTTGATGATTACAATGAATCGCTGGCGCTTGCAAAGTCTATAGGCTATAAGGCTTATAGAGCTAGCGATTTTGGTGGCGGTTTTGTCACTTCTAGCTATAACTTAGAAAACGAAGCCGAAGCAATCATTGACGCGAGAGGGGTTTAATCATGCAGGACTACAAATACGGCTACAAAAGCACGCGACAAGCCAGCAATTGCGCGACAAGCAAGCGCTCAATATCACGGTTTGAGATGTTTATTTTCGACATTTTAGGCGGTTTACTGGGAGCGGCTGCGCTCTTAACGCCTTGTCTTTTATTTATTTACTTATGAGGGTTTTATGATGATACATTGTAAGCAATTTTCAGACAATTTGAGGCATTCTATAGAATCAGCTATCAACCTTATCAATCCCGATATTGACTTACAGCTGATAGATTCCAGCTATGAAAACGACGTATCGGACTCAATTACAAGTGAGGAATATAAATTCCAGATATTTTTACCTAATACACTGGAGGCTTTGCATGATCCTGGAAATGAGGAATTTGGATTCTTTAACTATAAAGGGGACATAGACGGATGGGAATGCGAGCCAGAGGACCATAATTTTGAGTCTATTGTTAAACGAATCATTCAGCGAATACAGTGGGGCAGCTAATGGAACAATCAGAGTCTAATCAGTATTTTATAGATATGTTTTTAGAATACTTTAACAATTTTTTAACTTATGAATATTTTGCAGAATACTTTGCGCTGGATCTTGAGGTAGCTAGATATATTATTGATCATGGCCGTAAACTGTATCAAGCGGAGTTCGACTAGATGCGCCCGATAATCGTACCGGATGCCGCTATAAAGCAATATAACGACAGGTACGCCGCGACTATAGCTAAGTCTATAGCGCTGGCTACTGTTAAACCAAAACCATGCGCGCCAGTCATAGACGAAGACGCGCTTTATATTCAATACAACATGAGAGAGGGCAAACAATGAAAGTATTAATTGAACTAGAGTTCATTGACGTACCAAAAGAAGAGCTAGCGGAAAGCATGTTAAAGGATAGTGTTTACACTTTAATAACCGACTTAATGGACAACGACTCCCTAGCCTATACTATAGAGGGCGAACAATGAAAGAATCACTGTTTCACCTATTTATACTAGCCACACTAGGCTTTTTTTATTTAACAATCATAACAGCATACATGGACGGGAGGTTATAAAATGAATTATGACGTAGTAGGTAGAATGAAGTTTAAAGACAAAGGAAGCTTTTTTGCGGGCCTTTATAATCTAATCAAAAGTGAGATATATTTTGACGCTAATCCAGTGAAGCTGACTGTTGAGGTTAACCCTTGCGAAGAGTTTATGTTGCTTAACCACGAAACAGAGCATGATTTTTACAGTAGTATTAAGAGTTTAATGGATTTGAATCTACATTTTGAGGCGAATCCAAACTGTTTACAGATAAGTTTAACGGGCGGCTTATAAAATGATATACGATAAAGAATTCCCTTTTATAGTGAGCTTTGCATAATGGATAAATTAGCGATTAATATATTCTGGTTCACGGTAAGCGGGTTTATCATTGGCGGTTGGATTGCCTTAAAAATAACCCTTTGCTAACGTTTTAACATTAACCTTATACGGCCCTTAATTGGGCCTTTTTTATGCCCTAGCACTTTGCCTAGCTTTGCTGGTAGAATCGAATACAGACACACACGGGAGCTAATACAATGTCTATAGAAGCAGTAAACTGGTATGACCTAAGCCATAGGGCCAGATCTCTAATATCAACAGATTGTGAGCCTAATTACATAAGATCGATATTAGATAGAGCAGTGCTAACATTTAGTGAAGAACAGATTCAGCAGATTGAAATTGCCCTACATGCGGGCAATTCCGATACTGTTAAGAGTGTTATTTATGATCAGTTTATAGATTGTCTATTTAATGATGTAGATTAGAGCCTATAACCGCTCAGTGGACCGCCTTACCTCACCTTTTTCTTTATCCAATACAATCAAGCACATAGATTGACCGCTAACATAGCCTTGCTCATTGTGCCACTTGTCAGAGCTTGGCAAACCTGCAAACGATTCAGTAATACACCCGCCATAGGTCTCCATTGTCGTATTTTTGCTATGAATATGGCCATGGTAGCAGTATCGGTGCTTAGTTCTGCCCCAGATCTCAGGGTACTTGGCTGTAAAATACTCAGCTAACTTGTTTGGTTTAGGTGCATGACCATGCGAGACAAGAAAAGCAGTTTTACCCCACTCAAACACCCAGCAAGGTGCATCACTCATCTCAATTGTTACTCGCTTGTTATTGCGCCAGTACGCTTGCTGGTGAGCTTTTATCGCCATGCTAAGCACTGAGTCATGATTTCCCTTAACATGCCTTACAATTACTTTTTTGTACCGTTTTAGGGCTTCCTCAGTGATAAAAGACAACACTTCTAGGCCAACTGCAAAGATTTCTTCTAAATGACCATCGGTATCGACCCTGGTGCCTTTCGTAGTAGTAGATTCAAAGTTATCTGAGTGAAAAAAATCACCTAATTGATTGATTACTATCGTTTCACAGTCTGGTGCATTGTTCATAAGACGCATAAACACGTCTTTATGACGTTGAGCAGCAATCTCAAGGTTATAATCATCACCGCTAATGCTCTCACTTGCCAGCATTCCAAAATGTGAGTCACCAATATTGACTACGGCCAGCTCATTACCCTTAATTTTCTTCTGCGGCTTCGGTACAAACGGTGATTTACCTTTTTGGTACTCAATAAACGTGTCAAGTGCGCGCTTTACTGCTTCTAACTGGTCCTCATGCGCCAGATTACTCTTAACCCACTGTATTTTGACTTGTCCGTCATCGCCGTATAGCGTAGAAACACCTTTAGCCACAAAGCCGTCTGGAACAGTGCGAGTCATATCGTGCTCAGGCGACCAACCACGTCTAGCGGCATTCTTTTTGACGTTAGCAATGTTTTGCTGCACATTCCTAATGCTAATATCAATTAGATCTGCTGCTTCTTTAACCGTATTAGTGTCAAGCCTAGCTTGGATTGCTCTACGCTGCGGCTCTGACTCGCAAAATTCTAGTAAACTCTCATCAATCATCACCTAATTCCTCCATGTGTAAGTTATTTGCATGTGCTACAAGCGTAGTTAAGTATCCGATTGCGGTCATCATACTCTCGTCGTGCGGATTAAAGCTATAGACAAGCGAAGTTTGCTCATCATCAATAGGTGAAACTGCTAATAACACGAATTGTATCGGATCAAATTCAACTGCCTGCGAATCTCTTATCGCTTGCAGCAAGATTGCTTCAAACTCACTTAATCCATCAAGATCAATGTGGTCCTTAAAGTTAATTACGTTAGACATTGCGCTTTACTCCTGCATTCCATCGATCAGGCCAAGCTGGACAAGGCCAACCTTTCTCTGATAACCACTTGTGCAATATGTTGTATACCTTGTTGTGCTCATCAACCGCTAAATCCTCGGTAAATGCCTTTCTTACCACCGCTGCCTGCACTGGTTTCCATAGATTTTCTTTAACAGTGAGCTTTTGCCAAGGTATTTCAAATCCCTCTTTCATTGCGGCAAGTACGACGCGCTGATCAAGTCCTGCATCGTTGAGCTCGTTAGCTAAAAGATCGCACCAAACATGAAATGAATTACGTTGAGATTTAGTTTTCGGCTTATCCACGGCGCTAATCGCCGTAATTGTGACCATATACCCGTCTTTGCTGTATTCAATAGGCGCATTTAGCAATGCTGCATGTAATTGACACCTTTCTGCAACCTTAAATTCCATCATTACCACCTCGCAAGTAGTATAAAAATCCATCGGTCGGCTGAGTGCAAGCTAATTCCTCGTCCGATAGCGATGTAGGCTCATTCCTGCGCCGCTTAAACCTTTCTATATCTTGTCGGTGAACACCCATTGCCTCAGCTATCTCGCTATCAGTTAGCTGAGTATGGTCCAGCAATTTCCTGACCTTTCTCTCCATGCCATCGTTAAAAATCATAATCCCTCCTCCTTAATTACACGTTTAACGTAATCTGAATCAACTCCACAAACTTCTGCGTGCCAAAGTTCTCCGTCAAGATAGCCTTTAGCATTGTTAATTAAATTCCTTTCTTCCTGTGAGGGCTGACGCATCATTACCTGGTCCCAATTGTGCTTATCAATCAAAGCCAGCTCGATAACAGATAGCATCAACTTCTTTTGCGGCGATGCCCAGCACTCAGAGCTGTGATCATAGCCAAACATAGGCGCTAATCGTTTAACAACAGAGTGAATCTTAATGAAGTTATTTCTCCACTCTAAGTTTTTAGTCTTCCCTGCTCGGCTGCTAGTAGTCACAGTTTTAAATTTCGATTCCATAGTTGCGTTACGATCTTAGTTTTTTGTGCATCCATATCCAGCGTGTTGATATGCCACCCATGCACGTTAGTATTCTTGGGTAGCGGTGCGCTGTAAACTAACCCACCATTCTCCATTGATCTTAGCGCCCTGTTAATATCGCTTGGACGCTTATCCATAACCTCAGCATACTGCTTTGCGGTCTTACCTGAACTGTTTTTAACCAGCTTATAAAGAACAACTCTAATCGGATCTTTCTTTACCGCTTCATAATTATTTCTATGCGTATTAGTAATCACTTACATTCCCCTCTAAAGGCATTGCCTTACCCTCTCTGCTTGTAAATTGCATACTGTCTTTGTGGAAGTATAACCCAAAATCTAGCTCGGTCCCATCTTGCCGGTTTTTAACAAGTTTTAGATAAACATCTGGCTGATTTAAAAACTTTTCGTCAAAAGGAAAATTGTTATCCTTGAGCGCCATAGCTTTTTCTCTAGCCTTATTCCTAAACACTACAAAAACTTTATCCGCTAAATCAGATATTTCACCAGCACCTCGAATACTAAACTTACCAACCTGCTCGTTCTCATCCGAACCTTTACGCATGTGACACACTAAATGGATGTGCATGTTGTACATTTTAGCGGCTGCTCTTAACTGATTAACAAACTCACCTTGAGCTGTGTAGTCTTCACGACCAACGCCACACATGGTTAGACTATCTATCGCTAAGTGATTGATGTCAAGCTCTTGTCCGGCATAATGCACAAGTCCAAGTACACGCTCCTGCGGAACTTTATCAAGACAATCATAGATGTGCCCTACCTCTTTCATTCTCTCCAACCAACCAAGTGCAAAGTCTTTCGATGGTGAGCAACCTGCTGCTTGCGAACACATCCATTGTAAAGTTTCTTCTGGCTTCATTTCCATTGACGCTACAAGACATCTGCGACCTCTAGCCATTAGATAAGTAAAAACATTACTCAGTAAAAGTGTTTTACCGTGACCATTAATTCCTGACCATATCGATAGCTGTCCTTGACCTAATCTCACAGCATTGTGAGTTTTTGACCACGGTAGTTTATCGCCAACTAACCCTGTACCACCCTCCAACTGCTTCAGCAGTCTATCGCCATAAGAGTTGAATGCGCCAATTTCTTGACTCTCTTGCTTTCCAATAAAACCTAGTAACTCTTTATCCGTAATATCAATCTTTTGCATCTCTCTCTCCTAGTGTTTCCCATGCTTTTGCTGCTGTCTGCGGAACTACAGCATTACCTAAAAGTCTAATTCTGTCCACCCTATCGGCACACCCATCAACCACTCTGCCCACTCTGGGTTCAGGCAGCCACTTGGCATACTCGGATCTTTTACCTTGGCGCATAAGTAACTCTTGTTGTCCATGTGCACTTGGCTTTTGCTTCCCACTGGCCCGCAATCCTTGTACTCGCTCGCTCTGGGAGTCGGCCATGATATAGACCCGCTTTCTTTGGTGGGGTGCGCCAACTTCACGCGCTGAGAATATTCCCCACGCTGCTGCGTAACCATCTTCTTCCAAGTCGCTAATGACGCTGGACAATCCAAGCGATATGTGTCCTTCGACGTTTTCAAAAAAGCATCTATCTGGTCTGATGGTTTTAACATGCTCCCTGATTGTTGGCCACAAGTGTCTTGGATCATCTTCTCCTTTTCTCTGCCCTGCTGCTGAGAACGGCTGGCAAGGATACCCGCCAGTGATAATGTCAACTGCTCCTCGAAATAGGTGTGCTGGGAAGGTTTTAAGATTCGTCCAAATAGGCGCTGGATCCAACTGACCCGATTCCATCTTAGCGACCAGGTTCGCAATGGCGAAGGCTTCGATCTCCACATAAGCGATGACTCGATGCTCGACTCCAGCAAGCTCAATTCCTCTTTCGATTCCACCGTATCCGCTACAAAAGCTAATGACGGTTGGTAGTTCTTTGGTAATACCCACATTTATCTCTCCTTAAACCCATATTGATGTTTCTTGCGGTCCACTACCGCCTTTCTTAATCGTTAATACATCCCACTTATCCCTTAATTTTTTCGGACTCAGGATATTTGACTTCCAAAAATCATCGCTATTGGCAAACCTAAATAAACTTAGTATCTCGCTATGAGAACAGTTATCTTTTTCTCTCATCAATCTAATCTCATTAGCCCAAGATTCAATAGATGGTTGTCTATGCTTTGGATTCAAAGTTAAGATCAAATTGTAGATCGTTTTTGCTGTTTCAAGATCACCATTTTCGTAGTGTAGGTTCTTTTTAGGTTTACTTATAGGTTTGTGTCCCATATTTGGTACTGCTTTTGGGGAAATTTGGGCCACCCCCCGTCCCATATTTGGTACTGCCTCTACTGCAAGGAAATACTGATTACTGGAACCCTCAACTTTAATTCTACTAAGCACTTCTTGATCACTTAAAACTCGCAAAGCTTTCAATACAGTTTTTCTATCTAGCGATGTCTTTCTTGAGATGTAATTCACACTAGGATTACACTGGCCTGTATCACCATTATGACAATCTGATAGGCATAAAAGCACTAACTTCTCAGAGGAAGGCACTTGTATACCCCAAGCCCAGAATGTCGCCTGTGCACTCATACAGAGCCTCTCAGCGCCATAAATGATGCTAGCTCATCGTTCTTATCTTCTTTTGTCTGCTTCAAACCTTTTTCTCTCCTGCTTTGCGATATATCTAAATGCAATTCGTGATAACCAACGGGCTTTATCCTGCGTTTTATGTGACATTCGTATCCATCGTCAGGAAATAACTCGTGATACTTCATTCCAACGCTATCAATAACTTCATTAGCACCACAACCAGACCAGCACTTGATTAAGACTTTGCCATTTTCTGCTTCATCGATACAAAGAGATGGACTCTTATCATCGTGTGCAGGACATAGAGCAACCCAAGACCTAGTGTGACCTTTTCTAGCCTTAACCTCTTTGGCGTGATTAAGTTTTGACACTAGCTTGTCTGCTGACATACTGCTGGCCCCCTAAGAAAATTCTTCTTCACAAGCACAAATTCTCTAGCGCGAGTCTCAGGCACATGATCTTTCCACTGGTAAACAGCTTGGACTTTACAGTTGTAGTATTCAGCCACTTCCATAGGTGAACCAAAGAACTCTACTAACTCTTCGTAACTTACTTTCATACATACCTCCAATTGATGTGAGCAATGAATGTAATCCAGCTTACATTAAATAGCAAGCGTTTTATTTATTACAAATCGTTAATTGTTTTTTTAAATAAATTAAACTATAGTTCAACCTCAGTTCTGAGGAGGACAATCACATGAATAACATTCCAGACAACCCCGCAAGAGTAGCACCACCAGAGCCACCTAAAGGCTTTTCCATTGATGAAGCTAAGTTTGATTTCTTAGAAAACTACTTAGACTCAGATGATACAAACACTGCGTTCCATGAAGTTTTAGAAGATGTCGTTTTTGGGAACGGTTTGCTTCATGCCTGGTTGCGTAAACTTTATACAGCAAAAGGCGATGAAGTAGAGCTGGATATGAAAGATCTTTTAAAAGATGTTGTGTCTGGCTATGTTGAGGGTAACATATGAAAGTTAAACAGTTAGCAGAAAATGGTCTTACTGGCTCTGACATTGGTGACGCTATGTCTGCCCTGGCGGAAGCTGGATGGTTTGAGTATGAACTAATGGCGACCATGAATAACTACATGAAGTCTAACGAATTTGTTAATGGTTATGCGTTTGCAAAACACATGGAGGCTTTATCTTTAGAATTATGGCGAACAGAGCAGAAAGCTATAGCAGAGCGTAACGCTGATAAGGAGTTGCCATTCTAATGACTCCACTAGAGGCAGACTTCAATCCGGTAAACCATGAGCACCGAGGTGTTAGATACGAGAAGCATTCTAGGAAGCTAAGGTCTGGAACTAATCGCTTTATATCTGATGCAAGTTGCCTCAAGTGCGGATCTTACACTAGAGTCTGGGTAAGCAAAGGCAGCACATCTAAGTGCGTAGCTTGTAAACAAGAAGCGCAAAGAAAGGTTATTGCAAAGAAAGAAGTCAAAGCAGGCTATGTAGCTGTAGATGTTGAGAAGCGTAGAGCTATAGAAGCCCATCAGGAAAGAGCAAACGAGCACTATAACAATCTTTAAGGAGAGGAAAATGAATAAGTCAGAAAGTATAAGTAGTTTAGCAAAAGCGTTATGTAAAGCTCAGAACGAAATGGGTGGTGCTGTTAAGGATGCAAAGAACCCGTTCTTTAAATCTAATTACGCCGATCTCACAGCGGTCATAAAAGCAATCAAAGAACCGTTTGCTAACAATGGGCTATCTTACTCGCAGTTCCCTGTTACATCTGAGGGTGGCGGTGGAGTAGGTGTTGTAACTGTGCTAATGCACTCGTCAGGCGAATGGCTAGAGTCAGAGTTTTACTTGCCACTTGCTAAGAAAGATCCGCAAGGTGGTGGTTCAGCTATTACCTACGCTAGACGTTATGCTCTACAAGCAATGGCTGGCATTCCTACAGCGGATGACGATGCAGAGGCAGCGATGATGCGGGGAAAGCCCGTTGAGGAGTCAAGAGAAGAGCTATGCGACAAGGCAGTTAAGCGTCACATAGATTCTCTACAGTATATCCGCAGAGTGCTAATCGAGCCTACAAGTGACAATGTAGCGTTAGCTAAAGAAGCCTTTGGCGAGATACCAGAAGAAGATCAACGCGCTATGTGGGTAGCACCAAGCAAGTGTGAAACAGCATTTTTAACAACAGAAGAACGTAAATTACTCAAGGGAGCATAATTATGAAAGAAGAAACTGGCGGTTACGTATTAATGATTACAGTTATAGCACTACTTGCAGCTTGGGTTACGCATATAATCCACTGTTTAGTTTATGCAAAATACTTACTGCTTATTGCTGGAGGATTTATATTCCCAGTAGGAGTTGTTCACGGTATTGGCATCTGGTTTGGAGTTGGGTGGTAATATGTGGAATTATAGAATTGTGAAAGAAGGTACTGAAATTTCTATAAAAGAAGTGTTTTATGATGCAGATAAAAAGCCTATAATGTACGGAGCTGCTCATGTCACTTTAGACTTAGAAGGGGAAGAGCCTGTTAAGAATGAAGCGATTTACATTGCTAACATGTTAACTTACATGGCAGATGCACTTAACGCACCAATATTAAATGTAGATGATTTTGAAAGAAAAGAAGAAGTTAATAACCCAACCAAAAATTTACACTAGGAGAGAACTATGAGTAATTATGATAACAACAACCGAGGCGCTATCTGGAAAAATGAAGATCGCAAATCAGATAAGCACCCGCAATACAAAGGCAGCATTACTGTTGATGGCGTAGACTACTGGCTAAGTGCCTGGATTGGCAATAAGGATAATCCTAAAGCTCCTGCGTTAAGTTTAAGCGTTCAGGCTAAGGATGAGCAAGCCAAGCCTGCTAAAGCTGCTGCAACACCAGCAGATGACTTTGATGATGATATGCCTTTCTAGTCATGGCCGCTAAAAAGAAAGCAAAAACTTCACAAGAGTTACGTAAGGAATCACTCAAGCTTATTCAAAAGCTAGTTAGGCTGATGGAGTCTGATGACAATGGGTACTGTACTTGCGTAACCTGTGGAGTTACAAAGAAGTGGAACGAAGGGATGCAAGGCGGTCACTTTATACCTAAAGGCTCTAGCAGCTATTGGGCTTTAGAGATTGACAACATTCATCCCCAGTGCGCTTATTGTAATCAGTTTGGTATGGCTCATGGTGTTGCTGCTCAGAATTATACAATTTACATGCAAGAACTTTTTGGCAAAGAGTTCGTTGAGCAAATGCTTGCAGACGCAAAGAAGCCGAAGAAGCTTTACGCTGCTGACTATAGAGACATGATCGAAGATTTTAACGAAAGAATACTTAGACAATTAGAGAGAATAGGGCAATGATTTCAGTTATTAGCATTACCGCAGATGATTCAGTATCACAAAAATGTTTGATGGCAGAGTATTTGCCGGAAGATAAAACTTTAATTTTAAGTATTGATGGGTACGAACAACCTTACACCTTTACTATAACTGAGAGCTCAACAGCTATCACTATGGGTAAATTCTTATGTGAGTGCGGGATTGACATTGAAGATCTTGAGGGCGAACTTGATTCTCTTCTAACGGATTTATAGGTTTACTTACGACATTGGGGAGTTGAACCTCCTTGGGTAGCGCTGGCCTACCTTATCCCCAAAGCCAGCCACTAACTAATGAGAGAGAGATTATGACTGATAACGTAAACCATCCAGCACACTACACCAAAGGCAGCATAGAGACTATTGACTACATAGTTGATGTTCTTGGTGACGTTGACGCTTTAAGCTACTGTCACGGTAATGTTATTAAATACACCGGAACAAGGCTAAGGCACAAGGGAAATACGATAGAAGACGCTAAGAAAGCGGTTTGGTATTTAAACAAAATGATTAAGATTATGGAGGCTAGTGATAATGGGTAAGGGATCGAAGCCAAGACCTATTGAGATAGGCAGAGAAGAGTTTAGTAAGAAGTTTGACGGGATAGACTGGAGCAATACTAAGGAGGGCTCTATAGAAAAGAAGAAAGCCTCCAAGAAGAATGAAAATAAGATTCTTCCCAGAGGCCGTAAGAGTTAATTAATCTTCCAATGATGCTTTTTGAATAAACTGTCGCGTAGTATTCACTATCACACTGTTAGCCTCAGCTATAAACTTCTGCCTGTCAGTTGGCATTACTTTAGGGTATCGAGCGAGAATATCTCTGCCCGACTGAGTAGTTAGAAGTATACTCACACCTTTCACTCCGCCAACTATAGCTAAAGCATACGGAGACGTAAGAGATCCAACTCCAGCAGCTCCGGCAGCAGCAGAACCAAACCCTGTAGCAGATGTTCCACCCCTATTAACACCACCGCCAGAAAGTATTCGTCTAGCCTGAGCATTCATGCCTATGGCCTGACCAGATTGCGCTCTTGGAATACTATTAACAAGCTTGATAAATCCGTTAAGACTTTCTTGCTCGGCCTTATCAAAGATAACCTTTCTTGCTGATGAAGTCTTTTGTAGCTGGCCTATAAACTGTTGAGCGTTAAATTCTCCGCTTTTAGATGCGTTAGTCCAAGCGTCCTGAAGAACGGAATACTTTGCAGCTTGCTTCCCGCCTTTTTCGGTATTTGCAAAAAGCTGTTGTGCTCTTGCGGTTCCTGTACCAAATGATTTGTCTTGCTTAATAAAGCTTGCAAGTATTGTATCAGTGTCGATGCCTTCAGTAAGAGATCGCTTTAATGCTCCTTTTTGAAAAGGAATTACGTTTGACTTATAATTTCCATCCGCCTTCTTCCACATTTTAAATACATCGTCGCCAGCAGCTAATGCAGCAGTCTCAAGATCTTTTTCAACCGCTTTCTTTATTTGAGTCAAAGCTGAGACCTCAGCGGGGCTGCCTGTGCCATTTTTTACAGCATTCTGAGCTTGAGTTATTGCTTTGCCTAACTCAGATCTATATTCTCGTAACTGACTCCATGTCTTTTGAGCGCCAGGATCAATGCCTTTTTGAATATAGTTTCCAAGCCTGTCAACTATAATCGACTCGACTGGCTTCTTAGTGGTTGCGTTAACAACTCTTTGCACTCCGGCTTCTGCCGGATTTTTTCCCAGTAGATCCCTATTGGTTTTAAGCTGCTTCAATACCGCTAGGCTTACTATTTCTGTCTCAGTCATGGGAATAATACGGTTACCCATTATCTTGGCTATTGCATCGTATTCTTTACCGCTTGCGGCTTTATTCCTATCTAAAACCTTTCTTAAAGAAGTTTGCAATGTAACGCCAACGTCATCAACCACACCGCCGATAGATCGAACCATGTTGTCTGCCGCATCTCTTAGTGCAACTAATTGTTGGTTTCTGAACCCAGACATACCTATAACTGGAACTTGATCTAAGACTGCCTCTACTACTTTTATTCCTCTTGAGTTTCTAGCCTCACCCAAAGTTGTTGGAACTTTAAATTTTGCTGAAAGATCTCCAATTTCTTTAGTGATCATTTTGCCAGCTTCACTTCGACCCAAAAGCCCCGCCGCAGCTCCCGCTCGGTTAAGAACAACAGTTGTTGCTAGGCCAAGTTGACCGCCAGCATATGCGTCTTCAGCTCTGCTAGAATCTTCTTCTGCGTCTTTAAAAAGAATTGCTTCAAGGCCAGCAAGATCAGCAGTTTGTTTAAAAAGCTGTCCAGTTTTCACGGCTCCAATGTTCGCAAGATTGGTAGACATTGTTGGAAGCATAGTTCTGCCTCCTGAGATCGGGCTAAGAGCTAAAGGAGCTATCATCCCAGCAACATCGCCAATTGATGAAGTTAAACGATTATCAGATCCTCTACGGTCAATTTCCTCAAAAGCTCTATCGTAGAATGAGGTGTAATCTTCTTTAAGCTCACCAGCACCAGGAACTCCAATGGCCTCAGCACCACCAAGAGCCATCTGCCCAAGGCCAACACCACCCTTTAAAACACCACCACCAACAGATCTACCAAAATCCTTGAGACCGCCACTATCTTGCGGGCTTACTTCTGCTGCTGCGTTAAAGATCTCATCAAACTGCTCAGGTCTATCAATAGCATCACGCGCATCGAAGACCTCTTGAATTCCTTGAGCTTGCTCGTTTAAGTTCTCCCACTCATTAACCATTACTTTAAAATCAGGAGTGCTGGTTCTACCATCTGCTTCAGCTTTTACAATCCACTGACCAACTTCATCAAGAGCTGAACCCACTGCGTAAGCATTATCTCTATTGTTTACTGGATCATAATAATCCTCAACTACATTGATTGGGCGTTGCAGCTCTTCAGTGCTACTCATCCCTATGGGCAAAGAAGATTCTTGCAAAGCCTTCATCTCAGTAATCTGAGCTAAAGGGTTATCTGTAGATCCATCTAACGCTGCAATAACTTTGTCTTCTGACGCTCTTACAGCCATATCTTCATCCGTCATTGTTGACACATTTGCAAACGGTATTTGATTATCTTGTGGCATTAAATTAATTCCCAGTTTTATATTTGTTAATAATATCTTGTGCTACAGATCTTAACACAGGGTTGCCAGTAGCCGACTCTATAGTGGATGGTTTATTGCCATAAGCATCGGTAGATAATCCTGAGTTAAACCCCATCTTGCTTCTGTAAACATTTACGGCTGATTGACCTGCTTTCCTAGAAGCTTCATCTATATCTTCACTGTTTAAATCTCCGCCAAGCTTTCTAAATTGATCTATTTGATATTCAGACCATGCACTTGCAAAGTTTTGCCCTTCTTTATTTACTCTTGAAAGACCTTGGTTTTCAGAAACCCAGTTCTCCATAAACTCAACTCTACTTCGTAACACTTGCGAGGCAATTTTATTATTTTTTATGATGCGTCTGTTACCCGCAATACTCTTATCAACACCTGGAGCCATAGCTAATGCAACCAAAAGCTCTCGCTCACTATCATTACCGCCAAACATTTCAAGTCTTTCAGCACCCATCTGGCTAGACAAAGCTATAGCAGCCTCTCGCATACCTACTTGATCCGCTAATTGCAACTCTTCTTCGTCGGAGAAAAAGGGCAGGCCGATACCGGTGGCCTGCATTAAATCAACTGCACCAGATTCCAGTGCAGCTACTCCACTTGTAAAAGCGCCGCCAGTTTTTAATCCATTATCCAACAAGCCCTCAAACTTGCTCATCGAAAGGTCGCCTTGAGAGGCTGCAATAAACTTTTCTCTTTGATCGTTTATAGCTTTTGCATCGCCAGTAGAAAGTCCTTCAGCTAACTTTCTCAAACTCATTGGTGTCTCTCCTACGCCACCAGTGAATTTAGGAACATTCTGAGTCGTTGTGTAACCTGTTACATTGCCATTCGCATCTACAGTTTGTTGCGTAGTGGTTAAAGCTGTTTGCTTGTTGTAATAAGCTTGAAGAGCATTAGCTTTTTCAGTTTCACCATTTTTTCGTAATGTAGCTATCTCATTAATCGTTTGAAGCTGTGCGCTAGGCTTCTCCTTGCCCAACCTTAGCTCTGTAATGTCAAATCTATCTTGAATTCCCTGTTGAGTTGCTGCCTGCTGAATAACTTTTTCTCTTTGAATCTTAGCGGCTATTGCTCGTTCTTCTTCTCGAACTCTATCATCTCTTACTGTTTTTGCTATTAGATTCGTTTTAGCAATTTCTCTAGCCTTTTCGATATTTCCTTGATTTACCGCATCCAAACTTCTCTTGTAATTCTTTTCATCTACAGCAGCAGCAGCAGCTAATTGATTAGCCTTATACGCCGCTCTTTGATCATCAAAGCTCATGTCTTGCTTTATGATACCAGCCTCGCCAGCAAGCCTTGCTTGTTGAGCTTGAGCTGCTTTCGCCGCTGAATCAATTTCTGCTTGACGAGCGCCTTGCATACCTTGTACGCCAGCACCTAAAGCGTGACCAATACGCTGAGATAGATCCTGAGTGCCACCGCTAGAAAGTAAAGATAGCCCTGCGTTAATGGCAAACTGTCTCTGACCTGCTCCTGGATTCTTAAACGCATCCATGAAGCCTTGACCTTCGTTTAGAAAGCGCTGTCTTGGACGTTGTGCAATTGTTTTAGCTGTCTCTGCGGCTTGAGCTTGTTGAGCTAAAGTGTTTTCCCTTAATGCGTTTTGATTCGCTATCATTGCTTGCAAGCGAGGATCATTATCAGGAGCCACAGAAGCGGGAGGAGCTACAGAAGCTACAGGAGCACCTTGGGACGCTTCAAATGCAAGTCGTTCTGCTCTGACTGGATCTACAGCTTGCACTGGCATATCAGCAGAAGCTTGACCAAACATGCCTAAAGCTTCGTTAAGTCTTTTTTGAAAATCATCATCTTGGATAGCCATATTATACTAATCCCGCTCCTGCAAATTGTTGGTTTAACATACGAAGTT
>UPTN01000158.1_pt1 | contig 37829 bp, 28 predicted proteins | sample 2160111 | NCBI WGS metagenome assembly UPTN01 (sample SAMN06265058, study PRJEB28932) | marine metagenome | isolation source: Columbia River Estuary | place: USA:Columbia River Estuary, USA | collected 2014-05-05
GCCAACCGCACTTGGTCTGGTCTGGCTGGGCCCGGTGATATCGGTTATCCAGCACCTGGTTAAACCGGACATGCGGGCGACGGCATCGGCCGTTTTTCTGTTTATCAACAACCTGATCGGAATAGGTTTGGGGACGGTGCTGATTGGCGCTTTATCCGATGCTCTGCAGGTCCGTTTTGGAGATGACTCGTTACGCTACTCCATCCTGGCGGGAACCAGTTTCTATGTCATGGCAGCCGGATTGTTTTATATGGCAGCACGCTGGGTTGAGCAGGACTGGGAGAACTGAGTCCGGAAAAATCGTTTAATCCGGCCGGTTTCTACCAAGAAGCCGGACCCAAAAAACCAGTTCTGCCAACATGCCGAGCAACATGAAAATTGCCGCGGGCAACGCCATGCCAATAAAATATAGCGCCATGGCCAGCAACAAAAACAGAAAAGTAAGCAGGTGTCGGTTCATCGATCCATCTTAAATCACAATCGAACCCGACAACAGACAACAGACAACAGACAACGACTTTCAGTAAAATGCCCACCGCTACAAATACGCCAAAAGGTTTCGCCTGAAAATGACAAAAAGAAAAATCATCATCGATTGTGACCCGGGACAGGACGATGCCGTGATGTTATTGCTGGCTTTTGCGTGCCCACAGGCATTCGAGATACTCGGCGTCACGACCGTGGCCGGTAATGTGCCGCTGGACCTGACTCAGCGCAACGCCAGAATCATGTGCGAACTGGCGGGCCGTACGGATATCGCAGTCTATGCTGGCTGTGAAAAGCCAATGCAACGCAGCCTGATAACGGCCGAAAACGTACACGGAAAAACCGGTATCGACGGCGTGGATATCTACGCGCCCGAACTACCGTTGCAGGATCAGCACGCGGTTGACTTCATCATCGAAACCCTGCTCGCGGCCCACGACAACACCATTACGCTGGTGCCGACCGGCCCGTTGACCAATATTGGTCAGGCCATTCAAAGACAACCGGCCTGTCTGCCCAAAATAAAAGAAATTGTCATGATGGGCGGAGCCATGCGTGAAGGCGGCAACACCAGCCCTTCGGCTGAATTCAATATTCTGGTTGACCCCGATGCCGCACAAATCGTCATGCACTGCGGTCGGCCGTTGACCATCGTGCCGCTGGACGTGACCCACCAGGCCCTGATATCACAAGACAGGCTCGAAAGAATTCGTCAAAGTCATTCACCGGTGGCAACTGCCGTGGTGGGGATGATGGAGTTCTTCAATCGCTTCGACAGCGAGAAGTACGGTAGCGAGGGCGCCCCACTCCACGACCCCTGCACCATTGCCTACTTGCTCAAACCCGAACTGTTTAAGGGTAAACTGTGCAATGTGGAGGTTGAAACGCAATCTCCGTTGACGCTGGGACACACCGCGGTGGATTTTTGGGGTGTAACAGACCGCACCCGCAACGCCTATTGGCTTTATGAGATAGACGGGGACGGCTTTTTTGAGTTACTGATTGAACGGCTTGGTTTATGAAAAAAGACATATCGATTGCCATTATCGGCTCCATCAACCTCGATATTGTGGCCACTGTGAAGGCTTTTCCAGAACCTGGAGAAACGGTCACCAACGCCGTAGTGCATCGTTTTCCCGGTGGAAAAGGCGCCAATCAGGCACTTGCGGCACACCGGCTCGGCGCATCAGTGTTCATGGTGGGCAGGGTTGGCAATGATCCGGCGGCCGAAGAGGCGCTGCAGACATTACGCAGCGAAGGTGTCAATTTAAGCTACTGCAAACCGCTGGAAGGCCACGCAACCGGCCTGGCCATGATCGTGGTGAACGAGTCGGGTGAAAACCAGATTGTCGTCGCGCCCGGAGCCAACGCCGCCTTCGACCCGGAGCACCTTGAGGTGCCGCAAACAGATGCCAAAATTGCCCAGCTTGAAGTACCCCTTGAAACAATCATCAAATCCGCTCGCGCGCACGACAGTTTCTTTTGCCTGAACGCGGCACCGGCCAAACCTGTGACGCAGGAATTGCTCGAGCACGTCGACCTGTTGGTCGTCAATGAAATAGAAGCCCGCACACTGGGCGAGGCCTTGGTTCATTATCACGGATTGCTGGCCACCACGTATGGAAGCGCGGGCGCCGTGCTGAGCCGCGACGGCCAGCAGCTTGCAAAGGCAACCGCGCCAAAGGTCAACGTCGTAGATACAACCGGTGCCGGTGATGCCTTCACTGCCGCGTTGACCGTGGCACTGGTGCGCGGAATCGAACCGCAGGCAGCATTGGAAGAGGCCTGTATCGTCGGCGCCCTGGCAACCACCAAAATGGGCGCGCAGTCATCGCCGCTAAAAGCCGAGGTTGAGGCCCATTTGCGGACGAAAGCAAACCAACCGGAGCCCGGTTGACTCAGATCTGCCAGTCGCCACAACTGTAGCAAAAAAACCACGCATCCGAGCACCTTCGTATTTTGCGCTGAACGTGCGAAAAACTAAGTATTTTTGGCAAGATAAGGTTGCCACTTTTACCCCAAACATTTAAAATTAACGGCTTAAGAACTTACAGTTTTTAGTCCTCTTCAAAGTAGACAACGGATGTGTACAACTTGCCGGTTTCGGCACCATAGTAAATCGACATCTCAACTAAATTAATCGTATTTTTCAGGTGGCAAATGCAGCCATTTGAAACAATGCACTCAACCTGATACCCGAAGTGAAACTGATATGACAGCACTACCCGAAAACCTCACAACTTTTTTCATCATTGTCGCCGCCATTCTGGCTACAATCGGTTTGTTTTTTCTTGTCGTAACCCGCATCTCCCTTATTTACCAAAATAATAGCGCTACTGCGGACCCTGATACGGCTCATATTTACTGGATCTATAAAAGCCCTCTGTTTATCAGAATGGCCGACCAGATGTTCGTTGTATCGTCCATCCTGTTGATGCAGTACAGCAAACTGGTAAGCGGCGTTGTAAAACGGTTAAACCCTTCATTGAAAGGCAAAAGGATATTGCAGATTTCCTGTGCCTTCGGCAACGTGTCTGAAAAAATAGCTGAAAGCTGTGAGAAACAAGGTGCGAAAGAATTCGTTTTGACGGATATCATGCAAAGTGAACTGGATAATGCTGAGAAAAAGCTGAAGCGTTTTGGAAACCTGTGCACCTACCTCAAGCAGGACGCTACCAGGATGGATTTTGAAGATCAGTCATTTGACTATGTCGTGGTCTTTTTCCTCCCGCATGAATTACCCCTCGACAAAAAATACAAACTCATTGAAGAGTCCAATCGAGTGTTAAAGCCGGGCGGCAAAGTAGTTTTCGGTGAGTTCCACAAACCGAGATCAAAAATCTTACAGATACTCGGCCGTATCTATTTCTACATTTTTGAGCCTTACGCGACCGAAATGTGGGATGACTTTGACCTTGCGGATGCGTTTGAGGAAAAAACGGACGGCACTTACAGTATCGAAAAAGACACCTTTCTTTTCGATAACTTCCAGGTATTGGCCGCAAAACGGTTGGCGTAATACGCTAGCCGGCCTGACTCAGGAATGACACTGGACGTCCGGAAGTAATAACCCCGGACGTCCGGCAGCGGTCAAATCACCTTGCTTTAATCTAAAGTCTCTAACCCACACGCGAGCAACTTTGCCTTCACGCATAGTGCTCGTTGCGGTTCAGATGATGTGCGGCGAAGACCTTCGCCGCGCTGGAACTTCCTAACGCTGTTCTTGCTGCTCTTTTTTCTGCAGCTTTTCAATCACCAGGCTGACACTCTGCAACAGCTTGCGTAACGGCATGGGCAAATCATCCCAGTCCATACTGTCCATGGTGTTTTTGACGCCCAAACCCAACTCGGTGTCGCCTTCTATTCGAATTCTGCGCTGAAAGAAAAGTGTGTCGGGATCGGCTCGCCGCGTTGCCAGCAGGATAAAGTCCTGACTGTCGCCGCTGATACTCACGTCATCGTCCAGTTCGCGCTCTATCGGTGTGAACTTGTTGCTGCCCACACTGATCAGCCAGTCGATACTCAGGTCGGTCACCCGGATTCTGATTTTTGCGCCTTCCAGAAACTCCAGTTCGCCATGCTGAAGCGGCTCTCTGAATGCCTGGTTCAAAACAAGCGAAAGCACCTGTTTCTGAACAGCGTATGGGACCAGTCGTCCCGGCAGGGCAATGGCTTTTTTTGCCAGGGGGAATACAAATTCGGGAATTGGCAGCATAATATAGCCTTGTTGGAATTGTCGTTTAGTATATTTGTCGATTCCGGCGATGTGTTGATACAGATCAATGTGTCGATACATTCAGCACATAGAATGTGCTCCCACTTAACCTGCAAACTGGAATTACTATGGAATTGGTTTGTCCGGCGGGGAATCTGCCGTCACTGAAAGCCGCTGTAGATAACGGCGCCGACGCAGTGTATGTCGGTTTCAAAGATGACACCAACGCGCGTCATTTCTCCGGACTGAACTTCACCGGACGTACTTTTGAAAAGGCCGTCAGCTACGCCCAGGACCGCGGTAAAAAAGTGTTCGTGGCCATTAATACGTTTCCACAGCCTGATGGGTTTGATCGCTGGAAAAAATCCGTGGACATGGCCGCCGACTACGGTGTGAACGCACTGATACTGGCTGACATGGGGGTACTGGACTACGCTCGCAACAAATGGCCCGACCTGCGCTTGCACCTGTCAGTACAAGCCTCTGTGACCAGCGCCGAGGGTATCCGCTTCTACCACGAAAATTTTGGCATCAGGCGCGTTGTGTTGCCGCGGGTGCTATCGGTCAGCCAGGTCGCCCATGTCATCACCGAGTCACCCGTCCCGGTTGAGGTGTTCGGCTTTGGAAGCCTGTGTGTGATGGTCGAAGGCCGCTGCCTGCTATCCAGTTACGCCACCGGCAGATCGCCCAACACTTACGGTGCCTGTTCGCCCGCGTCGCACGTACGTTGGGAAGAAACAGACAATGGCACCAATACCCGTCTCAACGGCGTGTTGATTGACCATTACGGAGAAGGTGAAAAAGGCGGGTATCCAACTTTGTGCAAGGGCCGTTTCCAAGTGGGCGACAACACCTTTTATGCTCTGGAAGAACCTACCAGCCTTAATACCCTCGCTATTTTGCCAAAACTGCGGCAAATAGGCGTGCGTGCCATCAAGGTTGAAGGCCGTCAACGCAGCCCTGCTTACGTGGCACAGGTAACCGCTGTAATGCGCGCGGCCATTGACCAGTGCATGCGCGACCCCGAAAATTATCAACCCAAAGACCAATGGATGCGAGAACTGGAAAGTGTTTCAGAAGGCTCGCAAACCACACTGGGCGCCTACCACAGACCCTGGCAGTAAATGTGAAAACAATGAAATTATCCATCGGCCCCCTGCAATATTTCTGGGAGCGCGAGACCGTACTGGACTTTTATCAGCAAGCAGCGGACAGCGCTGCGGAAATTATTTACCTCGGTGAGGTCATTTGTTCAAAAAGACGGCTGATAAAACCCGCTGACTGGGTCGCCATAGGCAATGAACTCAGGCAAAGCGGTAAAGAGGTGATCCTGTCTTCCCTTACTTTGTTGGAAGCCGCCTCCGAGTTAAGCAGTTTGAAGCGACTCTGCAGCAACGACGACTTTATGGTGGAAGCCAATGATGTGGCGGCCATCCAGCTACTCTCGGCTGCCGGCAAACCCTTCGTTACCGGGCCCAACGTCAATATCTACAATGAACACAGTTTAAAGCTGCTGGCCGGCAAGGGCTTAAAGCGCTGGGTGTTACCGGTTGAACTGGGCTTAAAGACCCTTGAAGACTTACAGGCGCAACGGCCTGAAGGCGTGCAAACAGAAGTGTACGCGTTGGGCCGCCTGCCGCTCGCGTATTCGGCTCGTTGCTACACGGCACGCTCACACAACCTGCCCAAAGACGATTGCCAGTTCAAATGCATCGACTACCCCGATGGACGGATGCTGAAAACCCAGGAGGATCAGCAGTTTCTCGTTCTCAATGGTATCCAGACCCAATCGGCCCTCACCCACCAGGTGCTGGACCAGTTGCCCGAATTGCACGCACGCGGCGTCGATGTGCTGAGGATCAGCCCCCAGTCAAGCGGAACCATGAGGATAATCGAGCTTTTTGATGCTGCTCGAAACGGTCAGGACCCCACAACACTAAACGATGAGTTACTTGCATTGCTGCCGCTTGGCGCATGTAATGGCTATCTCGTTGAACAAGCGGGAATGGATTACAGGTAAGAGGTTTCGCATGACACTCAACAAACTGTTTGATCATCATCGCCGCCAGGTGCACAGAAAGGCATGGGGCGACCTGCGCCAATTTGCGGAAGCATTGACCGCAACAGGGCAGTTGAAACAGGTAGACCAGTCCGTATCCGCCAAGCTTCAGGTCACTGCTTTATGTCGCCACAGCCTGATCAATAACGGCCCTGCCCTCTGGTTTGAAAACATAGAAGGCTCCGGAATGCCGGTGATGGGCAACCTTTTTGGCAATGAGCAAAGGGTGCTTACCGCGCTGGAGTTGGAAACACGGCAGGATTTACGCGATCTGGGCAAGGAACTCGCCTTCCTGCGCAACCCCAGCCTCCCCGATAGCCGGCAGGCCGCCCTGGATGTCGTACCAGGGTTTGCGCGACTGGCGCACATTACCCCCAAAAAGCTGGATCACGCGCCGTGGCAGGAAAACCTGGTTGAAGGTCCCGATGTCGATCTGGAAACCTTACCCATTGCGACCTGTTGGCCAAATGACGCCGGACCATTGATTACCTGGGGTATGGTGATCACACAAGGCCCTTCCAAGCCACGGGTGAACCTGGCCATATACCGACTGCAACTTATCGCCAAAAATAAACTGATCATGCGCTGGTTACCCCACCGTGGCGGTGCGCTGGACTTCCGGGAATTTCAACAGGCGAACCCCGGCAAGCCCTACCCGGTTTCGGTGGTGATCGGTGCCGACCCCGCCACCCTGCTGGCCGCGGTGACGCCGATACCGGACACCCTGTCCGAATATCAGTTTGCCGGCTTACTGCGAGGACGCAGAAGCAGGGTCGTAAAATCACCCTTGACCGGCCTGCCCATTCCGCATGGTGCGGAAATCGTCTTGGAAGGACACATTTATCCGGATGAAATGGCCAGCGAAGGTCCGTTCGCCGACCACACCGGGTACTACAACTCGGTTGCCGATTTTCCGGTCTTTACCGTGGAGCGTATCAGCAACCGCAGTAACCCGGTCTACCTGACCACCTATATGGGTAAACCCGGTGAGGATGAACCCTCGATCATGGCTTCAGCGCTCAACGAAATGTTTATCCCTTTGCTGCAGGAACAGTTTCCGGAAGTCGTGGATTTTTACCTGCCGCCGGAAGCCTGCTCCTACCGTGTCGCCATTGTCAGTATCCGCAAGCAATATCCGGGTCACGCGCGCCGCATCATGTTTGGCATCTGGTCGTGGTTACGGCAATTCACTTACACCAAGACCATCATCGTGACGGATGACGACATCGATATACGCGACTGGAAAGAGGTGATGTGGGCTATTTCCACCCGCGCTGACCCCGTACGCGACACCGTGCTGGTTGAAAACACACCGATCGATTACCTCGATTTCGCCAGTCCCAAGGCCGGTCTCGGCGGCAAGATGGGTATTGATGCGACCAATAAAATAGGCTCTGAGACCGATAGGCTTTGGGGTAGAATGGCCACCATGGATGCTGATACAAAAGCAGTTATCGAAAAATTGGCAAAAGAATTAGAACTATAATATCAAGCCTTTATATTACCTAACTCATGTTAAACATGAGCTATAGTAAGTAAATAATTCGAATAATAAAAAAAGGAATCGACCGTGACCCAGCCTCATTGGAAAAACAGCATCGCAATTACCGGTGCCGGCAGCGGCTTTGGTGCCGCACTGGCACGTCTGTACGCTTCAAAAGGCTGGAGTGTTGCCGTCACCGACATCGATGAAGACCGCGCCAGGCAAACCCTTGCCGACATTCAGAAGTACGGTAACAACAGTTTTGCTATGCGTCTTGATGTGACCAGCGCCGATCACTGGCAACTGCTGGAAGATGCCGTGACTCAACACTGGGGCGGTCTTGAAGTACTGGTTAACAACGCTGGCGTGGCAGCGGCGGGCAATGTCGAAGATACCAGTATGGAAGACTGGATCTGGGTGATGGATATCGATCTGATGGGCGTGGTTCGCGGTTGCCGCCAGTTCGCCGGCATGATGAAGCGTCAGAAGGCCGGTCATATCGTCAATATATCGTCTTTCGCCGGACTTGCGGGCCTGCCCTTCGTCAGCGCTTATGGCGTCGCTAAAGCCGGCGTGGTGGCCTTGTCAGAAGCGCTATGGGCCGAAATGCAACCACATGGCGTGGGTGTCACCGTGGCCTGCCCCGCCTTTGTCAAAACCAACCTGCTGGATTCCTTCCGTTCAACCCAGCCTGAAACAAGAGCACGGGTTACGCGCTGGATGGACACGTCCGGTATCAGCGCAGAGGATATCGCAGAGAAAATAGCCGCGGCTGTCAGCACCAACAAATTCCTGCTGCTAACGCACGCTCACACGCGCAGCGCCTGGAGAATAAAACGCTGGTTACCTTCCCGCTATTACAAAATGCTCGCGAAAAGCTCGCAAGGCTCAGCCTGAGACAAACTTAAGGCAGCGGGTACACCGGGTGCTCTGCATCCGGGAAATAAAACTGCGCCATATTCGGCTCCAGTTTTGCCAGTTTAGCCTGCCGGTTCTCCGGATCGGGGTGGGTGCTCAAAAACTGTGGTGTACGTGATTTGGAATTCGCACCCATTTTTTGCCACAGGGTTGCGGCGGCAGCGGGGTTATAGCCAGCCTTCGCGGCCAACTCGATGCCAATACGATCAGCTTCTTTCTCCGCAGCCCTGCTGTTGGGTAAGTTGACGGCCAGCATGGCGGCCAGAGCGGCACCTGTCAGCGCCACATTGGTATTGTCAGAAGCAATTCCGACCACGGCAATACCCACACTGGTGGCAATTTGCATCGACATTTTTTCGGCAGTGTGTTTGGCCAGCGCGTGCGATATTTCATGACCCATCACCTGCGCCAACTCGTCATCCGTCGGCTTTAGCTGCTCCAGCAGACCGGTATAAATAGCCATACGCCCACCGGCCATGCACCACGCGTTAACGGTTTCAGGGTCATCGATGACCACCACGCTCCATTCCCAGTTTTTGGTATCCGGACGCATTTTGATCGCTTCCGTGATCAAACGGCCGGTAATGGCGTTTACGCGTGCTTTGACCGCTGGTTTTTTTGCGACTTTACCCGCCTCGTCAAGCTGCTTGACCGTGGTTATATAGGCTTCCTTCGATGAGACGATGGCCGACTCTTCAGAAACGATCAACAATTGCCGGCGACCGGTGGGGCTGGTGGCGCACGCAACGGCCAGTGTCGCGATCAAAGCCGCAACCAACAAACGTTTCAAGGCATTCATGTTCATGGCGAGTGTATTCCTGTCATGTAGGTAAGGTTTAGACAGATTGTATCTGAATATTTTTTTTTGTGTTATTTGCCGAGAAAAAAACCGGGGTTAAAACCTCATATATTGCTAAGCTACACCACCTGAACTACAACTGTCACAGCAACAAAATCTACGGAGAAAAAACACATGCTGTACCGCCAATTGGGAAGTAGTGATCTGCGAGTTTCCGAAATCTCACTGGGGTCATGGTTGACCTATGGAGTGGCCGTGGAAAAAAAGAAGTCACGCGCTTGTCTCGCCAGCGCGTTCGACTGCGGCATCAACTTTATCGACACCGCCAATGTCTATGGCAAGGGCGCGGCTGAATCCTTTCTTGGCGATGCCCTGAAAGATCACGCGCGCGATTCGTACGTGCTGGCCACCAAACTCTTTTTTCCAATGACTGATACGGACGAGGGTCTTTCAGCAGAACAGGTTCACAAACAGCTCAATGACTCACTGCGCCGCTTGCGCACCGATCACATCGATCTGTACCAGTGTCATCGTTATGATGAAAACACACCATTGGAAGAGACCATGAAGGCGCTCACAGAGGTCGTCAAATCCGGCAAAGTCCGGTATATCGGGTTCAGTGAATGGACCGCACCACAAATTCAGGCAGCCATGGATATCGCGGGTGTCGTACCGTTTGTGTCCAGCCAGCCACAGTACTCCATGCTCTGGCGCACCCCTGAGGCCGAGGTGATCCCACTGTGCGCTGACAACGGCATCAGCCAGATCGTCTGGTCACCACTTGCCCAGGGTGTACTGACCGGCAAGTATGGCAAAGGCGCGGGTATACCCGCAGATTCAAGGGCGGCAAACCCGCAAATGAATATCTTTATCGACAGACTGCTGGGCAAAGACCTGCTAAAAAGCATCGATGGGCTGGAGCCTATCGCCAAGGACCTCGGTATCAGCATGACCCAGCTTGCGCTCGCATGGGTATTGCGTGAGCCCAACGTGGCCTCAGCAATTATCGGCGCATCCAGACCCGCACAGGTGATAGAGAATGCCGCAGCATCCGGCATCAAGCTGGATGAGGCAACCTTACAAGCGATTGATGAAGTTCTGGTGGGTTGTTACAAGGTCTGAATCACGCAATTGAAAACCGGCCGGCGCCGCGTGGCGTTGGCTGGTGGTGACTGATCTCGGGACGTCGCTTATGTCCGCATCAGGCGCTACAACAAGAACCGCTGCTTTCCTGAACCGGCGGGCAACTCACTGAACCATAAGAGCAGAATACGCAGCAATCACCCTGCAACGGGCTAAGCAGTACCCCACAAGCACGGCATTCATAAAACCACTGGCACGCATCCGTTGGCATGCTTTCAGTTTCCGCGTGACCGCACTCTGGACAGGTGATGGTTGATAGATGTTTTATAACAAGGCCCATATCGAAAGGAAGGCCATCGGTAACGGGTGCTCACACGTGGGTGACCACCCGCTACCTTGATTCATTTTTACACGCCCATCAGCGGCAATATTATTCCTGCTTGTGGTGATCCTGCTTGTGATGGTCTTGCTTGTGATGGTCTTGCTTGTGATGATCTTGCTTGTGATGGTCTTGCTTCATTTTGCTCTGGTGGTCAGCCTGGTGGGCAGCAAACTCTGACTCGCTAATCGCACCGTCCGCATCCGCATCAATCTTTGCAAAGGCCGATTCATCACACATATGCTGCATTTTGCGACCTTCAGCAGCCATTTCACTCATTCTCATTGAGTGCCCTTCGCTGAATTCCTGCTCACTGATCATGCCATTGCCGTCCAGATCAAAATCGGCAAACGCTGGCATATTGCCCTTCATACCCATGCCTTTACCTTTGCCATGACCCATCTGGCCGTGCTTCTTATCGCCGTGCTTCATATTCCCTTGTTCCATGCCACAGTGCTCGCTATCGCCTTGCTTCATACCGCAATGCTTCGGCTTATCCTGCATCATTAAACCGCCTTCACCATGATGACCGTCTCGCCCCTTACCCATCTTTTGCATATGCGCTTTGTGCGCCGCTGCCAACTCATCCGGGTTCAATTGCCCGTCGCCATCTGTATCGACATCCGTAAATGAGGGCGCACTCTCCATACCATGCATGGGCTTGCCCTGCGCGGCCATTTCAGCCATACGTCGCTCACGGGTGGCGGTAAATTCCTGTTCACTGACCAAGCCGTTGGCATCTTTATCAAACTCAGCGAAAGGTACAGGACCGTGCGCGGAGCGCCCTTCGGCCTGCGCGCCAACGGAAACCAACGCGCATACAAGGCCTGTCACAAGACCGCTTCTGATACATGTACTCAAACTCATCATCATATTCTCCTGAATTCGTTTAATCATTTGCCCCACCCTGACCAGTCGCAGCGATTGTAGGGCGCATCAACACGTTAAAACCCAACAAGCAGGAATAGCCTGTTGGCGTTTTTAACTTAACCTGAATTGCATATTGGGGCATGAACCACAAAGCAAAAGCCAACGATTGATTCTAATCCTGTAAAATCCCTGTTCCAACTAAAAACACGGTTTGTACTGATGAAAAGACCCGAACTTCTGGCCCCCGCGGGTTCACTGAACCATATGCGCTTTGCTTATGCCTATGGCGCGGATGCCGTGTACGCGGGACAACCCCGTTACAGCCTTCGCGTGCGCAATAACGAGTTCAGCAAAGAAGAAGTGCTCGGTCTGGCAATCGCTGAAGCCCACGACATGGGAAAACTGTTTTTTCTGGCCAGCAATATTGCGCCGCATAACAGCAAGTTAAAGACCTACATTAATGACCTGGAACCCATCATCGAGATGGGACCGGATGCACTGATCATGTCCGACCCCGGTTTGATCATGATGGTACGTGAGCGCTGGCCCGAACAGACTATCCACCTGTCGGTGCAATCCAACGTGGTCAACTACGCGGCGGTCAAGTTCTGGCAGAGCATGGGGTTGAAACGCATTATCCTGTCACGGGAACTGTCGCTCAAGGAAGTCGCTGAAATCCGCTCACAGTGCCCTGATATGGAACTGGAGACCTTCGTCCACGGCGCGCTGTGCATCGCCTATTCCGGGCGCTGCCTGCTTTCCGGATACATTTCGCATCGCGACTCCAACCAGGGCGCCTGCACCAATACCTGCCGCTGGAAATATGACGTTCACGAAGGACGCGAAACCAGCACCGGCGACACCGTGCCATTATCACTACCGCAACACGACAGCGGAGAAGCACCGGTGATACTGCTTGAAGAACAAAACCGGCCAGGCGAACTGATGCCCGCGTTCGAGGACGAGCACGGCACCTATATCATGAATTCAAAAGACCTCAGGGCTGTGCAGCACGTTGAAAAACTAACCCAAATGGGTATCGATTCATTCAAAATCGAAGGCCGTACAAAGTCCGTTTACTATGTCGCCAGAACCACCCAGGTTTACCGCAAAGCCATTGATGACGCGCTGGCAGGAAAAACATTCGATATGGGTCTGATGGAAGAACTCGAGGGCATGGCGAATCGCGGTTTCACCGAGGGTTTTTACCGTCGTCACCCACCCGGTGAATACCAGAACTACGAGCGCGGAATTTCCACCAGTGACAAGCAACAGTTTGTCGGCGCCATCATCGACAGCAATGACACATGGCTGACAGTGGATGTCAAAAACCGTTTTGAAACCGGTGATCAGATGCAGTTAATGACCACAAAAGGCAATACGTCCTTTGTCCTGCCCACTATCATTGACCGCAATGGGCACCCAGGCGATGCGGCGCCGGGTTCAGGGCATATCGTTAAAATCCCGGTGCCCCAGGGCATCGACCCCAATGACATTGACGCGTTTTCTCTTTTGATCCGCTATTTGCCACTCCAGCAAACATGACGGACAAGTAGAAAGCACCGAAGACGTGTTTAAAAATACCGCGGTATCAGCTTGATATTTTGACAATTAACAAAATGTTGCAATAGGGGTGCATCTTCTCGATACACGCGTGTTATTGTTAATTTTGACATGTTGTTGTACAGCGTATTTCGACTATCCTTATAGTCAGACACGCCGATATTTAGCACCCCCCGCAACCAGCAGGAAATTTAATACATGGGTTCAGATTTAAAAACTGCAGACTCACAAGATCCGGTAGAAAAACACCCGGATAATAGCGCGGAAGAAAAAAACCAGGCCGACATCATTCATCACCACCCGGAGATAGAAGACACCTATCTCGGCGGCGAATTCTCATCCGCCACCATCAAGAAAATTCGTAAATGCCCGGAATCAATCAGTAAATTATTTAAAGAGGGAAAATACCCATATACCGACACTATCCCAAAACGGGTGTATTACGCGGAAAAAGAAAAACTTCAGATCGAATTATTGAAAGTTCAAAACTGGGTAAAACTGAGCGGCCAAAAAATCGTTGTGATATTTGAAGGACGCGATGCTGCCGGTAAAGGCGGTGCCATAAAACGCTTTATGGAACACTTAAATCCGCGTGCCGCCAAAGTTGTGGCACTGGAAAAACCAACCCACCACGAAAAAGGCCAGTGGTATTTTCAACGTTATATCAATCACTTGCCAACACGCGGAGAAATTCTGTTCCTGGATCGCTCCTGGTACAACCGCGCCGGCGTTGAGCGCGTGATGGGCTTTTGCGACCAGGCTGAATACCTGGAGTTTATGCGCCAGTGCCCGGAGGTCGAGCGCATGCTGGTCAACTCTGGCATCAACCTCTTCAAGTACTATTTCTCCGTCACCAAAAAAGAACAACGTAAACGCTTTGCGTCACGCCAAAAAGACCCGTTAAAACAGTGGAAAATGAGCCCGGTCGACAAGGCGGCAGTGAGTAAATGGGGCGAATATACACGGGCCAAGGAAGCCATGTTTTTTTACACGGATACTGCAGCGTGTCCGTGGACCATCATTAAATCAGATGACAAGAAACGCGCACGGCTCAACTGCATGCAGGATTTTCTAAGCAAACTCGATTACCCGGACAAAAACCTGAATGTCGTTAATGCACCGGACCCGTTGATCGTAGGCTCCCCTTCACAGGTCATTCATAGTGATGTCCACCTGGACGACTGGCCGCACCCACCCAAGCAACACAGCGGGTAAACACTTACACCGCTGGCAAATCCAATTCGACCCGCAAACCACCCAACTCACTGGCACCCAGTTTCAATGAACCGCCACAAAGGACTGCAATGTCTTTCACAATACCCAAACCCTGGCCATGCCCGGGCTTGGACTCGTCAAGCTTAACTCCTCTGCAAAGCACCTGTTCACGCTTGTTCTCGGCAACACCCGGGCCATCATCCTCAACCACCAACAGCAACCTGCCATTCTCAGTTTTACAGTGAACCGCCAAGCGACTCCTGGCCCACTTACAGGCGTTGTCCATCAAGTTACCCACCATCTCTTCCAGGTCCTGCCCTTCACCTCTGAAGCCGCACTCCCCCACGCCGCTTGTATCAAAGGTCAGCTTGCGCTTTGTGTAAATTCGTTGCATGGCATAGACGAGACCTTCGATCACACCCTTCACTTGCGCCCTGGAACCCAACACCTTCTCAGCACCGAAAGTCCGCGCGCGTGATAGATAGTGATCCACATTTTTATTGATTTCACGGGTCTGCAGAAGTATTAACTCCTTCTTTTCGGACGACAATTCACGGGCTTCGTTATTGATCACAGTCAGCGGATTTTTAACAGAATGGGCCAGGTCACCCAACTGATTTCTGGCACGCTCGAGCAAACCCGCACTATGGTCAAGCAGATTATTCAGTTCTCTGACCATTGGTTCAACATCTGCAAGCTTCCCGATGGGCAAGCGTGCGGCCTTGCCGGAGCGTATATCGCTGATCCCTGCCCCAACGGCATGCAAGGGTTTCAGCGCGACACGTACCTGCAGCACCACTGCCAGCAACAAGCCCACTCCAAGCGCCACGAAGCTGCCGATAATATGATACGAATAAGTCAGAACATCTTCCTTAATACCCGACATGGGAGCCGATGCGAGGTATTGCAGCGGCGCGTGACCGTCAGCCTGCTCCACGGTGATGACATGCACACGGAGCTGGTCATCAAGTGGGCCGACAACCTCACGAATTTCGAGATTTTCGGACGACCTGGCATCACCTATATTTAGAGCACCACCACCCAACGACGGCGAACTTTGCAGAGTTTTACCTGCTTGCCTGACCTCCCAATACCAACCGGAATGCACAATATGGTAGCGCGGGTCACTTGGATCAAATGCCAGTCTGAACGTACCATCGGGGTCAAAACTGCTGGCACCAAGCAACTCCTCAAGGTGTAGCGACACATGCTTGTCGTAATATTGGGCTGCGTGGTCATTATAAAAATAGCGCAGCAGTAAGGCTGTGATAACCAGCGCCATGATGATCCAGACGCCCGACAGGGCGATGATGCGAAAGGCCAGTGAATTACGCACCAGCCTGCGTATCCAGAAGTTGATAACCGAGTCCCCTGCGGGTTTCGATCATGGCAGGATCAAGCTTGCTGCGCAGGCGGTTGATCAACACCTCAATCACATTCGAGTCACGCTCAAGATCCTGACCGTATATGTGCGCACTCAACTCTGTCTTGGAAACGACACTGCCCTGTTTCTGCATCAGGTAATGCAGCGCGCGGTATTCCAGCGCCGTCAGGATGACCGGAACCCCGTGCATGGTGACCCGCGCGGAAACCGAATCGAGTTCCACCGGACCGCAACCGAGGATAGGTGACGCGTGTCCGGATGATCGACGTATCAACGCTTCGACACGCGCCATCATCTCTTCCAACTCAAAAGGTTTCGCAAGATAGTCATCAGCGCCTGCCCTCAAGCCGACAACTTTTTCACGCCAGGTGTCACGACTGGTCAATATCAGTACGGGTACTTCATTAGACGCTTGCCGCCATTTTTGCAGCAGGCTCAAACCATCCATCTTGGGCAGACCGATATCCAGCAAAATTGCGTCATAGGGTTCGGTATCCCCTAAAAACCAGGCCTCTTCGCCATCGTGGGCAACATCGACGACAAATAATTCCTGCTCAAGCGCAACCCTGATTTGACGGGCAACTTCACGATTGTCTTCAACGACGAGAATTCGCATTCCCACCTCTTGGTCGAACACTATTGAGGTATTTATATTACCTCATTTTTCACAATTAACCCCGCTCAATATTTACGGTTGTGGCAGCGGAGCTGTGATGATTGAAAAGCGTCTCACTTGGCGGGCGCCGTTAGAGACAGATTTGCCGGAAAACCACCTGACAATGCGGCAGTATCGATGAGTCGCTGCGACTTAAAAAAAACCGTAACTACGAGTATTCAAGTGCCTGTTTAAAGGAGTAGTCAATAATCTGTAAATAAACCCGGCGCGAAACGCACCCGCAATCATTGCTCCATACACTTAATGTTATTTATATCTTATATGCCTTATCACTCTGTTATTGTATACTTTATTTCTTTGCTTCGAGTTCATCCCAACGCAGATAAGCAACCTCCAGTTGCCCTTGCACAGTCTTCACCTCATCTAGCACACGCTGTACGTCATCCTGACTGGACTGGTAGAAACCCGGTGCAGCTACCTCCCCTTCCAACTCTGTCATTCGTGTTTCCAGCTTTTCAATTTTGCCCGGAATGTTTCCCAGTTCGCGTTGATCCTTGTACGAGAGTCGCTGCTTTTTCTCGATATTTTTGTTTGGACTGGTAACTTTTTCATCAAGTTTCACCTTGGCCGGTTTTGGTTTCGATGTGGCGGTTGCCGCAGACAAACTGCCGCCGCGCGCTTCCCAGTCACTAAAACCACCTACATATTCATTAACACCACCTTCATCATCAAGCACAATCAGGCTGGTGATCACGTTGTCCATGAAATCGCGGTCATGGCTAACCAGCAGCACGGTGCCATCAAACCCGAGCAGAATCTCTTCCAGCAACTCCAGTGTTTCAATGTCCAGGTCGTTGGTAGGCTCATCGAGTACCAGCAAATTGGCTGACTTACTGAATAACCTCGCCAGCACAGCACGATTCTGTTCACCACCCGAGAGCGCCTTTACCGGCATGCGTACGCGGTCAGGACTAAACAGGAAATCACCCAGGTATGAGATGGCATGCCGCCGCCTGCCGCCAATTTCTATAAACTCCTGGCCGCCGCAAACGTTGTCGATCAGGTTTTTTTCGGGGTCGAGATGCTCACGTAACTGGTCGGAATAAGCGACCTCCAGCTTGGTGCCAAGCGAAACTTTCCCGCTTGTCGGCTGTAATTTACCCAGCACTATCTTGACCAGGGTGGTTTTACCCGCGCCATTGGCACCCACAATCCCAATCCGGTCGCCTCGTTGTATTACCGTTGAAAAGTCGTTAATCACCTCGTTGTCACCATAACGGTGCCCGACATGTTCCAGTTCGGCCACGATTTTGCCGGACTTCGCCGCATCTTCCACAATAAAGCCGGCGCTGCCCATACGCTCCCGCCGCGCACCGCGTTGCTCGCGGAGGTCTTTCAGGGCCCGTACGCGACCCTCATTACGGGTGCGACGGGCCTTGATACCCTGCCGTATCCAGACTTCTTCCTGTGCAAGTTTCTTGTCGAACAGTTCATTGGCGCGCTCCTCGGCGGCCAACTGCTGGTCACGATGCCGCAGGAAGCCCTGGTAAGTGCCCTGCCACAGGGTCAGGTGACCGCGGTCCAGTTCAGCCATCCAATTGGCGACATTTTGCAGAAAACGGCGATCATGGGTAATAAGTATCAGAGCGCCCTTGTAATTACTCAACTGCTCCTCTAACCAGCGGATCGCCGGAATATCGAGGTGATTGGTCGGCTCGTCCAGCAACAGTATGTCCGGTTTGCTCACCAACGCCTGAGCCAGCGCCACCCGGCGGCGCCAACCACCGGATAATTCGGACATCCGCGCATCCGGCGGCAATTCCAGCTGGGTGATGGTTGTTTCCACACGCTGCTGCAACCTCCAGCCGTCCTGGGCTTCGAGTTTTTGCTGAACCCGCGACAACGCGTTCATATCGGTCAGGTCTTCGGCCTGAATAAGGTGGTGGTATTCAGCGAGTAACTCACCCACTTCGGCCAATCCTGATGCCACCACGTCGTAAACCGTTTTCTCATCAGCCTCCGGCAGTACCTGCTGCAACCAGGCGATGCGCGTTCCAGGCCGTAGCCAGCGCTCACCGGAATCAGGCGTAATCTCGCCCGCCAGCACTTTAAGTAAAGTGGTTTTACCGGCGCCGTTGCGGCCCAGCAAGCCAATTTTATTACCCTTGGAAATGCTGAAATCCACACCGTCCAGCAAGGCCAGGTTTCCGTAGTGCAAAGAGGCGTTATCGAGACGTAATAAAGGCATAGCATCAACCGCGGGTGAGTAAGGCTCGGCATTCTACCTTCCCGCAGTGTGCCTTGTCCTTAGTTAACTTGCCCAAGGCCCTTTTATAACGCACTAAACTGACCCGGCCCACGCGATTCAACGCGCTCCAGAAACACACCACAACAAGATGATTGAACACCGTCATCAGGTTAAGATGTCGTGCTGACTTTTGGAGATGAACATGAAATACCTGCATACAATGGTGCGAGTCACCGACCTTGAAAGCTCACTTGATTTCTATTGCAAGCAACTGGGTCTGGTTGAGCAAGGGCGTCACGAATCAAGCGCCGGTCGTTTCACCCTGGTGTTTCTCGCCGCACCGGGTGATGAATCCGCGCAGGTTGAACTGACATGGAACTGGGACCCGGAAACTTACACCGGTGGCCGCAATTTTGGACACCTGGCCTACGCTGTTGAGGATATCTATGCATTCTGCCAGCGTCTGATGGATGCCGGCATCACCATCAACCGCCCTCCCAGAGACGGCCACATGGCCTTTGTGCGCTCGCCCGATGGCATCTCGATTGAACTGCTGCAAGCCGGGGAGTCTTTGCCGCCACAAGAACCCTGGGCGTCAATGAGCAACACTGGAGAGTGGTAACAAGACCTTTTTGACACTCACTCGCAACATGAACAACCACAGTACGCGCATCAAGCCGCGCGACAGCCTGCAACCTGCCTGGCAGGTTGCAGGGGTTGTGAATAACACGTTCCAAAACCAGCCTTGAGTAGCCAAACAGTTTGCGCTGCTAGTGAATTTTAACGTCTAGCCGCGCGGGTTCTGTGACTTCAGCCTTCGGCAGGCTCACGTACAACATGCCGTTTTTGTGAACAGCATCAATTTTGTCTTCCTTAACATTGTCCGGAAGCCGGAATGAACGTTGAAAAGTGCCATAGAAGCGCTCGATACGATGCGCTTTCTTATCTTCATTTTCATACTTCCGTTCACCCGAAATATTCAACATACCGTTTTGCACCTGAATCTTGATGTCGTCTTTCTTGACCTGTGGAACTTCAACGGTGATTAAAAACTCATCATCGCTTTCGTTGACATCAACAGCCGGCACCCAGTCTGACTGGGCCATATTCTGCAGGGTAAAATCCCTGTCCATATCTTGCCTTGCACGGCCAAAAAAGCTTTCCATATCCGTGAAAGGGTTAAAGTGGGTAATGTTCATGATTACCTCCGTGGTAGTAAAATGACAGGCCCGGTACGGGTCCACTGCCATTTACACGTCTTACCACTAACCTGCGTGTTTAGACATGACCTGCGTCAATATTCATGTATTTTATATGCCTGTTTAATTCACCCTATATTTTAGCCATTTATTTCAGTCAATTAGGCGGCTGAACCCGGCCCGTTTTCGACCAACCGAACGATGCTGACTACGCACCTAAAGCAATGACAAAAGCTGTTGAACCCAACCCCGCTTCACTTATAGATTCACTTCAAGTGCCTTGCCTGCAAGTTGCGATAATTGAAAAACACACCTCTATCGTTCAATGTACTACGTAAGTGGCATAGCAAACTGAGAGCAAAGAACATCGTTACTTACACCCTCCAACACCCCGAAAAAGGACTTATCGAATACACCGATCGCAAACGCTACCTGTGGATTTTGTCCGTGTTTCTTCCGCTGGCGCCGTTTCTGGGCATCTTTCTATACCGCCAGACCGAAACTCAGTGGGCGCTCGCGCTACCACTTGCGTTGGTTTATCTCGTGATACCTGGCCTGGACGCATTATTTGGCGCAGACCCCAGCAACCCACCCGAAGAAATTGTTCCGCAACTGGAGCAAGACCGTTACTACCGCTGGCTGACCTGGGCGACTGTCCCGCTGCATTTCTTAACATTGATAGCGGTAGCCTGGTTTACCGCTACTCACGACCTGACCTACCTGTCGGTGGTGATCATGGCGGTGACCGCAGGCGCTTTTAGCGGGCTGGGCATCAACACGGCGCATGAACTGGGTCACAAGAAAACCCGCATCGAAAAGTTCCTGGCGAAGGCTGCGCTGACCATCCCCGCCTACGGGCATTTTTGTGTTGAACACAATCGTGGTCACCACCGCTTTGTAGCAACCCCCGACGACCCCGCCAGCGCGCGCATGGGCGAATCAATCTACCGATTTGCGGTAAGGGAGATACCCGGGGCGTGCAAGCGCGGCTGGCAAGTTGAATCAGAGCGGCTTGCGCGACTTGGCAAAGGCACGTGGAGTTGGCATAACGACATCCTGCAATCCTATGTCGCCAGCGTGCTGCTACAGGGCGCCCTCATCATTGCGTTTGGCTGGATCATGGTCCCGTTTTTGCTCATCCACAATTTTTGGGCATGGTTTCAATTAACCAGCGCCAACTACATAGAGCATTACGGGTTATTGCGCCAAAAAGACGCGCGGGGTCAGTACGAACGCTGTCAGCCGCATCACTCATGGAATGCCAATCACACGTTTAGCAACGTTGTTTTATTTCATCTGGAACGGCATTCAGATCATCACGCCAACGCCGCGCGCCGTTACCAGAGCCTGCGAAATTTCGAGGATATACCGGAACTGCCGAATGGTTACTTTGGCAGCTACCTGATCGCCTATATTCCGTGGCTCTGGTACCGGGTGATGGACAAGCGTCTGCTCGAGTTGCCCCACATTCAGGGTGATCTTGGTAAGGTTAATATTGACCCCGCGAAACACGCAGCCATTTACGCAAAATACGGCAAGTCCTGACTGCTGACAGGAGTGCTTTTTAGTCTGCGCCGCAGGCCGCGGTGCAGATTTACGTCATCAAATTGTTGTGCGACAAGCAGCGTCACTTATCCGGCCAGGCTTTCTCCCTGCCCGTTAAATACCTTTTGCCTATCCGTCAGCTGTTTTATTAATTAAACACATCAAACATAAAGCTGTATTTCAGTATCAACTCACGTCCTTTCGGCACCGCGTTGACACCCTGCTCGTCTACCTCATTGTAAACCAGGTAAAACCCGGTGTTGGCCGAGCGCAACCAGGAAAAACGCAGGTTGGTGCCAAACACTTCATCGTGGTCGTTGTACTGCAACAAAGCCTGCAGAAGTATCTTGGGTGTAATCGAGTAGGAAAGATTCAATTGCGTGAGTGTGACCGAAAACTGCCCACCCTCAACCGGCAGATCAAAATCATTGTAATTGACCGACAGGCTGGAACTGAATTTATCGCCAAACCGGTAGCGAACCTTGGGGGAAATACTGGTGCGGTTACCACCAAATTTACCGCCAACCGTCGCGCGGATGCTAAATGACAAAGGTGCCGACTCGTTGGTATTCAGCCGCAACTGAACCTCGTCATGGTGATAGGTTCCGGGTTGAATCCAGACATCATCAATAATATCGAAAGGCTCCTTGATTCCGTCCTGACTCAAGTTGTAGCCCGTATGAAACTCATAACCGTTCTGCCATTCCCAGTGCACATCGGTATGCAAGAAACCGGTTTCCTGAAAGCCGTCAAAATCCCAATACCCGCGATAGCTTATATGCGGACGAATCTCCATCAACCCCAATAGATCATCGGGCCGGATGCGCATCAGGCTAAGCAAAGAAACCTTTCGGTAATCGCTGCGGCTTAAAAAGCCGACTTCAGGGTTAAAATTCTTACCGATTTCAGAATATTCGATACTGTTTAACCATACTGCTGAGTCGTAATCTGCCTTTAGCGAATAGGCATGGTTATTACCTTTTAGTCCTGGTGTGTCTGTTTTGGCTGCCCAGCCATACAGCATCGTGTTTTCACCAAGACCCAGTCGGCCGTCCAGTCCGAAAGTTCTGTTCTTGTCGTCCTGCTCAGGCACAAGAAACGAGCCATCGCCATTGCGTTCTACAAAAATCGCACCGACTGAAGAACGCTTGCCCAACTCATGATTGACACGCGCTACCGTAAACTGATTGGCCGGCGCAATATCATCAACCGCATCAGCAGACATGTATAGGAACCCGACATTGGTACTGCTGCCAATTTTGCCGGACACACGGGCACCACCATTGATAGGAATCAACTCGCCATCATCACCTATGCCGAGGCGACGACTAAAAAAGAGCTCCGCCTCACCACCATTACCCACCGTAAATTGCCCTGCATTTTCAAGGAAAAACGGACGTTTTTCGGGAAAAAACAGATTGAAGCGATCCAACTTGATCTGCTGCTCATCCGCTTCAACCTGCGCGAAGTCGGTGTTATAGGTCACATCAAGCGTCAGACTGGGCGTGATTGAGTACTTGGCATCAAAGCCAAACTCAGTGTCGGTCGTGGTGCCTTCAAGCGTACCGCCACGTTTGGCCTTGCCCAGAAAATAAGGCGTGAACTTCAAGTTTCGTGATCTTGGCGGCACCACACCCGTTAAGGTGCCGGCTTCAGAAACCCGGTTCAGGTTGCGCTGCCGGGACATCGGCGCCCAGTAAGCAACCTCATTATTACGCCGGATATTCCGCTGAAAATTAATCCCCCATGCCTGCTCATCACCCCTGCCGTAACGAAGGGTTTTGAAAGGTATACGCATTTCGGCGCTCCAGCCGATTTCGGAAATACGGCTTTGAACACTCCAACTGGCATCCCAGTTGAGGTTGAACCCATCATCGCCAAAGGCGCCGCTGACACCCTCCTTAATCACCTGCGCGTCATATTCCATGCCCACCGGATTGGTTCCGAACACGAGTCCGTTCTGCCGATCGAGCAAACCATCGATAATGACGCGAAAGCTGTCGGTATCATTAAGACTGGAATCACGACGCGAATCGGTCACGATAATGCCGTCGGGATTATCGTCATACGCGACCATACCGATGTACAGTGCCGTGTCTGAAAAACCGATATAAACCTCGGTTTTCTGCGTTGCAGGCTGCCCTTCATCAGGCTGAACCTGCCAGAATTCAGTGGCCGGGACCAACCCCGCCCAGGCAGGGTCTCCGAGTACAGTGCCATCAACCACGGGAACGGTATCAAGTGAATAGGCCTGCATCACGGGACGTTCCGCCGGCGGCTCCTGGGCAACACCGTTTGCACTTACAAAACTGGCAATGACCGCGGCAAAAACCCAGTGCCGCGAGCCTTTACCAAGACAACTAAAAAGACCTGCCCTGAGTGCGGGTAATGTAACTTGCGGCATGATGAGTACCAGTCTCCGGTTTAACGTTCGATTAGATTTTGACTCTACGTGTTTTTAGGCGGACCTGACCTCATCAAAAGCGCGCCATTGGGCGTCGGTCGACAAGCATTATCCACTGCGAAATTATCTCATGATTCGTTTGTGTAGTGGACAAATTCGGAAGATAATTCATTAATATATTCCGCTTTCAGTCTGTTCGTCGGTTATTCACATCACCAGCAGAAATTCAAAGGAGGCCAACATGTCCCAAAGTAAAATCAATGTTTACCAGGCCTGGGGTTTATCGACACGTTTGTTTCATTGGGTCAACTTTTTATGCGTTTTTATTCTGAGCCTTATCGGCCTGATCATGCTTTTTAAGGGCGCCATCGGTATCAGTGGAAACGAAGCCAGAATCGGCCTGAAGGTTTTGCATGTGTCAGTGGGTTACGTATTCGCCATCAATCTGCTTGTGCGTGTTATTTGGGGGTTTATCGGCGACCGGTACTCACGCTGGTCGGCATTGCTTCCCGGCAAAACCTTCAAACACGAACTCAAGACATACAAAGCTTCAAAAAAAGCCGGCAAGCCACACACGTTCATTGGCCATAACCCCGTGGGGCGACTGTCCGTGCTACTGATGATGCTCGTTTTTGCAGGCATGATGAGCACCGGGCTAATCCGCGCCGGAACCGATATCTACTACCCCCCTTTTGGTAGCCTGTTCGCCAGTTACGTTGCCGTGGAAGGTGTCGATCCCGCGCAAATCAAACCCTATGACAAGACCGGCGTTGACCCGGAAAAAATGGAGCAAGTGAGTAACTTCAAAGATCCGATCGGTGAGATCCATATCTATGGTGCCTATTTCCTGTGGTTATTGATCGTCATACACCTGATCGCGGTCGTACGCGCAGAAAAGAGTGATGAAGGAACCTTGATCTCGGCAATGTTCAGCGGCAAAAAACATCTGCCGCGCGAACCGCAGGACCTCTGAACCCGGTACGGCTACGCAACTCTATGATCGGGTAGTGCTACGGTTGAAGACAAGATTTGCGCTTCCCCAATTCACACCGAATTAAACGCGCCAGAAAAGTGACAAAAGCCACGTGTTTGCGGACGCTTAATACAGAACAATTGCGGCAAGGTAACTGTGCGATCAGAACATGAAAAGCGTACACTGTGATTATCGCCAATGCGACATGCTTGCGCTTGTTCCTTATGGAGTAAGCACTTATTATCCGCGACCTGTTTGAATAATTGAGTAAACTTGTGTCTGCCTCCACATTTCACCCCGGCCAGCGATGGGTTAGTAACACCGAATCAGAATTAGGTCTTGGCATTGTCCTTGACGTTGCCAACCGCCGTGTTGAAATGCTGTTTCCTGCTGCCGATGAAAAACGTACCTATGCCATCGATATCGCGCCGCTGAGTCGTGTGCGTTACGAGGTAGGTCAGCGGGTTAGTAATGTCGATGGTCTGTTGCTGCTGGTGACAGAAGTCGCCGAACATAACGGCTGTTTAATTTACCTGGGCACTGATGACGAAGGCCAAAGCGTGGTCTTGCCGGAACTGGATCTGGACAGTTTTGTACAATTCAGCAAACCACAGGAGCGCTTGTTTGCCGGTCAAATTGACCAGAACCGGGCACTCCAATTGCGCGTGGATACACTGCGCTACTACCGTCAGTTACAAGAGTCACCCGTCTCCGGCCTGCTTGGCGCCAGAATTCAGCTATTACCTCACCAGTTATACATCGCCAGCGAAACGGCCAAACGTTATGCCCCGAGGGTACTGCTGGCTGACGAGGTAGGGCTCGGCAAAACCATTGAGGCCGGTCTGATTATTCACCAACAGTTAATAACTGGTCGTGCCAACCGAATTTTAATCGTAGTGCCCGACAGCCTGGTCCACCAGTGGCTGGTCGAAATGCTGCGGCGGTTTAACCTGTTCTTTACCATACTGGATGAGGAACGCTGCGTGGCATTGGTTGAGTCAGGCACTGAAAACCCCTATGACAGCGCGCAACTGGTGCTTTGCACCTTGTCTTCACTAAGTGAACACCCTGAACGGCTGGAACAGGCTGCAGCGGCCGAATGGGACTTATTGGTGGTCGACGAAGCCCACCACCTGGAGTGGAGCGAAAAGCAGGCCAGCCCGGCCTATCAGGCGATAGAGACCCTGTCGCAAAGAGCCCGGGGGCTACTTTTATTAACAGCAACACCCGAGCAACTGGGTGTCGAGGGCCACTTTGCCCGTTTGCGTTTACTCGATCCCGCACGCTACTTCGACATCGACAACTTCCGTGAACAGGAGGCGCAGTACGCGCCGGTGAACGAGTTGGTACAACAACTGCTGAGCACTGACGGCTTAGAGCATCTGGCCAAAAAGACGGTACAGAAACAACTGAAAAAACTGCTTGGCGCGACCACAATGACAGCGCTGAACCAGTCGCTTGAGGCCGCTGACACTGACACCGGCAAAGTGCTGCAACAGCTAACCAGCGAACTGCTGGACCGACATGGCACAGGCAGGGTTTTGTTTCGCAACACGCGCGCCTCCATTGAAGGTTTTCCGCAACGCAAGCTTTACCAACACCTGCTGGAGACACCCGAAGCGCTGGCAGCCGCTGCTGACATAGACGATATCGAAACCTGCTTGCTGCCCGAGCGGTTATTGGGTGAGACATGGTTACAGACCGACACCCGGGTACCGTGGCTGGTGAGTTTCCTGCAACAAGACCGCAGCAAGAAGGTCCTGGTCATTTGCGCGAGTGCTGACACCGCCATGCAACTGGAGCAATACCTGAAGTTAAAGCAAGGTGTGCATTCAGCGGTCTTTCACGAGGGCCTGTCGTTGGTCGCCCGCGATCGAGCCGCCGCTTATTTTGCCGATGACGAGCAAGGCGCGCAGGTGTTGATCTGCTCTGAGATTGGCAGTGAAGGCCGTAATTTCCAGTTCTCCAGCAATCTGGTTTTGTTCGATCTGCCCTTGAACCCGGATCTGCTGGAGCAGCGTATCGGCCGCCTCGACCGCATTGGCCAGCGTAACGATATATCGATACATGTGCCCTGCTATGAGCCAAGTCCGCAACAGGTTCTGCTGCGCTGGTACCACGAGGGAGTCAACGCATTCGAGCGCACTTGCGCGACCGGCCAAACGCTTTATCAACAGTACGAAGAACCACTCAAAGCGTGCTTGGCGCACCCCGATAATCAGACCGCTGTCAACGAACTGATCGAGCAGACCCACGCCAGTTCAGAGGCCCTGTCACTGGCACTGCAAAAAGGCCGGGACCGCTTGCTCGAATTGAATTCATTTGACCAGGATTGCGCGGCACAGATTGTTGAGGATATGCACGCTGGTGAACAACGCCACGCGCTGTCTGTTTACATGGAAAAAATCTTCGACCAGTTTGGCGTTGAACAAGAGCACCACACCTCCACCAGCGTCGTGCTGCGCCCGGGTGAACACATGGAAGGCCATAGCTTTCCTTCTTTACCAGAGGACGGACTCACAGCGACTTTCCTGCGGGATGTGGCCTTGTCGCGTGAAGATTTTTCCTACCTGACGTGGGAGCACCCCATGGTGACGGGCGCCATGGACATGGTAGTCAGCGGCGAGTTTGGCAACACGGCTTTTTGCACGCTGAAGCTACCACCGCTGAAAGCCGGCATCGTTTTGCTGGAAACTTTTTTCACGCTGAGGTCACCGGCGCCGGCCACGCTGCAATTACACCGTTATCTGCCATTGACCACGGTCCGCATTGTTGTCGACAGCAGAAACAACGATCTCAGCGAGATACTCACGGAGAAACACTTTAACAAACTGGGGCAACGGGTCCGACGCCATATCGCGCAGGATTTCATCCGTCACTCACGCCCGCAGATTGTCACCATGATAGAGTGCGCCGAAACACTGGCCGCGGGGCACGAAACATCAATTATCGAAGCCGCCACAGCACAAATGCAAAGCCTGCAGCAATCAGAATTAAAACGCTTACGGGCGTTGGCGGAAGTCAACCCGAACATCCGCCAGGAAGAGATCGATTACCTGGTCACCGAAACCGAGCAACTGCAAACCTACCTGCAGGCCTCGCATATCAAACTGGAAGCACTGCGGGTGGCGGTTGTCACTGACTAAATAACCGAAGGGGGTGATGACCACCCCCTTCGACTTTTATCAGCAGCGCAGACCGCGCCTTATTCGCCCTTCACAAAACGGTTATACCAACCCAGATAACGGTTGTAACGGTCACGCAAAAAGCTGGGTCGGCGAATACCGTGGAACTCGTCTGGGTAAACCACCAACTGGGTTTCTATACCACGGCGTTTCAGAACCTGGTAAATCTGCTCCGAGTTCTGAATGGGAACATTCCAGTCTTCTTTGCCGCCAATAACCAGGGTTGGGGTCGTGACCTTGCCAAGGTCATTGAAGGGGTTAATCGCTTCCCAGGCTTCGACATTTTCCCACGGCAAGCCGAGTTCTGTTTCCCAGAAATTCTGGTAGACATCGTGACCGTAGTTGGCCCGGTGGTTGACTTCACTGGCACCGGTCACCGCGCCTTTAAAACGGGTGGACTTCGTGATGACGTAGTTGGTCAGAATACCGCCATAGGACCAACCGCCGACACCTAACTTGTCCCCATCACTGATACCGGATTTGACCATGTGGTCGGCGATGGCGTCGACATCGGCAAAATCAGACACGCCCCACTGCTGGAACAAAGTATAGGTAAACGGCTCGCCGTAGCCGTCCGATCCATGCGGGTTGGGTAACACGGCGACATAACCATTGGCGGCGTATAACTGCCCCCACACGTTAAAGGACGAATCATGCTGCCCCACCGGACCGCCGTGCAGCAGGAAGATGGTGGGGTAAGCCGTACCGCTCACGTGATCGGCAGGATAATAGACAAAACTTTCCACCAGATCATTGTTGTAACCCGCCACCTTGACGCGCTCAACACGGCCCAGTTCGACACCTTTGAGCAGTTCTTCATTGAGCCCGGTCACCCGGCGTGACTGGCCCTTGCCGAGCACGTGTACATCGGCCGGCAGGTGGTGGCTGGATTGAATGGTCGCAATCAAGTCATTTTCACCCAGGTCAAACTCACTGACCACGGTATCGCCCGGGGTCACAATGCTCAGTTTGCCGGTTTTTGCGGCAACCTTCACGAGCGGCACATTACCGCCATCGTCAGCGGTGAAATAGATGAACTTGCCATTGGAAGAAAAGGCCGGATTGAAAACCATACGGTCATATTCTTCAGTCAGCACCCTCGCTGTTCCACCGCCGCTCGCGTCGATGACCGCGAGATGTGAGGTGTCATACCAGAGCTTTTCAGGTTCAGTAGAGGTGCTGTAAGCAATGGTTTTACCATCTGGCGACCAGGCCGGACTGGTGTCGCTGCCCTTGTTGGTTGTGACCTGCGTCAGTGGACGCTCAGTCGCGTCCTGCGCTGCGGATACCGTCCAGATATCGCTGTTGTCATTGGCGTCCGGGTCCCCTTCCCGCTTTGAAACAAAGGCAACGCGACTGCCGTCAGGACTCCACTGGGGATCACTGTCATCATAGTCCCCGGAAGTTATCTGCAGCGCCTCACCCTCGCCGTCGTAGAGATAAAAATGGGTCCGGCGGCGATCGAGGTAGCCGACGTAATCTTGTTTAAACTGTAGGCGGTCGATAACCCACGGCACGGGCTTTTCTTCTTCGCCTTTGTTATCAGCCTCTTCAGCCTTGAGGTCTTCGGGCTTGGGGTCCTTGATGGTCAACAACATGCGATTGCCGTCAGGTGACCAGGCAAAGCCTTCTACACCCTGCTTGATATCCGTATGCTGGCGCGCTTCCCCGCCGCGAAGGTCAAGCAACCAAACCTGTGCCTTTGCTTCTTTGTCCTTGCCGTCGCCGCGTTCACCCAGAAACGCAAGCGTGGTGCCAGCCGGGTTCCAGCGCGGATGCCCGGCGTTGGCGTACGACGCTGTCATTGGCACGGTATGTTCACCATCGACAGATGTCATCCATATCTGTGTAAAACCCTTGTCTTTCTCTTCATCATTACGACTGACCACGTACGCTATCCATTGACCGCCGGGACTGACCTGTAAGTCCTTGGGCGTTTTTAAGGCAAGAATGTGATCAATGCTCAGACCTGCAGCAGAGGAATCTGCAACGGCTTCCGGTGGGCTTTCAGCGGCAGCGACTGCAACTGAGCAAGACAACCCGGTAAATAAGAGCAGTGCCCCGATAACGTTTTTATTCATATTTTTTTCATAATTGATGCAAAACATTCGCATTTTCCTTGCGCTCTGTGTGATGCCTGTGTCAGACACAGACGGAGATAAAAAATGTGCAGCACGATTTGATAAACATTTGAATTTCATGTAATGATTACACAATAAGTAAAAGACAAAATCATCTTTTTTTATACCGCGTTACCAATAATAAGAGTTTTCCCACCTATAAAAATTGAGGGAGTAGCAGCCATGTTGTTAAAGAAGAAAATATTATATACCGCCGTGTTAAGTGGGCTTGCCTGTGGCGCGTTAGCGACCATTGCCACACCTGTCTACGCACAGGATCAGACTGAAAAAACTGACGATGTAACTATTGAAGAAGTTTACGTAACTGCCCGTAAACGCCAGGAATTACTGGTTGAAATTCCGATGAACATCGCCGTTGTCGGCGAGGTGGAAATCGAGCAGAGAAACCTGATCAACAAAGAAGACGTGTACCGCAGCATCGCCGGTGCCGCCAGCCCTCGAGGCCAATTGATTTTGCGCGGACTGTCAGGCGGCAACGACAGCACGCCCGACACGACCACTACATTCACCGACGGCATCCCTTTCAACTTCAGCAATCTTTACGACGTGGAACGTATTGAAGTTTTGCGCGGGCCACAAGGCACGCTCTGGGGTTCTAACGCGATCGGCGGTACGGTTCAGGTCATTACCAAGAAGCCCAATACAGACGCGTTCGCAGTAGGTGCTTCGATCAATGTGACTTCTGAAAAGAACCGCCCTGGTGTAGGCACACGCGCCTCCGCGTTCATGAACATGCCTATCAATGACACCATGGCGCTGCGCGTAACGGGCTCTTCATTTTCCCGTGAAGGCAAAATTCTGAATACATTTACAAATACCTCCGGTAAAGAAACCGACCACTTCATCCGCGCACAATTGCTGTGGCAACCCAATGACGACACCAATGTAAACCTGAGCTTTGTGAACTCCAATGAATTCACCAGCGCGCGTACCGCAGCGGATCGTTCACATCCGGAATATTTTTACGATGCCATTTTGACGGCCAACCCGGATGCCGACTACGGCTATGACGTTTACCTGGATTTCCCCAGTTGCCCTCCTGGTACCGAACGTACAGAATGCCGTGGCGGCCAACTCAATGGCCACGACCCCAAGTTCGCCATCTGGGAACTGATGGACCCGTTTGAAGAGTTTGAAACCAACCTGGTTTCTCTGAATGTTGAAAAATACAATCTCTTCTCCGGTGCCGACCTGTTTTATTCCGGCTCTTACCGCCAAAGCACTTACGACGGACGCCAGGCTGCCTGGTCACGTCTTGACGCGCAGGACATGTTCCAGACGTGGATTATCGATATCGATGGTAGCGACCGCTGGACGCATGAGTTGCGTTTGCAATCCAATGGCGATGGGCCATTTGCCTGGACCGTGGGCGCGTTTTATGACCAATCCATCGGCATGAAAACCCCCAATGGCCAGTGGCAATATCATGCCAGCGATGACAAAAGCCGTGCCATTGCCGCCTATTTGTGGGGCTACTACTGGGGCCTGGGCGATCCCACCCAGATCGGTATCGACCTCTACGGCGACCCGACCAAGAACTACAACTACACCGTGCACAAGTGGAACACCAGGGAAACCGCCTTTTTCGGTGAAACCGACTACACCTTTGAGTTTGATAACGGCCACCAACTGGAACTCACCGCTGGTATCCGCTTCTATGACTTGAAGGACGATCTGCACGACGAAGTGTCCGGTATATGGATCGGCGATGAAGCGCAGGAAACCATCACCAAGGATGGCGAAAAAGGCAACCGCAAAAAGGTGAGCTTCAACTATATGCCCAATGACGGCCTGGCCATTTTTGGTGTTTACTCCGAAGGCTATCGCCCCGGCGGCAATAACGGGCCGGCAGCGCCTAATGCCTGCAGTTCCGATGAAAACATCGGTTCCTATGTCGATCGTTACGAGTCCGATACCATCGAAAACTACGAGTTGGGGCTCAAGGGCTTTGCCTTTAACCGCCGCATGCAGTTCTCATCAGCCATTTACAATATTGACTGGTCGGGTGTGCAGGCCGAGGTTTACATGCCGAGTTGCGGCTTCTCATACACCGCCAATGCCGCGACAGCGCGCTCCCGGGGTGTCGAGTTTGAAAGCAACAGCATGTTGACCGATGATCTTCGCCTCACCGTTAACGCGGCGTACACCAAATCAGAAATGACCTCCGATGTTCCCTCTCTTGGGGCCAAGGATGGTGATGACATGACCATGGTGCCGAAGTACAACTTCTATGTCGCACTCGACCAGCGCATTACGATGTGGGGCCGTGACGGTTCCGTACGTCTCGATGTATCCGGTTATGGTGAAACCAAATCTCACTTCAATGTGAAAGACGGTGATATTTCACCAGCCTACGAAGTGTTTGGCTTGTCTGGTTCGTTGCAAGTTACCGAAGGCGTCAGGGCGGGTCTGTACATCAACAACCTCCTCGATGAAGAGGTGATTCTGTACAAACGCAGCCGTTACCGCGGCGACTGGTCAACCGGCGCGCAGAACTACTTCTACGGAGATGAAAGAAATATATCGTTCCGTCTTGATTTCAGTTACTGAGGCATACGATAGCAAAACCAATAGCGGCGGACCCCAGGGCCCGCCGCTTTTCTTTAGCACCTGCCAACAGCGCGAATAATGACAAACTCAAACAACGCTTTTTATCAAATGGCGACCGCGCTGCTGCAAAGTGGCGACAACCAACAAGCACTGAACAAACTACAGCAATTTCTCGAGAACCACGCTGACGACGAGGTTGCTTTATCCCTGCTTGGCTCGGCGTTGATGCGCAGCGGTGACAGCGATCGCGCGGTGCGCACTTTCCGGCACGCAGCGGAGGTTCACCCAGAGTCCTCAGCCAGCCATGCGGATCTCGCTTTTATTTCCATGCAAACCAGCAATCATTCCCAGGCAATCAGCTCGTTTGAAAACGCCACCCGTATTTCCCCGGAGCTTTACCCTGCCTGGGCCTTTCTGGGCAAACTTTATTTTGAGGCCGGCCAATATGAGGCCGCCCAGGAAGCAATCGAAAAAGCAGAAAAACTGGATCCGCTTGAGCAGGATTTTCACCAGATGCAAACCCTGATGCGTGCCGAAAACTTCGCCAAGGCAGAAGAAACGGCGCGATCAATGCTGACAAAACAGCCCGGTCACCCCCGTGCTGCTTTTTTCCTGGCGCACCTGGCCAGCACGGTCGGCGCGCACGAACAACGCGCTGACATTCTCCTGCACGGACTTGCCTTCCATCCAGCCAACGTCAGCTTGAGACGCGCACTGATCGGTGCCTTTGAAGAAGTGGCGCAACACGAACAGGCCTTGAAACACGCCCAGTTGCTGGTCAAAACCCGGCCTGATTACCTGAATTACTGGACGCTAAGCCGCGCGCTTGGCAACACAGGCGACCATCAAGGCGCGCTCGACAGCGCCGAGAAGGCGGCAAGCTACCTTGCGCCCGGCAGCGATGAACTTGGCAAAGTAGACCTGCTCAGGGGCCACGCGCTTAAAATTCTGGGCCGCAGGGTCGAGAGTGAAACCGCCTACCGCGCCTGCATACACAACACACCCGGCAATGGCGCCGGTTGGTGGGGGTTGGCCGACTTGAAGACCTACCTGTTCTCCGCTGCGGATAAAGCAGCCATGGAGGACTTGGCCAATAACGCTGACGAAAGCATGGATCAACGTTGCCAGGCGGCCTTCGCGCTGGCCAAGGCATACGATAACGATAAGGATGATGGCTCTGCTTTCCACTGGTACCAACGTGCCAATAAGATGCGCCCTGACATCCACTTTTCCAGCGCAGAGAACAAAGCGTTTTGCGACCAGAGTATTGAACGGTTTAACCGCGCGATGCTGGCGGTTCAGGCCCAGCCGTTACCCAACGGCCCAACGCCCATTTTTATCATCGGCATGCCACGCGCCGGTTCCACCTTGATTGAGCAGATTCTCGCGAGCCACAGCCAGATTGAAGGCACGATGGAGTTGATGACCCTGCCCAACCTCGAACGCGCCATCAGGCTGGAAGGCGGCCGTCAATTCAAGGAGAACTACCCGCAGTCCCTGCAACACTTCAACCCGCAGCAGCTAGCGTCGTTCGGCCAGACCTACCTCGACAACACGGCAGTCTACCGGACGTCAAAACCCTACTTTATCGACAAGTTGCCACCCAATTTTGAACGCATCGGTTTGCTGCATAAAATACTCCCGCAGGCCATTATCATCGACGCGCGCCGCCACCCGATGGATTGCGGTTACAGCGCCTTCAAGCAGCATTTTGCGGGCGGCCACGAATACAGTTACCAACTTGAGCATATCGGTGCTTACTACAACGGCTACCTGCGGTTCATGGACCACTGGGACAGCGTGCTGCCCGGCAAGGTATTGCGTGTTCAATATGAGGATATGGTGCGCGCAACCGAGGCGACAGTGCGTTTATTACTCAAACATGTCGGTGTCGATTTTGAGCCCGGCTGTTTACGCTTTTTTGAAAACAAACGCGCGGTAAAAACAGCCAGTAGTGAGCAGGTCAGGCAACCGATATATACGGGAAGTGTCGGCAAATGGTGCAAACTTGAAGATCAACTGGAAGCGCTCAAAGACAGCCTGGGTGAGGCAACGCTGGCGCGTTTTCAGCAATACCTGTAGCCACGTTTTGCACCTTTAGCTGCACAAAACCCCCAGCAGTGTGGGGGTTTTGCGAGCGCTTTTTGTAAACCTCTGTTTTCAACGTGTGCCAGCGTAACAAGACGCAGACAACACCATTTAAGACAGTTCCCGCATCCCTCTTTCCAGACCGTTCACGGTTAATGGAAACATGCGTTGCTCCATCAACTGCGACATCATCTGGATGGAAGGCGTGTAATCCCAGCGCTCCATCGGCTCCGGGTTTAACCAGATCGCTTTGGGATAATTGTTCAGCAGACGCTTCATCCAGGTGGCGCCGGCCTCCTCGTTCCAGTGCTCGACACTGCCGCCCGGGTGCTGAATTTCGTAAGGGCTCATGGTGGCATCACCCACCATGATCAATTTGTAATCGGCCGCATATTTGTGCAGCACATCCATGGTTGGAATTCTGACGTTGTGGCGGCGTTTGTTATCCCTCCACAAACCCTCGTAAACACAGTTGTGAAAATAGAAATATTCCAGGTGTTTGAACTCACTGCTGGCGGCGGAAAAAAGCTCCTCGCACGCCCGCACGTGGTCATCCATGGAGCCGCCGATATCGAGAAAAAGCAGCACCTTGGTGGCGTTGTGACGCTCAGGCACCATGCGGATGTCGAGCATTCCCGCATTTTTGGCGGTCGACTCAATGGTATCCGGTAAATCCAGTTCCTCGGCCGCACCATCACGGGCAAAGCGGCGCAGACGGCGCAGCGCCACTTTCAAGTTGCGTGTACCCAACTCCAGCGAATCATCAAGATTACGAAACTCACGCTTGTCCCACACTTTTACCGCGCGGCGATGGCGGGAACCCTCCTGGCCGATGCGGATACCTTCCGGGTTATACCCATAAGCACCAAACGGTGAAGTGCCGCCGGTACCAATCCACTTGCTGCCGCCCTGATGACGTTCGTTCTGCTCCTCTAAACGCTGTTTAAGCGTCTCCATGAGCTTTTCCCAACCGCCCATGGCCTCAATTTTGGCTTTTTCCTCATCACTCAGGCCTAACTCGACCTGCTTGCGTAGCCATTCCTCGGGAATGTCCGCACCTTCCGGGCCAAACAGGTTTTCCACGCCCTTGAAATGGGCGGCGAACACCCGGTCAAAGCGGTCATACAGCGCTTCGTCTTTGACCAGGCAGGCACGTGATAAGTAATAGAACTGATCGACATCAAACTGAATGACGCGCTTTTCCAACAACTCCAGCAAAGTCAGGAACTCGGTGATCGAAACCTTGAGCCCCCCTTCGCGCAACAAAAAGAAAAAACTGACCAGCATGGGGTTTAGCGGGCGTTGCGCTGGTTAAGAAAAATCAGACGCTCAAACAGGTGGATATCCTGCTCGTTCTTCAACAAGGCGCCATGCATCGGCGGCAGTGATTTGCGGCGATCGTCACTGGACAAGGCGTCGGCGGGAACATCTTCGGCCAGCAGTAGTTTCAACCAATCGAGCAATTCCGATGTCGATGGTTTTTTCTTCAGGCCGGGCACCTCGCGCAACTCATAAAACGCGTTCAGCGCTTCACTCAGCAACTCTTTTTTAAGACCGGGGTAATGCACTTCAACGATATCTTCCATGGTTTCCTTGTCGGGGAAACGGATGTAGTGAAAGAAGCAGCGGCGCAAAAACGCGTCCGGCAGTTCTTTTTCGTTATTACTGGTAATGACGATAATCGGCCGGTGTTTGGCAACGATGGTCTCGTGCGTTTCATAAACGTAGAACTCCATCTGGTCGAGTTCGCGCAAGAGATCGTTGGGAAATTCAATATCGGCTTTATCGATCTCGTCAATCAACAGTACGGGCTGGGTATCCTGCTCAAAAGCTTCCCACATCGGCCCCCTGACAATGTAATTGCTGATGTCATGGACACGTTCATCGCCAAGTTGTGAATCGCGCAATCTGGCCACGGCGTCATATTCATACAGGCCCTGCTGCGCCTTGGTGGTCGATTTGACATGCCATTGCAGCAAAGGCTTGCCCAGACCGCGGGCGATTTCTTCGGCCAACTGTGTTTTGCCGGTGCCGGGTTCACCTTTGATCAGTATAGGGCGGCCCAGTGTGACTGCCGCGTTAACCGCCGTGGTGAGGTCTTCGGTGGCGACATACCGGTCGGTACCGGAAAAGCGTTGCTCAGTCATGAATAAAGATCCTTTGGAAAAATTTTATTTTAACCTGTTCGATGACAAAGATTTGGTCTATTGACTAATTAATCTTCTCTGGCCATGCTTGCCCCGATGTCATTTGAATTTTCACTATCCACGGGTTGCGCGCGGCCATGAATATCTTGGTGGCCGGAGTCAATAAGCCCGCGCTGAAACGCTGGTTAAAAATCAGCCTGCGCACACTGCACCTGCTCTCACTCGCTGGTGTTGGCGGTGGCGTGTTATTTGGTCTCGAAGCTAACCTGTGGCTTGGGTATTGGTGGTTATCGCTAATTTCCGGCAGCTTGTTAATGCTGGTGGATATTGTATCCAACCCCATCTGGCTGGTGCAGATACGCGGGTTGGTCATCATGGCAAAGCTTGTACTGCTGGCATTGCTGGGTTGTTACCCGGATTGGGATCGTCTATTGCTGGTGGTTGTTATCGTCATGTCAGCCGTCATTTCGCATGCCCCCGGGGCGCTTCGCTACTACTCTGTTTATCACCGCAAGGTCATCAATTCCGCGACCGATACAAAAGGTTAGCGCCTGAAACCGCGTTTGCGGCTCTGCAGGTAAAGCAACCTGATTCAAACGCTTCATTTTGATGATTCATTTTATTCAGTGGTATTGGTTTTACTACTGAACATTGACTTGTAGATTACCGTCAGACGCACAGCCTGACAAAGCCAGCGGCTTAGTTCATTTGCAGTGCCGATTTAGCGGCCTTAAGTACCAGCGGCCAGGTGCTGGTATCGGGGTCGATCATTTCAAAAT
>UPTN01000159.1_pt1 | contig 37474 bp, 38 predicted proteins | sample 2160111 | NCBI WGS metagenome assembly UPTN01 (sample SAMN06265058, study PRJEB28932) | marine metagenome | isolation source: Columbia River Estuary | place: USA:Columbia River Estuary, USA | collected 2014-05-05
GCTATGCATTAGGTGGGAGTTTCAGTTGTGCGAATAACCGTTAATGACCAGGATTGAGCACCACATAAAAACGTATCCGACCTCTTTAATTCAGTGGGTGATAACTTCAACAGTACGTACTGCTGCAAATGCTGTAGGCTTAAAGGAAGAATATTTTGAGGTAAGTGGATATGCCTAGAACAAATGTTGAAAAATTAAAAGCTGAATTAGTGACCGCGAAAGGTAAGGGTGATCCACATACGTTAAAGGAACCCATCCCTGTTACCGTGATTTTGGACAATGGGGAGACATACAAAGGATCTGCCTTTGAAGTTCGCCCGAATGGACTGGTAATGGTTAAAGCCGGAAACTGCGACTTGGGTGTTCAACTCTCAAATATCAGCAAAGTGTAACTAGACTGATAAGAATTTTGCGGGACATCACGTTATGTCTCGGCTTCGAGTTGCAATAAATCGCCGGGCTCGCAATTTAACGCTTCACATAATGCTATTAGCGTGGAGAAGCGGATTGCCCGGCCTTTTCCGCGCTTGAGAATTGACAAATTGGCAAGTGTAATACCAACCTCCTCTGACAGCTCTGTTAACGTCATCTTGCGCTGCACAAGCAGTAAATCCAGGTTCACTTTTATGATGGTAGCCATGTCAGATGGTCAATGATTGTTCTTGATGCATGGTGACCGCTTCACGCAACACACCCGACAGCCAGCCGCAAGGTAGAGCCAGGTTCGGTGGTTGAATGGCAAAAGGCCCGGCGCGGAGACTGACGCTCATGGGCAGAAAGGGAGGCGTTGACAGTATTTGATGCACCCTTGGGCGGGTGCGGTATACATTTTTCAGAAAACGCCTAAACGCCTTTTGCCTTATAACCGTTCCGGTTGCTTGAGTAACCACGCCATTAGTAGGGGTAAAGTGCGGGCAAACACCACTTAAGTGGGTTTGTTTTACTCTAAGGGTTGAGTATGGTTACGGCGTCAGAAAGCTCACTGAAGCACGCGTTGACTTCATCTGGCGTGATGCGGAGGTTATGTGTAAATACTGTACGGTTATGGCCATTTCTTGATGAAACAGAGGTGAAGCCGGTGCGGCATCTTCCACTGCCATTTCCGATAACATAATCAGCAACATAGAAATGCCACCCCTCTGTCGCTCCGATGTGGTTTTTACTACAATCAACGCGGGCGTATTGATCTCCGGCTATGTCGGTATAGCTGACGGATAACCCGGGTACTTCAGGAAGATAGGTTAGGCAGGTACCACCTACTTGCACTGAGCTAAAGCAGGGACACTCAACGGACCTGGCGGGCTTGGAAGCGTTCGCGGGCGTATTCATTAAAATCAGCAACAGTGAAATAATTACAATTTTCATTTAATTTTTTCCGGGTTACCGGCATCCGTGCCGAGTGTGAATGGGGATGAATTACCTTGAGACTTAGCGCAGAACACCCAGCACGCTGCCGGGTCTGGCTGTGTGTTTTAGCCGTCCATCCATTATTGTTGTAGCCATCTTAAAGTCGTGTTTAGCGTGCTGTGTGTCTTAAAAATGTTTATTTTTGGAGAAATGTGTGTTTTTTACACACTTCCGATAATTGCGGTGAAACCCGCTTAGGTAAGGGTAAGCGTTTGCTTAAAACCGTACATTATGTGCGTTGGCGGTTATTGGTATTCGTTCGTATGGTTGTGTTAACCATGCAAACCGGTGTGGTTTCGGGCAAAGTAGCGGCATGACACGCATTGTATTGTTCAATAAGCCTTTCCGGGTGATGTCGCAGTTTCGCGAAGCCGACAACAAGGTAACGCTAAGTCGCTATTTTCACGACAGTACTTTGCGTGTGGCGGGTCGACTTGACTACGATTCGGAGGGGTTGCTGTTGCTCACTGATGACGGCCATTTGGTGCAAAAAATTATCCATCCGCGCTTTATCCTGCCTAAAACATACTGGGCCCAGGTTGAAGGTGAGTTATCAACGGACGCGCTTGAACAGTTGCGCCGTGGGGTGGTGCTGAAGGACGGCAAAACGCGTCCCGCAAAGGCACAGCGCATTGAAGAACCGACCAACTTATGGCCGCGAACCCCACCCATTCGCCATCGCGAGGCCATACCTACCAGTTGGCTTGAGCTGACCATTACCGAGGGCCGTAACCGGCAGGTGAGGCGTATGACGGCTGCGGTTAACTTTCCGACTTTGCGGTTGATTCGTGTGCGGGTAGGCGACTGGTCGTTGGGTCAGTTGGCACCGGGTGAGTGGCTGGAGGTTTAAACGCTGCTCAATCCGGGCTTTCCGATTAGCGGCGTTTGCGTCTTGATGTCCTATCAGTGGCAGGCTGCACGGGAAGGTCAACGATTTTTGATAACTCGGGATAAGCGTCAGTGGCGTGCGGGATGGCCATGGCGTTGACAAAATGCTGCTGGAAATTTACATCGGTAGAGGTTTCAATTTTTTCCACCCCGCGTACGCGGTTTTTAATTTCAGCGCGTGAGGCTTTGCTGAGTAAAGCAATTCGTGCGCCTGTGCCTGCGGCATTGCCCGCGGAGGAAACCCGCGCCAGATCACAGTCGGGAATCATACCCAGGACCATGGCATATTTGACATCAATGTGACTGCCAAAGGCACCTGCCAGGCGAATTCTGTCAACTTTGTCGACACCCATTCGGTCCATCAGCAAACGGGCGCCGGCATAAAGGGCAGCTTTGGCAAGCTGGATGGCGCGTATATCGGCCTGCCGGATGCGAATCTGTGGGTCGCCCTCATGCAAAAGGTAGGAAAAGGTACGCCCGCTGGCCTTGATGAGCGGGCAGCGTTCCGCTAACGCGCCATTCATCATGCCATCGGCACGGATAATGCCGCACAGGTACATTTCGGCAATGGCCTCGATGATGCCGGAACCACAGATGCCGGTGACCTGCTGTTCGCCGAGTTCTTCGGCAAAACCGGGTTCATTGGACCAGCGTTGGCCACCTACCACCTTGAACCTGGGTTGCAGGGTGTCGGGGTCGATTCTGACGCGCTCAATGGCGCCGGGTGCGGCCCGTTGGCCGTGGCTGATCTGGGCCCCCTCGAAAGCGGGTCCGGTAGGGCTGGATGCTGCGAGCAGCCTGTCGCGGTTGCCCAATACCAGTTCGGCGTTGGTACCTACATCGATAATCAGGCTGATTTCGTCTGAATCCCATGGCGTTTCGGCTAGCATGACCGCCGCGGTGTCGGCACCCACATGGCCGGCAATGCATGGCAGCAGGTAAGCGCGCGCGCCCCGGGCAAGGTCAAGGCCCAGTTCGGAGGCGCTTGTATCGACGGCCTCATCGGTCGCCAGTGAGAATGGCGCCGCGCCTAATGGCGTTGGGTCCAGCCCCAACAACAAGTGGTGCATGATCGGGTTGCCGACCAGTGTGACTTCAAGCACTTTGTTCAGCTCGACACCCGCCTGTTTCACTGCCTTGCCGAGCAAGTTGGAGATGGTTGCCCGCACCGCACTGGTCATCTGCGCGGCACCTCCGGAGTGGAGCATGGCGTAGGACACGCGGCTCATCAGGTCTTCGCCATAGCGTATTTGCGGGTTCATGGCGCTGGCGCTGGCCAGCACCTCGCCGCTGGCGAGATTGCACAAGTGAACAGCGATGGTGGTAGAGCCGACATCCACGGCGGCGCCATAAACGCCGTCATGCAGGCCGGGCCAGACCGCAGCGATATGGCTGCCGTCGCGTATGGCCGCGGTGACGTACCAGTTGCCGTCCCGCAGTGCCGCCTGCAACGATTGCAGCGTGCCGGTATCGCACTGCAGTTGCTTTAAACCCCAGTCTTTACTCAGCGCGGACATGAGTCGTTGCAGGTCGCCTTGCGGATGCTGCAAGTCTGGTTCGGTCACCTTGGTGTAGTACAGGTGAATCACAGGATCCAGCTTGATCGGGTGCGCCTCGTAGTCTTTGCGAACCACTTGCTGGTGTACCTGGCTGCCGGGCGGTACATCGATTTTTATGTCGCCGAGTATTTTCGCCTGACAACCCAGCCGGTGACCGGTTTGCAGTTTTCCATCCTGCTGACAGGCGCGCTCGGTTTCGGAGAGTTCACTAAGGTGATCTATTGTGGAGCTTATCCCCTCGCGGGCGAAAAGACCTTCAACGGGAACCACCTGGCAATGGCCGCAGCCGGCCCGGCCGCCGCAAATGAAATCGATATCAACGCCCAGTTCGCGTGCCGCCTGCAATACCGGTGTGCCAACGGGGAACCGCCCGTGTTTGCCGGAAGGGCTGAATACGATCAATGCTTGTCTGGGTGATGACATTGCGGTTGTCCTGGGTAGCGCTCCGTGGCCGTTGCGACTTCGCGTTTAGCGCTTTGTGGGCCGCCGGCGCCGCCGCCCACTGCGGGCACCCTCGGCAGCAGGTTCGCGATAGGTGTTAATCCAGTTGCCGCACTGCGGGTCATGGTTCATCAGTACATCTGCGCCGCGCACGGCCTGCATCAACTCGGCGACCATCGGGTTGGTAATGGCAGAGGTCATGCCTGCGCCAATGGCCATGCTGATAAAAGCGGAGTTCAGTCCGACCCGGTTGGGTAGGCCGAAACTGACATTGGACGCGCCACAGGTGGTGTTAACCTTGAGTTCGTTACGTAAGCGGTAAATTAACTTCAGTGCCTGTGCCGGTGCATCGCTCACCGCACCAACCGGCATCACCAACGGGTCTACCACCACATCGCAGGCCGGGATACCAAAATCGGCGGCCCGGTTGATGATTTTTTTGGCCACTTCAAAGCGCACATCAATGTCCTTTGAAATGCCGGTGTCGTCATTGCAAATGGCAACGACGGCCGCGCCATACTTTTTAACCAACGGTAAAACCCGTTCAAGACGCTCTTCTTCGCCGGTGACTGAGTTGAGCAGCGCTTTACCCTGGTAGGCTTCCAGGCCCGCTTCCAGTGCTTCTATAACAGACGAGTCAATCGACAGCGGCACATCGGTAATGGATTGAACCAGACGGATTGCCCTGGCCATCAGCGCGGGTTCGTCCGCCATCGGTACGCCCGCGTTAACATCCAGAATTTGCGCGCCGGCGGCAACCTGGGCGAGGGCATCCGCTTCCACGCGGCTGAAATCACCCGCTTTCATTTCTTCGGCCAGCAATTTACGCCCGGTGGGATTGATACGCTCGCCAATAATCGCGAAAGGCCGGTCAAAGCCGATGACGACTTCCCTGCTGGCTGAGCTGATGATGGTTTCGGTCATTGCTTTATCACCTTATTTATATTTTACAATGGGTTGGGCCTGTTGGCCTCTCGGTATCTCACCGGTTTTTTTAATTGTTTTGCCTAACATTCAAAAGCTGTTTGCAGTGCGTCGGCAAGCGGTCCGTCACCACCGTGGTGGCAGCAATATTCCAGACCCAGATAATCTGCGTGTTTTTTTGCCATGGCCTGTAACGTTTTCGATTCGCTTTGCGCCAGGTAAACGACCTTTTTGTAGTTGCCGAAATACACCGGTATCAATTGCGGCAGTCGATCCATGCCCAGCCCTTTGACCACCAGGCGCTCGAAATGCCGAACCAGGAAATCAGTGAGGTAGAAACTGCCCGGCTCGGCCTCAGTAATCGAGTTGAATGGTTCGCTGCCGGTGAAAAACTCATAGCAGTGGGCCCCCGGAATGCGTTCCACCCCAAAGGGCGCCAGGACCTCGTCCAGCTTTCCGCCGGTACCGCAGTCACCATAGGCGACAAAGGTCTTTTCATATTGTCCGGCCGTGGACTCGAGCTTTGCTTTTACTGCCGCCGGAATTAGCGCGGGTGTGTTGTGCAATTCCGGTGACAGGCACTGAAAGACGATGTGGTCCCAGCCATTCATTTTTTGGATGCGCACCAGTTCCCTGGCGATTGCGCCGCAGGCAATGACAAGAATTTTAGCCGGCATATTGCAGTGTCGCCCGGGTTCAGGCGGCTGTCGCAAGCAGTTCTTTGGCCACATCCACGGCGGAAGCGGCATCCCGGCAATAGGCATCGGCACCGATGGACTGGCTGAATTCTTCATTGAGCGGAGCGCCGCCCACCAGAATGAAGTAATCGTCCCGTATGCCCACTTCTTTCATCCGGTCGATGACCACTTTCATGTACGGCATGGTGGTGGTCAGAAGCGCCGACATACCAAGAATGGTAGCGCCGCTTTTTTTAATGGCCTCAATGTAGGTATCAGCGTCGATGTTAATGCCAAGATCGATGACCTCGAAACCAGCGCCCTCGAGCATCATGCCGACCAGGTTTTTGCCAATGTCGTGGATATCGCCCTTGACTGTACCGACCACCACTGTGCCTATCGGCTTGGCGCCGGTTGCCGACAAGATGGGTTTGAGGATGGCCATGCCTGCTTTCATGGCGTTGGCCGACATCAGCACCTCGGGAACAAACAGCACACCGTCACGGAAGTCCACGCCGACGGCAGCCATGCCCCCAACCAGGGCTTCTTTCAGCACCTTGTTTGCGCTCCAGCCCCGGTCCAGCAGTAACTGTGTGCCTTCGGCAATTTCATCTGCCAGGCCATCATATATATCGTCATGCATTTGTTCGATGAGTTCGCTGTCGGTGAGTTCTGACAGGATGATTTCTTCTTCGTTGTATTGGTCGGTCATCGGTTTTCCAGCCTTTTTAAATAATGTTTAACTGTGTTGTTACCAACGGCTATTGCCGGTGTGCATATTTTCGCGCGCGAGCTGAATAGGGAAGGTGTCCCTGATTTTTGCATCTGTCGCGGCATCGATATATTCCGGGTAATGGGTGGACAAAATTGACTTCACCCGTTGCCCGGCTTTCTGGCGGATATCGGGCGAACCCATCGCCTGCCATTCATCCGGTGTGCTGCGGTCCGCAATAGCAGGATATTCATAACCGCTGCGCATCAGGCTTAGAGTTTGGGGGTTCCTCAGGTAATGTCCTTCACCGTGTACTACCTGCTCAATGACATTGTAGGACAGTGTTTCCTCGTTGACCTCAATGCCCCGCACGGTGCGTAAAACAGCGCCCAGCAGATCATTGTCGATCACCATCGACTCGAGTGATAGCGCCATCAGGCTGCCGAGCATTCCGGCAGATTCTGATACGTTGTTGCAGCCAGCTTGCGCGGCCAGCGCGATGGCCAATGCTTTTTCGTAGCCTGCCTGATAATCGGGCAGTTTGGAGTCGGTCATGCCGGCCCCGACGGAGCTTGGCAGGCCGTAGAAATTGACCATCTGCGCGGCGCCGGCAGAGACCACCGCTTCTTCACCGCTGCCGCCGCTAAACGCGCCGGTACGAAGGTCCGAAACAAATGGCCATGGACCAAGCACAACCGGGAAACCGGGTTCTACCACGTCGATCATCAGCAGACCGGCGAGAGCCTCGGCGACTGACTGGACCACCGCGCCAGCCAGGGCGGCGGGGGCCGTTGCGCCTGCTTGCGGGGCCACGATTATCCAAACGGGCGCGCCCAGTTTAATGGATTCCACGCAGACTTCGCTGTTGTGCTGACCATAACGTAATGGCGAAATAACCGGGCAGCCGCCGCTGTTACAGAATGGCCGTTCGCGGAATTTTTTCTCGCCGCCGGCAATCATGTACAGCATTTCCAGAGTCGGCTGAATGTTGGCGGCATCGGCGAAGGTTAACGCAATGTGTTTGCTGGTGCCGGCCGCGCTGACGTAGGCGGAGTTGATATCGCAAATCAGCTGGTCCTGAATTTCGGTAGCGACCACCAGGCGCGAATAAGCGTGGATGTTGTCCATGCGGTCCATTAACCGGGCCGCGTCATAAATATCCAGCAGCGTGGAGGGGCGGTAAGTCGATGCTCCGATGTCCAGCATATTTACCGCTTCACCACCGCCGTAGGTATGTACGCGGTTACCGCCCAGTTCCATGTCGTGTTTTGGGTCGCGGGCATGAAAAGTGATGTTCTTGGGTGCGTTGGCAATGACGTCTTCCACCAACGCCCTTGGGAAGCACAGTCGGCCGTGCTCGTTCATAAAACAACCGCGCTCAAGCGCCCGCTCTTTTACGATAGGTATCGGGTCGCCCATACCGATGTTTTCGAGGACATCGAGAATGGTGCTGTGAATCTGCTTTTCGTCCGCTTCGGTGAGCGGCCGGTAACGACCGCCCAGCATGCCCGGTTCGACGGCTTTAACTGCTGCGGGGGCTTCCCCACGGGATCTTCTTGTCCTTCGCATTTTTATTCGCCTTTAAGTTGTATACAGGTTTCCGACCGCCATTTTTCTGTTCGTTCAACATCATTAAAGCTGAACAGATGGAAGCCGGGGATGTTCATTTCGGGGTCATTGACACAGGGTCGCAGCCCTTCCAGCAAATCGTCCGGTTGATAAGGTTTGGCGCTGATCATTTTTTTGAGCAGACCTTTCTGTTTACGCAACAGCTTGACCGACTGGCCCACACCAATACGCAGTGACAGGGAGATTAACTTGCTCATATCGGCGACGCCCGGCAAGCCTATCCATGCGGGTAAGGTGACGCCTTCATCACGCGTGATTTTTAACCAGTTCATGAGTGTTTGCGGGTCGAAGCACATCTGCGTGACAAAGTAGGTGGCAAGCGGCTGTTTTTCTTTCAGGAACCAAAGGAGCGTCTGGTCATCAATGGCCGGGTGGCCTTCCGGGTATGCAGCAACACCAACGTCTTCAATGTTGTGTCCTATTTCTGCCATGTCCCGCAATACCTGCAGTGAATCCTGGTATTTTCCAATGGGCTGCAGCGCGTCGCCGCCGGGAACAAAGATGCTTTCTACTTTTGCGGCTTCAAGCCTGGCCAGTATTTCTTTGAGATGACCTTTGTCGCGGACCATTCTGGCTGCAATGTGCGGGATTAATTTGAGTTGTCGTTCGTCGGGCAGGGCCCTGAGTTTGTCGACAAGATCCAACGTGGGCTCAAGCCCTTTTACCGGGGAACAGGTGATGGCCACATAACAGTGTTTTGGAATGTGCGTCAATCGTTCCATGATGGTCCCGGTAGGGATTACTTCCAGGTAGGCCTGTTCTAAAAGGCCGGCCAGTGTTTTATTGTTATGCATAATCAGTATCCACTGTGGCGCGGATTGTTTTTTTATTTGCGCGCCACTTAAGCGTTTAAATTATTGATGCTTTGCCCGAACTTTTTGTTGTTTCAAAATATTGCAAAACTGGCTTTAAATAAGGGTGTATTTGAGCATCATTCGCTGACTAGCCTACTTAATATCGTCATCCTCCTGGTCAGATTTTTACCATTATTTGTCCAAATGATTTAAACTGGACAGTTGAAAAATGTCCGAATCCGGGTCCGCTGGTTCGCTACCAGGTAGAGTCAACAGACCAAGTTTTTTTAAACCGTCCTGTTTTCAATGAAGGGGCGGTTATCGAACATGAAAATCTTACCAGATTTACTGCCCGACTTCGATCAGGTGGTTCCGATTCGTGCCGGTTTTGCGGGGACGGATTGACGCGGGAGTAAAAGCCCGGTCGCAGCAGCACATTTAACCTACAAAACTTAGGGTAGCAATATGAAACTCATCTCAGATAGGACGTCTCTCATCCACACTGAAAACGCCTTTAAAGTCGGGCCTTATATCCGTGCGCTCGAAGACGCCGGGCACAAGGTGATCAAGTGTAATTTGGGTGAGCCCGATTTCCCGTTGCCGGCGCATGTACGCGAAGAGGTTAAATCCCAACTGGACAAGGACAATGTCCACTACACCGACCCGCAGGGAATTCTTCCCCTCAGAAAAGCGATCGCCAAATACATGGGCGAAGCCAGGGGCATCAGCTTGTCGGCGGAGCAGGTGGTGGTTTTTCCGGGCGGCAAACCGCCTATCGGCCTGTGCCAGCAGACGTATTGCAACCCTGGCGATGAAATTATCTACCCAAGCCCCGGGTTTCCTATCTACGAGTCTTTTATCAATTACGTTGGCGCGGTTGCCGTGCCGTTACATTTGCGTGAAGACCTGGGTTTCAGCTTTACCGGTGCCGATCTGGAAAAATTGATCACACCGAGGACCAAGCTTATTTATTTGAACTTTCCCTCGAACCCAACCGGCGGTGTGGCAACGGCCGAACAGCTGGAAGAGATTGCCGAGGTGATCCTGCGTAAATGTGATCCGAACGTGCGTATCTATTCTGATGAGATTTACGAGAACATTCTTTTTGACGGGACCAAAAACTTCAGTATCGCTTCTGTTGCCGGCATGCAGGAAAAAACCATCCTGGCATCCGGGGCTTCCAAGTCCTATTCGTGGACCGGCGGGCGGATCGGCTGGGCGGTATTTCCGACCGTGGATGAGGCCAAGCTGTTTACCAACCTGAATATCAATTACTTCTCCTGCATACCGCCCTACAATCAGGAAGGCGCGCGGGTAGCAATTGAGTCGCCCAAGAGTAAAGCGTCCATTGCCGAGATGAACAGCGCTTTTGAGATGCGCAGAGATTTTGTTGTCGGCGCGCTCAATAACATGCCCGGCGTTCAATGCCAGTTGCCCAAGGGTGCTTTTTATGTGTTCCCGAATATTTCCGGCGTCATTGAAAACATGAAAATTGACCAAGCCTATGCCGCACTGCCGGAAGCGGTACGCAAAACCACCAGCCCTTCAACGCTGTTCCAGATGTTTTTGCTGTGGAAGTATCACGTGGCTACGATGGACCGGAAATCATTCGGTCAAATCGGCGCCCAGAACATGCATTACCTGAGACTTTCTATCGCCACCGGCATAGATGATTTGAAAATTGGCATGGAGCGCATGGCCGACGCGATTAATGACGCGGCCGGGTTCGCCAAATTTATTGAAGAAAACGAGCATTTCGCCTGAGAGGAATTTTCCAAATGTCATTTGAGCTTAATTTAAAAGATCGTGGGACCGAGTTCATTTCACTCGATCCCAACAGCCATAACGCCCTGCCTGCCGCAGATAACGACAGCCTGGAATTTTTCGACCTCTGTTACAGAACCCTTTGCGCGGTCATGTTCAATCATGCGTCTTCCGGACACCCGGGCGGCAGCGTTTCAAGCGGGCGTATTGTCGAGTCGCTCATTTTCAACCAAATGGATTATGACTTTTCCAATCCGATGGACCGCAGCGCTGACATTATTTCGTACGCGGCGGGTCACAAGGCCCTTGGTTTATACGCCATGTGGGCACTGCGTAACGAGGTTGTGCGCGTGTCGCACCCTGAAATGCTGCCGGAAGTTCGCCAGCAACTCAGGCTGGAAGACTTGCTGGGGTTCAGAAAAAACCCCATCACCAAGACGCCTTTGTTCCTGGAGTTCGGTGTCAAACCACTGGACGGGCACCCCACGCCGGAGACCCCGTTCATCTGGTTATCGACCGGCCCTAGCGGCGTTGGTGTTGCCACATCAACGGGTTTGGCGTTAACCCTTAAAGATATGCACGGCGACAATGCGCCAGCGGTCCACATCATCGAAGGTGAGGGCGGCATGACACCGGGCCGTGTGGCTGAAGCAATTGCGTCTGCGGCAAGCTCGGGGCTGGATAACCTGTATTTTCACGTTGACTGGAACCAGGCCGCCATCGATTCGGACAGGGTCACCCGCGAAGGCAACAAGCCTGGCGATTACGTTCAGTGGGACCCCGCCGAGTTTTTGCTGGTTCACGGGTTTAATGTTGTTTACGTACCCGATGGTTTTGATTTTGCGCAAATTCGCGAAGCCCAGAAAAAAGCCCTGGCCATTAACAATGGTCGTCCAACGGGTATCGTCTACCGCACCGTCAAGGGGTGGAAGTACGGCATCGAAGGCAAAAAATCCCATGGTGGGGGACATAAATTCTACAGTGATGAATACCAACAGGCCCTGCAGCCATTTGAACAAAAGCTGGGTTTGAAGTTTCCCCGTTTTGAAGGTGAAAAAACACCCGAATCTATCGAAAAAGCCTTTTACGATTCGCTCCAGGTGATTCGTCAGGCCTTTGAAGCTAACCCGTCGCTGACCGGCCACCTGGGTGACTGGATTGCGGACAGCAAGCGTCGTCTCGAAGCGTCACCCAGACCCTTGCGCAGCGATGCGCCCGAGCTGGAAAAACTGTACCGGGATAACGCCATTTCACCGACCGCAAGACCAGCATCGTGCACCTATGAAATTGGCTCGTCGCAGTCACTGAGGGGCTCGTTGGCGCATGTATTTAACCACGTCAACAAGATGACCAATGGGGCGGTACTTGCCGCCGCGGCTGACCTGTACGGGTCGACCAACATCTCTAATATTGGTGATGGTTTTGATCCTGGTTTCTGGCATCCGGTCAATAATCCCGGGTCGCGGCTATTTTCGGCAGGCGGTATCGCGGAAGACGCCATGGGCGGGATCTGCTCCGGTATTTCCACCATGGGTCATCAGATTGGTGTGGGTTCGTCCTACGGCGCGTTTATCGCTCCGCTCAACACCATCTGTGCCAAAACTCATGGTATTGGTCAACAGACGCTGAAGCACCGCGCGCCTGATGAGCCCAACAGAACCTTTGTTGTCGTCTGCGGCCATACCGGTGTCAAAACCGGTGAAGATGGTCCAACCCATGCGGAGCCGCAGGCTCTTCAGGTATTGCAGGAAAACTTCCCCGGCGATGTCATGATTACCCTTACGCCGTGGGATCCAAACGAGCTTTGGCCGTTGACTGCCGAAGCACTGCTTCAGCGTCCGGCGGTTCTGGCGCCTTTTGTGACCCGTCCCAATGAGATTATCATGGACCGGAAAGCGTTGGGCCTGAGCGCTGCCGAGCAGTCAGTTAAAGGCGTGTACAAGCTTCTCGAAGCCAACGGCAAGCCTGAAGCTACCATCATCTATCAGGGCAGCGATGTGGCTTATGCGTTTGTTGCGGGCGTACTGCCGCGACTCAAAGCGGCTGGCATGAACATTGATGTTTACTATGTCGCAAGCGCGGAGCTTTTTGACCGTCTGGATGAAGCGGAAAGAAGAGAAATCTATCCATTTTCAGCAGCGTCTTCAGCCATGATGTTCAGCGGTTTCACTGCGGCCACAACCTATCGTTGGATCATGTCGGAGCGTGGCCGGCAGTACACCATGTTCCCATGGAAGTCAGGGCGCTTTTTGGGTAGCGGCGCGGGTGATATCTGTCTGGAGCAGGCGGGTATGCACGGCGACGCGCAGTGGGAAGTTATTCAAAAATTTGTGGCGGGTAAATAACCGCGCGATGGCCCAATTGTTACTGGGTTTTTGAACGCAGCAAGGCGTGGCTGAATTCGGCCACGTCTTGCGCGATTTGATTCTGCAACAGCGACTGGATATTCCGTGGCGTTGTCGTTACCGCTTTCTCGTTAGTCCACAACCGATATTCCCTTGAACTTGAGTTGGGGTCAATTCGCAGCATTCTTATTTTTGGAATCTGCCGGGCCATGTCCAATATTTTGACACCGCAGGATTGGCTGCCCGCGTTATCAAAACCCTTGATTGACGTGGCGAACTCCAGATGGCTTTTTTTCATCGAAGCGAGTTTGAAACCCTGGCGGGTCAGTAACCCTTCAACGGTGGCCCTGATCTTGTCGGCATCCACGTAACAGGTACCCTTAATCTCAACCTGGGTGTTGACGAAAATGGCGTGGGCGGCTTTGTCAAAATCTTTCATTTGTTGCAGTTTGACGCGTGCCGCACTGGCGGTGGAGGTCGACAGTGCCAGTAACAGCAGCGAAATTATGATGGTTTTCATATACAACGTTCCAGGGAAATCATGTGCCGGTAAGTGCGTCCCATGCTACTAGAGTACGAATTCAGGTTAACATGATCAAAGACGAACGCGCCGGTCACTCGCGTGAAAAATTCTACCGGAACTACCTTTGCAGAGATACGACCGTTGATGAAAAAACGTAAGCTGGGCAATAGCAATTTATTGGTTTCTGAAATGGGCCTGGGGTGCATGGGCATGTCGGAATGGTATGGCCCGACCAATGACAGTGAATCGGTTGCTACCATTAACACGGCCCTTGAGCTGGGCCTGAACTTCTTCGACACCGCCGATGTTTACGGCAACGGGCACAACGAAACATTGGTTGGCGCGGCACTTAAAAAGGCCCGGCAGGAAGTCGTTCTAGCCACCAAGTTTGGGTTTTTACCCAGCGAAGCCGGTCTCGATGGCCGGCCGGAATATGTGCGGCAGGCCTGTGAAGCCAGTCTGGCGCGGCTTGGTACAGACTATATTGATTTATATTACCTGCACCGGATCGACCCGCAGGTGCCGCTCACGGATACCGTTGGCGCCATGGCGGATCTTGTTGCCGAGGGCAAGGTCAGGTACCTGGGTCTTTCAGAGGTTTCGGCCGCCAGCCTTAAGTTGGCCGCTTCGGTCCATCCGATTACCGCATTGCAATCGGAGTACTCGGTATGGGTGCGGGATATTGAAGCCGGGGTGATGGCAGCCTGCCGTGATTTGAACGTGGCCATGGTTCCCTACTGTCCGTTGGGGAGGGGGTTTTTGACCGGCCATTTGAACAGCGCTGAGCAGTTTGCAGAAAACGATTATCGAAAAGATATTCCACTGTTTCAGGGTGATAATTTTGCGGCCAACCTCAAAATTGTCAAAGCGCTTGAACAGATCGCGGTCTCCAAAAACTGTCAAACCAGTCAGGTTGCACTGGCTTGGCTAAGCGCGCAGGGCCCTGACATTTTTCCAATACCCGGCACCAAGCGAAGAACCTGGCTGAAGGAAAATATTGCGTCTCTTGAAGTGCGTTTAACCGAAGCCGAGCTCAACAGAATCGACGTGGTTTCACGGCAAGCCATGGGTCAGCGAAAAAATGACGCGGGTATGAAACTGATCGACCGCTAACGCGGCAGTGGCCGCGCAATTGGCTGGTTTGTGATAACCCACCCGGGAACTAGTCCCGGGCAACCTCTATCAGGGTAACGCGCTGGAAACCCCTGGGCAGTTTGTGACCGCGCTTGGCTCTTTCGCCTTTGAAGTGTTCCAGGTCTTTTTTGCCAAGTCGCATATAACGCTGTCCGGCCCAGACCAGAATGTCTTCATTTTCAGCAACAACAACCATGCCAATCATGTGTTCTTCGCCAGCCTTCAGGCGTTTTGGCGGAATGTTGATCAGTTTGTTGCCTTTGCCTTTGGAGAGTTCGGGTAAATCGGCCAATGGGAATGCCAGCAGATAACCGTCTGAGGTGACGCATACCACGGTGTCCGTGTTCTCGGAGGTAATGACTGCGGGCGTCACGGGCGCTGAATCGGCGGGTAGCGAAATCATGGCCTTGCCGGCCTTCATTTTGCTGTGCAGATTGGAGATTTCGGTCACAAAGCCGTAGCCAAATGAACTGGCCAGCAACAGTTTATGCTGCGCATCACCCGTGATGGCGTACAAAAATTGCCCGCCCGGCGGCAGGGTGAAACGGCTGGTAAGCGGCTCACCCAGGCTGCGTGCCGAGGGCAGCGTATGCGCTGGCAGGGAGTATGATCTGCCGGAGGAATCCAGGAACACGGCCTGTTGGTTGCTGCGCCCTTTGGCAGCATGCTGGAACTCATCACCGGCTTTGTAGTTGAGTGTGGCCGGGTCAATGTCATGCCCCTTGGCAGACCTTACCCAGCCGGATTTGGACAACACGATGGTACATTGTTCTGAAGGTACCAGGTCTTCTTCCCGCAATGCCTGAGAGGCTTCGCGCTCGGTCAATTGTGAGCGTCTGTCGTCACCATATTGTTTGGCGTCGGCCAGCAACTCGGTTTTGACCAGTGTTTTCATCCGCTGCTTTGAGCCCAGCGTGGTTTCCAGGTATTCGCGCTCTTCATCAAGCTCTGCCTGCTCGCCGCGGATTTTCATTTCCTCCAGCTTGGCCAGGTTTCGCAGTTTCAGGTCGAGGATCGCCTCGGCCTGGGTGCCGGTAATGTCGAAGTGGCTCATCAGTACCGGTTTTGGCTTGTCTTCGGTGCGGATGATATGGATGACCTCATCAATATTTAAAAATGCGATCAACAGGCCTTCGAGTATGTGCAGGCGGTCCACCACCTGGTCGAGGCGAAACTCCAGTCTGCGTGTGACCGTATCCAGCCTGAATGACAACCACTGTTTCAACAGGTTGCGCAGGTCCAATACCTGCGGTTTGCCGCTGTTGCCAATGATGTTCATGTTGACGCGGTAATTGCGCTCAAGATCTGTGGTCGCAAACAGGTGGTTCATGAGTTGTTGAATATCGACCCGGTTTGAGCGCGGGACAATCATCAGTCGTGTCGGGTTTTCATGGTCCGACTCATCGCGCAGATCTTCGACCATCGGCAGTTTCTTCGCCTGCATTTGCGCGGCGATCTGCTCAAGTACCTTGGCAGGGGAAACCTGGTGGGGCAATGCCGTGATCACGATGTCGTTGTTTTCTCTTTCCCAGATCGCACGCATTTTGACCGACCCGTGACCGGTCTCGTACATTTGTAAAATATCTTCCCGCGGCGTGATGATTTCTGCATCGGTCGGGTAGTCGGGTGCCAGAATGTGTTCGCACAAATCGATGACAGTAGACTTCGGCTCATCCAGCAGGCGTATACAGGCGCTCACCACTTCGCGCAGGTTGTGCGGCGGAATATCGGTGGCCATACCCACGGCGATGCCGGTGCAGCCATTGAGCAGAATGTTGGGCAGACGCGCCGGCAACAGGGCAGGTTCTTTGAGTGTGCCGTCGAAGTTGGGCGTCCACGCAACCGTACCCATGCCTAACTCGGCCAGCAATGTTTTTGCGTAAGGCGACATGCGGGACTCGGTATAACGCATGGCCGCGAACGATTTGGGGTCATCGGGAGAGCCAAAATTACCCTGTCCGTCAATCAATGGGTAGCGATAGGAAAACGGCTGCGCCATTAACACCATGGCTTCGTAGCAGGCAGAGTCACCATGCGGATGAAATTTACCCAGCACGTCACCCACGGTACGGGCCGATTTTTTGTGCTTGGAGCTGGCGCTCAAGCCGAGCTCGCTCATGGCGTAAATAATACGGCGCTGAACCGGTTTGAGGCCGTCGCCGATATGCGGCAAGGCGCGGTCGAGCACCACGTACATGGAGTAATCGAGATAGGCCTTTTCGGCGTATTCCCTCAGCGGGATGCGTTCGTGCTCAGAAAAGCTTTGTGTAATTTCGTTCATATGATTTTATTGGTCCTAGGCACTCGCCAGGTCACCCTTGTCCTGTAGCCAGGCTTTCCGGTCTGAAGCGCGTTTTTTGCACAGCAACATGTCCATCATGTTGTTGGTCCTGGTTTCGCTGTCTATGGTCAGCTGTACCAGGCGGCGCGTATCCGGGTCTACGGTGCTTTCGCGTAATTGCAGTGGATTCATCTCACCCAGGCCTTTGAAGCGGGTTTCCATAATTTTGCCCTTCTTATTTTCGGCGGCGATGACATCCAGAATGGCCTGTCGCTCTTCGGCGTCCAGTGCGTAATGGGTTTCCTTGCCGACATCAATGCGGTACAGCGGCGGCATGGCAACAAAGACATGGCCGGTCTCGACCAGCGCGTGGAAATGTTTCAGAAACAACGCGCACAGCAGGGTGGCAATATGCAGGCCGTCCGAATCGGCGTCCGCAAGGATGATGACCTTGCCGTAGCGTAATTCGGAAATGATATCGGAACCGGGGTCTACCCCGATCGCGACGGAAATATCGTGGACTTCCTGGTTGGACAGCACCGCGTCGGACTCGACCTCCCAGGTATTCAGTATTTTACCGCGCAACGGCAGGATGGCCTGATATTCGCGGTTTCTGGCCTGCTTGGCTGAGCCGCCGGCTGAGTCACCCTCAACCAAAAACAATTCGGTCAGGGATAAATCCTGGCTGCTGCAATCGGCCAGCTTGCCGGGCAGGGCCGGGCCGGAGGTGATTTTTTTGCGCACCACCTGGCGGTTTTTCTTCATGCGCTTTTGCGCGTTGGAAATGGCCAGCGTGGCAATGGCTTCGCCGTCGCTTACGTTGCGGTTCAGCCACAGACTGAAAGCGTCTTTAATCACACCCGAAACAAAGGTTGCGCAGGCCCGGGACGATAGCCGTTCTTTGGTCTGGCCGCTGAACTGCGGATCACTCATCTTGACCGACAGGATGTAGGCGATGCGATCCCAGATATCATCCGGGGCCAGTCGCACACCACGCGGCAACAGGTTATGCATTTCGCAAAATTCACGCAGGGCATCGACCAGGCCGGTGCGCAGTCCGTTGACGTGCGTGCCGCCCTGGGCGGTGGGGATCAGGTTGACATAGCTTTCCTGTAACTGACCGCCCTCAGGTAACCAGCACAAAGCCCAGGCGACTTGTGAGTCGGTGCCTTTCAAATCGCCAGTAAAGGGTCTTTCCGGTAATTGCGTGATGCCCAACAGCGCATTCTGCAGGTAATCTTCCAGGCCTTCGTTGTATTGCCACTCTTCCTTTTCACCGGATTTGGCATTGCACAGCGTGACGTGGAGACCCGGGCAAAGCACCGCTTTGGCGCGCAACAAATGACGTAGCTGCTTGTAGACAATTTTCGGGCTGTCAAAATATTTCGGGTCCGGCCAGAAACGGATACGTGTTCCGGTGTTGCGCTGGCCAACCGAGCCTACCACCTTCAAGTCGCTGACCTTTAAGCCGTTCTGCAAGGCCATGTGGTATTCCTGACCTTCACGTTTGATCCATATTTCGAGTTCGGTGGAAAGCGCGTTGACCACTGACACACCTACACCATGCAGACCGCCGGCAAACTGGTAGTTTTCATTGGAAAACTTACCGCCCGCGTGCAGGCGCGTCAGAACCAACTCGACACCGGAGATTCCGTGTTCGGGGTGGATGTCCACGGGCATGCCGCGACCGTTGTCTGTTACTTCAACCGAGCCGTCTTCGTGCAGGGTAACTTCGATATCCTTGCAGTAACCGGCCAGTGCTTCATCGACACTGTTGTCGATAACTTCCTGCACCAAGTGATTGGGCTGGGTGGTGTCGGTGTACATGCCGGGGCGGCGTTGTACGGGTTCTAGGCCGGTCAGGACTTCAATATCCCGGGCCTGATACTGTTTGCTCATGTAATTCCGTTTTTCGGTGAATTTAGCGCACGCATGATGCGTACGGAAAGCGAAAATCTATCCGGGCCGATATTCAGCGACCCTGTCTGTTAATCATCCTGAATTATGCACACAATTTCAATCTGATTTGTGTCCGAAACTGAATCCGGCGGTTACCGTTATCGCTGCGGCGCCAAGAACCTGCAACTCGGTGAACACACGTTTATGTTTCAGACCGATGGTGGGGATGATCGCGGGTGCGACGCCCAGGTTGTTAAAAGGAATCTTGCCTTCGTAGAGGCCTTTGTAGCCATGCAGCGCGCCGCCGGTCAATTTGAAATAGGCCCACTCACTGCCGAGCAACGGCCACGAATAGCCAGCGTAAAGATACTGACTCGATTGGCCGAATGAATTGTCAAAATGCGCAAAACCATAGACCCACCTGTTGGTGGTCTGAAACTCGAGGTTCAGTAGCTTTGAATTGTTGACGTGTTCTGGATCAGGGCTCCAGTGCTTGGTGTACAGAGAAGTCTGAAAACGCCATTCGGCGATTTCCATAGCGCTGGCATTACCTGTTGCCACCAGTAATAGCGCAGCCAACGTTATAAACCTGATCGATTTTAATCGTGCGGAAATGCTTTTGGACAGGCTGTAAACGCTCATTTTCTCGGGGTTCATTGTGTTTTTTCATACAGTTCAGACAGGCTGCACTTTTTACCATACATTGCATTTCTCTTAAAGAAGAACAATTGTTTGTCGCAAGAAGTGCGGGCGGTCGGTATAATGGTGTTCCAGAACTATCACAAACTTAGGACATGTTCTGGCATGACATCATTAATTTTCGTTACCGGCGGCGTAGTCTCTTCATTAGGCAAGGGTTTATCCGCTGCATCTCTCGCTGCAATCCTCGAAACTCGTGGTTTGACAGTCACCATGGTCAAACTTGACCCGTATATCAATGTCGATCCCGGCACCATGAGTCCGTTCCAGCATGGGGAAGTTTATGTGACCGAGGATGGTGCCGAAACCGATCTCGATCTGGGTCACTACGAGCGCTTTATCAGCACGCGTATGAGCCAGCTGAATAATTTTACGACGGGTCGAATCTACAATAACGTGATTGCCCGCGAGCGCCGCGGTGACTATCTCGGCGGAACCGTGCAGGTTATTCCGCACATTACCGATGAAATCAAGAAAAACGTGGTGAAGGCTGCCGAAGGTTTTGATGTCGCAATGATCGAAATTGGCGGCACTGTTGGCGATATCGAATCGCTGCCTTTTCTGGAAGCCATCCGGCAACTGGGTGTTGAGTATGGCAGACAAGCACTGTTCATCCACCTGACGCTGGTGCCTTATCTTAAAGCCGCGAAAGAGATCAAAACCAAGCCAACACAGCACTCGGTCAAAGAGTTGCGTTCTATTGGTATCGTTGCCGATATCATCATGGCGCGCTGCGAAAGAGAAATTTCTGAGGAAGAACGGGCCAAGATCGCTTTGTTCACCAACGTATCCAAAGAGGCGGTCATTACCGCGTTGGACGCGAAGGACACCATTTATGAAATTCCGCTGCTGCTGCACGAGCAGGGGTTGGACGACATCGTTGTTGAACGGCTTGGCCTGACAGCCGGTAAAGCTGATCTGTCTCGCTGGAAAGAGGTGGTCGACAGGCTGACCAACACCCGGCATGAAGTCAATGTCGCGATGGTCGGTAAATACGTGGAGCATTCGGACGCCTATAAATCGCTAACCGAGGCTATGACCCACGGCGGTCTGCGGCATCGAATCAAGGTCAACATTCTCAAGATTGATTCCGAGCAACTGGAAGAGAACGGCAGCAAGTCTCTCGCAGGCGTGGATGCCATCCTGGTGCCTGGCGGGTTTGGTGAGCGCGGTTTTGAGGGCAAGGTCATGGCTATCCGCTATGCCCGTGAAAACAAAATCCCCTATCTGGGTATCTGCTTTGGTATGCAGGCGGCGGTGGTTGAGTTTGCACGCAATGTTTGCGGTCTGAAAGATGCCAACAGCACTGAAATCGATCCTGCCACCAGTAATCCGGTTATCGGCCTTATCACCGAATGGCTGGATGCCTCCGGCTCCGTTGAAAAACGTTCTGAAAATTCAGACCTGGGTGGAACCATGCGCCTTGGCGGTCAGCGTTGCCGATTGACCCCGGGTTCGTTGGCCCATCAATTATACGGCAGCGATGTCATTACCGAGCGTCACCGTCATCGCTACGAGTTTAATAACCACTATCGTGACATCTTGAAGAAGAACGGTATGCAGTTGTCCGGTCATTCCATGGATGAAACACTGGTCGAGATTGTTGAGATCCCGGGCCATCCATGGTTCCTGGGTTGTCAGTTTCACCCCGAATTTACTTCCACGCCTCGTGATGGACACCCGTTGTTTACAGGGTTTATCGAAGCAGCCTTAAAAGTGAAACAGGGTGAGTTACCCCTGGAAGTGGCCAGTTTATGAAGCTGTGTGGATTTGAAGTGGGTCTTGATCAGCCATTTTTTCTGATCGCCGGTCCCTGCGCCATTGAAACCGAAAAGCTGGCACTTGATACCGCGCTTGAATTAAAGGAAATTACCACCCGCCTGGGTATTCCGTTTATTTACAAATCTTCATTCGACAAGGCTAACCGCTCGTCCATCAATAGTTTTCGCGGCCCGGGTATGGAAGAGGGTTTGCGAATTTTACAAAAAGTCAAAGATGAAATTGGCGTGCCGGTATTGACTGACGTGCATGAAGACACCGACATACAGGCGGTGGCGGAAGTGGTAGACGTGCTGCAGACCCCGGCTTTTTTATGTCGGCAGACGAATTATATTACCCGGGTTGCAAGCGCGGGATTACCCGTTAATATTAAGAAAGGGCAGTTTTTATCGCCCTGGGAAATGAAGAACGTATCTGACAAGGCCAAGAGCACCGGCAATCAGCACATTATGGTTTGTGAGCGTGGTGCGTCATTTGGTTACAATAATTTGGTTTCGGATATGCGCTCGCTGGCTGTTATGCGCGATACCGGTTGTCCGGTTGTGTTTGATGGCACACACTCTGTACAGTTGCCCGGTGGTCACGGTGATTCATCGGGCGGACAACGCGAGTTTATACCGGTGTTGGCGCGCGCCGCGGTTGCGGTGGGTATAGCTGGCCTGTTTATGGAGACCCACCCGGATCCGGCCAATGCCATGAGCGACGGCCCTAATGCCTGGCCGCTTGACCGTATGGAGGTGCTTCTTCAAACGCTGAAAAACCTGGACGAAGCCTCCAAGGCCGGTCCGTGGTTAGAACGCGATATTTAACTTTTATTTTAATTTCTAAACGATGAGAGAGTCTGTTTCATGACCCGTATTAAATCGGTACACGCCCGTCAAATCCTCGATTCCAGAGGCAATCCAACACTTGAAGCAGAGATACTTATGGAGTCCGGGGCTTTTGGCCGCGCGGCGGTGCCTTCAGGGGCATCCACCGGCGCACGCGAAGCCATTGAGCTACGGGACCAGGATCCGCTGCGATATGGCGGCAAAGGTGTGCTGCACGCGGTCGCCAACGTCAACGGTGAAATTGCGTCAACCTTGCAGGGACTGGATGCCTGTACCCAGCAGGTTGTCGATCAATTGTTGATTCAACTCGATGGTTCCGCCAATAAGTCCAGGCTGGGCGCCAACGCGCTGTTGGGTGTTTCTCTGGCCTATGCCCACGCCATGGCGAACCACCAGAAACAACCTTTGTGGTCGTGGCTGAGCAGCGGGGCGGCAACGGAGTTGCCGGTACCCATGATGAATATCGTCAACGGCGGCGCACACGCGGACAACAGTGTTGATATTCAGGAGTTTATGATTCTGCCGGTCGGTGCGAGTACTTTTTCCGATGCGTTGTGTTGCGGTACGGAAGTATTTCACGCCCTGAAGAGTGTTTTGAGCAGACAGGGCTTGTCGACCGCGGTGGGTGATGAGGGTGGTTTTGCACCGGATTTCCCATCCAATGAAGCAGCCATTGAAACGGTTCTTGAGGCCATTGATATTGCCGGTTATGCCGTGGGCAAAGATGTGTATCTGGGTATTGATGCAGCAGCGTCCGAGTTTTATCGTGATGGCCTGTACCATTTTGCATCTGAAAACCGCAGCTTCACCTCGGCCCAGTTTGCCGAGTACCTCGATGGCTGGCTGCGGCAATATCCCATTATCAGTATTGAAGACGGATTGGCGGAAGATGACTGGGAAGGCTGGGCAATTCATTCGCAGCTATCGGGCGCAAAATGCCAGTTGGTGGGCGATGACCTGTTTGTTACCAATACCGAAATTTTTGCCCAGGGTATCGAGCAAAATATTGCCAATGCCATTTTGATCAAGCTCAACCAGATCGGAACCTTGACCGAAACCCTCAACGCGATCGATATGGCTGCCGAAGCCGGCTATGCCGCGGTGGTTTCTCACCGTTCCGGTGAAACAGAGGACACCACGATTGCCGACCTCGTGGTCGCCACTTCAGCCACCCAGATTAAAACCGGTTCGCTTTGCCGTTCTGACCGGGTTGCGAAGTACAACCAGTTACTGCGCATTGAAGAAGCGCTTGGCGGCAATGCCCGCTACGCGGGCGCAGGTGCGTTTAAAAACCTGGAGTTATAGTCTGAAATGCGAGTCGTTACCTGGATACTGGCTGTTGTTTTGGTTTTGCTGCAACTTAAGTTGTGGCTCGGGGAAGGCGGCTATGCAGAAATGAAACGCTTTGAAGCACGTGTTGAGGATCAGCGGCAACAGAACACTGAGCTGCTGCAGAGAAACGCCGAGCTGCAGGCTGAAGTCGAGGACTTACGTGAACGTTTGGGCGCTGTTGAAGAGCGGGCACGAAATGAGCTAGGGCTCATCAAACCGGCCGAGAAGTTTTACCAGGTGGTGCCACAAACACCCAGCAACGATCTAACCGGTCAATATGAAGGAGGAGTGAGGTGAATCAGCCTAGAATTCATGCTTTGATTCCCGCTGCGGGTCGAGGGACACGCTATGGTGGCGACAGGTTGAAACAGTATCTCCCGATTGGCGGAAAAGCCGTCATGTCATATGCCATCAATGCGTTCCAGTTTCACCCGTTGATAGCCAGTGTTACGGTGGTTTTGGCCGATGATGATCAGTGGTTTGAGTCTGCCGTGGGCTCTTTGTCGAGCGTCGTAGATACCGTTATTGGCGGCGACACACGTGCACACTCGGTGCGCAATGGACTAAAGCAAATTATTAGCAAAAACCCTGTCTCGGACTGGGTACTTGTTCATGATGCCGCCCGCCCATGTCTGGCCCCAGCGTGTCTTGACCGGTTGCTGGAAGAGGGCCTGAAATCGCCTGACGGCGCCATACTCGCGATGCCGCTAGGCGATACGCTGAAACAGGCAGGGGACGACGGCGAGATCATCGGAACTGTCGACAGAAGCGGGCTGTGGACCGCTCAAACGCCGCAGTTTTTCCCTATTGAAAAGCTTTTGAGCGCGATTGAATCGGCGCACGTTCATGGTCATGAAATGACAGATGAGGCATCGGCGATGGAGTTGGCTGGCTTTAAGCCAAAACTGGTGATGAGTTCCGCTGCTAATATCAAAATAACCCACCCAAGTGATTTGGCCATTGCCGAGGCCTGGTTGCTGCGTAAAGGCCAGACGGCCTGAGCCACAGGGTTCAAGTCCCGCTGCAAAGCGAAGAAGCTGCATTGAAATGAAAATTCGTATTGGACAGGGGGTTGATGTACACGCTTTTTGTGAGGGTGATCATGTCGTGATCGGCGGTGTGCGAATACCACACCAGCGTTCACTGGCCGCCCACTCAGATGGCGATGTCGCTTTGCATGCGTTGTGCGATGCCATGCTTGGCGCAGCCGCTCTGGGCGATATTGGACGACATTTTCCACCTTCTGACCCGCAGTGGGAAAATGCCAATAGCCGCGACCTGCTACGCCAGGTGAATCTGTTGTTAAAACAGGAAGGCTGGACCGTGATCAATACCGATATCACGCTGGTCTGCGAGCAACCCCAAATAACTCCCCACGCGCCGCAGATGCAGGCCAATATTGCGGCAGACCTTGACCTGGACACAACGGATATCTCGGTAAAAGCCACGACCAGCGAAGGCCTGGGGTTTTGTGGCCGGGGTGAAGGTATCACCGCGCTCGCTGTTGTATTGATAAAGAGCTGGTAGATGTTTGAGCTTCCGGATTGGCCGTATTTTCTCGGCGCGCCACGGGCTACCGGTCTTATCCGCAGCTGTCCCGAAGACTTTGTGGTTGAAGAAATTCCGCGGGTGGCCCCTGAAGGCGAAGGCAGCCATTTGTGGTTGTGGGTTGAAAAGCGCTCGGCCAACACCGACTGGGTGGCAAAAGAGTTGGCCAAATCGGTCGGCTGCCCCCAGCGGGACGTCGGCTTTGCCGGTCTTAAAGACCGCCACGCGCTTACCCGTCAATGGTTCTCTGTTCCGGCAACCGACGACACCGCGGCAAGCGTTGCTGACGCTGAAATCGAAGGTGTGCAAATTCTTGATAGCCGCCGGCATACCCGCAAACTGAAGCGGGGCACACTCAACGGCAACCGTTTTCAAATAAAAATCCGCGATTTCAACGGTGATGTCGAAGCAACGATCAAGCGACTTGAGCAAATCAGGGCAAGCGGTGTACCGAACTATTTCGGTCCGCAGCGCTTTGGCCACCAGGGGCGCAATGTAGAGCAGGGTTACAACCTGCTAAAAAGAAGAGCGCGGCTGAACCGCAGCAAGAAAAGCATTTACCTATCCGCGATTCGCAGTTTTCTGTTCAATCATGTGTTGGCAGAAAGGGTGCGTGCCGGGGTCTGGAACACCATGGTCAATGGTGATCTCGCCATGTTGAATGGGACCCAGTCGGTATTTCCGTGTGAAATACCCGATACAGACATTGAAGATCGCTGTAAACGCCTTGATATACACCCCACGGGACCTATGCCGGGTGAAGCCGGTACGCAGCCGACGGGTGACGCGGCAGCGTTGGAGCAGGGCGTATTGGCGCAGTGGCCGGAGTTGTTGGAAATAATGACCGCTCAGCGGGTACAGGCCAGTCGCAGGTCGTTGCGTCTGTTTCCCGCAGAGCTCAATTGGAATATTGAGGGCAATGAGCTGAACCTGACTTTTGTCTTGCCGCCCGGCACTTATGCCACCACCGTTTTACGGGAAATTCTTGTTTTTACAGGCGCGGAACGAATGTCGGGCCAGGAATAATATCGAGTTGGAAAGTATGAGTATTTATAAACTGAAAGGCACTTCGGGTAGTGTCATTAACCAGTCGGTTCCTTTTGGAGAATCCATTGTGTTGGGGTCATCCGCGAGTTGCGACGTGCAGATTGATGAGCCGGGTGTTGCTGCCAGGCATGCTGAAATACGTCGAGTCGGTGACAACTCATTACTGCTCAAGGATCTGGGCTCAGAAACCGGCACGCTGCTTAACGGTGAGTCGGTGGTGGAAACGGCGTTGAACTCCGGTGACGAAATTCGCATTGGAACGTGCCGCTGGATGTTGCAGGCGCCGGGCCTGAGGCCGGAGCGTGTTTTGACAGCCGATGTGGTTAAAAAGAGCGCTCGCCGTTGGCCGCGTGTGCTTGCGTGGTCAGTTGTGGCGACCACCGTTGCCGCAGTGGCGGTGCTGAAGTGGAAGCCGGAATGGCTGGCCTCCTGGTTACCTTTGCCATAAGGGTTTTATTGACGCTTAAGCCAGTCCGGTTTGAGCAAGCCGAGCATAACGCTGTGCTGCCAGTTACCGGAGACCAGCCAGCGTTCACGAAAGAATCCTTCGCGTTCAAAACCCAGTTTTTCCAATAACGCGAGACTGGCGACGTTGTTGTCGTCAGTATCTGCCTCAAGACGGTGCAGACCCAGTGTTGAAAAGGCATAGCCAAGCATTGCCCGCAGGGCCTCGGTCATTAGCCCGCCGCGCCAGTATTCCCTTCGGAGAACATAACCCACTTCGGCCCGCAAATTACGCTCACTGAACTGCCACAAGGTGCACTTGCCGATGACCTTGTCGGATTCAACCAGCACGATCGCCCAGAACAGCGCCTGACCTTTTTCCACCGCCTTGAGGTCACGGAGCACCAACTGGCGCGTTTCCGCAATGCTTTTGGTTGGCGCCACCCCCCAGTACTCCATAGTGGCCTGGTCCGAGTAAATAGGGTGCATGTCATCGGCATCTTCCAGGCTTAACGCGCGCAGGCGCACCCGTTGAGCATCGATTGTCGGAACAACGGTAGGCAGAGACATTTATGGCATCCGTAGTTTGAAAGTGGGCTGGTCGGTTTCAGTGATCAAACCATAGCTGAACAGAAAAGCTTGCGCGTCGCCAGCATCGCGATCAAACCATGCGCCGGCCGAGCCCAGTCTGAAAGTGTAGCCCCAGCGGTCCATGTCTTCGAGCATCCGTTGTCTGCCGAAATGCTCTATGTGGTCCGCCAGTAGTATTTGCAGGTAACAGACGGCATTTTCTTCGTCGTAATCACCACCGGCGTCGGTGTGAATGCCGGTGCGACGGGTCTCATCCATACAGACGTAATGGCAGGCCTCATGGAGAATGGAGTGCAGCGGCGTATCTGCGCGCGCGAGTAATTCGTTGCCGATAAGACCGGCTTCTTCATCGCCCCAAAAACTGCCGGGTATGTCTGCGTTGGGGGTGACATCCTTCAAGGTTAGCCCATAGCGGGCCAGCAGATCGGCAACGCGCGCGCGCGTAACCTCTGCCAGGCGCATGACGCTGGTGTTGTCTGCGGTCATTTGTTCCGCCTGTGATGTTGTTTCATTCATTGCTTCGTGTAACTACCATGACCATCAGAACATGGGAATATAACGCTTCTGCGCTATTATGCTTGTGCGGATGATGGCCGCAAGTTATTTAAGGTTCAACATGGACATACTGCAGGGAAAATACCGGCCCATAGAATTGCTCCGTTACGCGGGTCTTTTCCTGTGGTTATGTGCAGGTATTCCATTGCTGCTGATGCGCATGATTTATCCGCAACCGTTGTCAATGGAGTTGCACCTGGGCTGGTTATTGCTGCACAGCCTGTTCGGTTTTGTGTATTGGAACCTGATGCAATACCTGCCGGACCGTACGTCCATTGGCCACCGCTTACTTTACCTGTCGGTGTTAACCGCAAGCGCCCTGGGGATCGGCGTCGTTTCGCAGTCATTGATGGGCGGCATTTTGTTGTTGATTGTTTCTGTCATGCTGCCGTGGATGTTGTCGGTGGTGCCGGCGGTGTGCTGGTTGATTGGCCAGAACATACTGCTTGCGGTTACCCTCAGCCGCATACCCGATGTCAGTTTGAGTGATGCGACCATAGAGTCCGGCTTGTTTCTCGGTATTTCCCTGTTCGCCTTCATGAGTTCGGTGGTGGTGTTACGGGAAAATTCTGCGCGTGATGAATTACGCCGGGTTAATTCTGAGTTGCAGGCAACCCAGGTGCTGCTGGCAGACAACACACGAATCGCCGAGCGGGTTCGTATTGCGCGTGAATTGCACGACCTTGTTGGTCATCATTTGACCGCGCTCACACTGAACCTCGAAGTGGTTACACACCTGGTGGATGGCAAGGTGCTGGAGCATGTCCAGCAGGCCCATTCGCTGGCGCGTTTGTTGTTGGCCGATGTACGTGAGGTTGTCAGCGACATGCGCAAAGACGACACAGTGAATCTGGCCAACGCGCTGAACACATTGGTCATGGGTGTTCCCAAGCCCAAAATACACCTTGACCTGCCTTCCGGGGATGTCATGACAGAGCCACAACGCGCACAGGTTTTGCTGCGCTGCGTACAGGAGATGATTACCAACAGCGTACGACACGCGCAGGCGGGTAATTTGTGGATTCGCTTGTCTGTTTCTGGTGACGGTCTCGCCATGAGCGCGCGTGATGACGGTATCGGCGCAGACAAGGTGGCCGTCGGCAACGGCTTGTTGGGAATGGCGGAACGTTTGAAGCAACTGGGCGGAAAACTCGAGATTGAGTCGGAGCCGGGCGCCGGTTTTGCTTTGCACGCTTGGTTACCGACCAAGTTTTAAAAGCAGTCAAAATCACCATGATGGAGTATTTAAGATGATAAGAGTGATGCTGGTAGATGATCAAAACCTGGTGCGAAAAGGGGTTCGCAGCCTGTTGGAGTTATCGGAAGAAATTGAAGTCATCGCGGAAGCGCCGGATGGGGCGGAAGCCATACGGACGATTCCTGACATTGGACCGGATGTTGTGTTGCTGGATATGCGGATGCCGGGCAAATCCGGTCTCGATGTGCTGCAGCAACTCTCCAGTGACGGCACCTTGCCGCCAACCATTATCCTGACTACATTTGATGATGATGAAATGGTGCTGGCAGGCATCAAGGCGGGGGCCAAGGGCTTTTTGCTCAAAGACGTCAGTCTCGAAGAACTGGTCGGCGCGGTCAAAACGGTTGCCAACGGCGGTTCTATGGTCAAACCCGCGGTATCGCAGCGCTTGTTGAAAGGCCTGGAAAACATGCGGACCGAATTCTCAAGTCTGGACCGTCCGGATCCATTGACCGAGCGTGAAACCGAAATCCTGCGGTTGATGGCGGGTGGCTACAGTAACAAGGAAATTGCCAACTCACTTTTTGTTGCCGAAGGCACGGTCAAGAATCACGTTTCGAATATTCTTTCCAAAATGGGTGTGCGCGACCGTACCCGCGCGGTACTTAAAGCCTTCGAGATGTCCCTGTTGTAGCCGGGTTCAGGCCGATACTCAACCTGTCTTGTCGAGGTGATCGAACTTACGCTTCAGGTCTTCCTTGGGGCTGGTCACAATACGCTCAAGCGTTTCGATGCGTGTGCGTACATCTGAATCCAGGGCGTCCAGCCGTGTCCGCAATGCCTCGAGCTCTTTAATAGTCTCGTCGTCGGCAGTGTGTTTGCGTTTGTCGTTGAAAAATCCCGTCACAATCAAAGCGATTGTTATCAATGCGAATGCTGTCCACATGCTCATCGTTTTTCCCTTGTTGGCCTGTTATTAATATAAACCTTGAAAGTTGGCGCCAACAGTGAAAAAAGTCATGCAGTCGGTTCTCCCGGTCGATCGCTGCGACGCATGCTTTCCGGTAGTGGTTCGTGGTCCGTCACTTCAATGTGATCTTCAAAGTGGATACGTTCCATCAGGTAGCAAAGGCAATCTTGCTGTATCACCCTGCGGTCGAGGGTTAGCATGGACGGCATGGTGGGGCGGATGGTTTCAATTTGACCCCCGTCAAACCTGAAATACTGGTCGGTGACATCGAGACCGTCTACATCGGTGGCGATCAGAGGCTGGGCCGGGCCGCCATCAATATTGCCAAATGAGATGCCGGTTGGTAGTTCCTGAAAATTAAGGACGTCAAGGTTTTCCCTGAATGCGACTTCAGTTGGCACATTGCCAAAACCAAATAACGCGTCATCATGCACCCTGACTGTCGCGACCATGTGAAACAGGTGAACATCATCTTTGTTCACCGGGGCGCGCGATAGCTCATCAAGGTTCATCAGCGTTTCAAGATAACCGATGCTGTGGTCGGTGCCGTGAACTTCGCCGGCCTGGCCGCATTCCAGCGTTGTGGCCGGACAGATTTTTGACAACGACAGAGATTGAGTTCCCAGCGGCATTGTGAAATAAACCACCTTCGAAGAGAAATACGACGCGAGGCGTAGAAATTCAGGACGGATGCGGTTTATCGCTGCATAATGAGGATTCAAGCCGGTGTTGTTGTGAATGTCGATTGCGGCGATTGGCGCCAGTTCCCGAACACGGTCGGTGACCTGTTGGAACAATTTTCCGACGTCACTGTCATCATGTTTACCGCCCGGCCAACAGCGGTTGAAATCGAGTTGGTCGTCAAGTCGGCGCAGACGGTGTTTGGCGGCTCTGGTGTTGCCAATCAAAATAGACAATGAACGGGGTAGCTGATCGAACTCGTAGTGGCTTTTGAGTAAACGCCGCACGGCTTCCCACCCGGTGATTTCGTTGCCATGTTGTATAACGGTGACAAACAGGGGTTGCGGGTTTTTGCCTTGCAGGTGGATCAACGTCGGACCATCGAGCGCGTGGTGGAGTGCGGATGCTGGTCGTTCGAGCAATCCGGGGGGTAAATGGTCGAGTTCAGTGAGTTTCACTATGGATGAATGCTGCCGCCAAAGAATTAAACAATACAGATTATTTGCCGGGCAGGAAATAGCAAACTTGAAATAATTTGCAGAGAACCGAAAATAACGATTTAAGCGTTTATTTCAGTTCAGGCGGCACAGGCTACTAAATAGAAAAATTGGATAAATCCATGATCGAAGTAAAATCATTAACTAAAACCTATGGTGCTTTCAAAGCGGTAGATGACCTGAGTTTTACGGTTGAAGCCGGACAGGTATTAGGTTTTCTGGGGCCCAATGGCGCCGGTAAATCCACCACCATGAAAATGCTCACCGGTTTTCTGACGCCCACATCGGGGACCGCGTTGGTCAATGGTGTGGACGTGGTTGAGAACTCCGTTGCCGCGCGAAAAAGTATCGGTTACCTGCCGGAGGGCGCGCCCAGTTACGGCGAAATGACGGTGCAGCAATTTTTGACTTTTGTTGCCCGCGCGAGATTGATTGCCAAAAACGACGTGTCGGCCAGTGTTGACCTGGCAATCACAAAGCTGAATTTGAGCGGGGTTAAGCACCAGCCAATTGATACCCTTTCAAAAGGTTTCAAGCGGCGTGTGGGGTTGGCTCAGGCCATTATCCATGACCCGCAAATCCTGATTCTCGATGAGCCAACAGACGGTCTTGATCCCAATCAGAAACGCGAAGTTCGCCGTCTGATCCGGGACATGGCGAAAGATAAAATTATTATTATTTCGACGCACATTCTGGAAGAGGTCGAGGCGGTTTGTAACCGCGTGATGATCATCGCCCACGGCAAACTGTTGGCCGACGATACACCCCGCAACCTCGTGGCGCGTTCGCGTTATCACGATGCCGTAACGCTGGTGGTTAACGAGGCAGAAAAAGTCGCCAGCATTTTGAGCGAACTTCCACAGGTCGCAAGAGCAGAGCTCAATGACGGCGAATTAACCCTGTTCCCGACTAAGGATGCTGGCTTGTTCAAAGCGGTGACCGCCGCGATTACCGAGAACCAGTGGCAGGTATCCGCGTTGCGGCTTGAGGCGGGCAGGCTGGACGAGGTTTTCCACACCATCACGCATGGGGGGACATCGTAATGAACGGCATAATCAATGTGACGCGCAGGGAGTTGTCCGGGTACTTTGCGACTCCGGTGGCTTATGTGTTTCTGATTATATTTCTTGTGATGACGGGGATATTTACTTTTTACCTGGGCAATTTCTATGAACGGGGTTTGGCTGATCTCGATCCGTTCTTCCGTTTCCACCCATGGCTTTACCTGTTCCTTGTGCCGGCAATATCGATGCGTTTATGGGCCGAGGAAAGACGCTCGGGAACCATTGAGTTGTTGTTTACTTTACCCTTGACGACAGCCGAAGCGGTGATGGGCAAGTTTCTAGCCGCCTGGGTGTTCATTGGCATGGCGCTGTTTTTGACTCTGCCGATGTGGCTGACGGTAAATTATCTGGGGACCCCGGATAATGGTGTCATCATGGCCGCGTACATGGGTAGCTGGCTGATGGCGGGTGGTTTTTTGGCCATTGGCTCGTGTATGTCGGCACTGACGCGTAACCAGGTTGTCGCGTTCATACTCAGTATCGTTGTTTGCTTCCTGTTTTTATTAAGCGGCTTGCCGATGGTGATGAACCTGTTCAACGGTTGGGCGCCCCAGGTTGTCCTTGATGGTATTGCCAACCTCAGTTTTCTCAAACACTTTGCAGATATATCAAAGGGTGTCATTGATTTACGTGACCTGGTTTATTTTGCACTGGTGATTGGTTTCTGGCTGTTCGCCAATGTGTTGATCCTTGAAATGAAGAAGGCCGAGTGATGGAACAAAAGAATCGTTCATTTTTCTCAGCGGGCACGCTTGCGCTACTGGTCGTTTTGTTTGTGACGCTGACCATTTTTTCCACGATGTTTTTGAAGGGTATGCGTTTGGACCTGACCGAAAACGGTCTTTACACACTTAGTGACGGCACGCGAAATATCCTGAAAAACATGGATGAGCCAGTCAACTTGTATCTCTATTTCTCGGAGGATGCCAGCCGTGAATTACCCCAGTTTCGCAGCTACGCGCGCTGGGCTGGAGAAATGCTGGAGGAGTTCGCAGCGCACAGTGACGGCAAGTTAAACCTGCAGTTGATCAATCCGGTGCCGTTCACGCCACAGGAAGACCAGGCCGCGCAATACGGCTTGCAGGGCGTGCCGGTGGGGAGTACAGGCGAAACACTGTACTTCGGCCTGGTGGGAACCAACTCGCTCGATGGTTTGCAAATGATGCCGTTTCTACAACCGGACAAAGAGAAGTTTCTTGAATACGATCTTGCCAAGATGGTCGCGTCGTTGTCACACCCTGAGCATGCGAAAGTCGGGTTGATATCGGGTTTGGAGATGCAGGCTGGTTTCGATCCGGCGACACAAAATATGCGAGAGGCCTGGGTCATTCATCAGCAATTTGAGCAATTGTTTGAACTGCAGGATATACCCTCTGATATTGAATCACTGCCCGACGACTTGGAGTTGCTGGTGTTGGTGCATCCGAAGAATCTTGCCGAGACACTGCTTTACCAGATTGATCAATTTGTTTTGCGGGGCGGACGCGTGCTGGCATTTCTCGACCCACTGGCAGAGGCCGACACTGGTGGCGACCCCAACGACCCTATGGCCAGAATCAATGCCGGCGGAAGTTCTTCCCTGGAGCCATTATTAGCGGCCTGGGGCGTCAATTTCGATACCGGCCGGGTGGTTGGTGACCGGGCTTACGCGCTGCAGGTGAGTATTGCGCAAGGTCAGCCGCCGGTACGCCATCTGGGCATTCTGTCCGTCGATGCCAATGCCATGAATAACTCGGATGTTGCCGTGGCTGATCTGCAATCGGTGAATTTCTCTTCCAGCGGTTGGCTATTGCCGATGGAGTCGGCTGGCACCACTTTTGAGGCCCTGGTGCAAAGCAGTGAAAGCGCAGCGCCCATCGACGCCGCCCGTTTGCGGTTTTTGTCGGACCCCAAAGACCTTGACGCTGACTTTGAATCGACGGGTGATCGTTACGCACTGGCCGCACGTGTTACCGGCAAAGCCGGGACAGCGTATGCGCAACCGCCCGCGGGAACGCCAATCGTAGGGCATTTAACCACCTCCGGTGACGCTGGTATCAATGTCGTGCTGTTTGCCGATACCGATGTGCTGACCGACCGGCTATGGGTGCAAAAACAAAGCTTTCTTGGCCAGACGATCGTCAACTCCTTCGCGGACAACGGCACCCTTGTGGCCAATATTGCTGATCAGTTGCTGGGCAGTCCCGACCTGATCGGAATGCGCACCCGCACCAGTGCCAATCAGCCGTTTGAAGTGGTCGATGCCCTGAGGTTGTCGGCTGAGGCCGAGTTTCGTGATACAGAAGAGCGCTTGCAGCGTGAACTTGAGGAAACCGAGCGCAAGTTGACTGATATGCAATCATCGCGACAGGATGGTGAGCTGACGATACTAACCCCTGAGCAACAAGGTGAAGTGCAGCGCTTCGTCGATCGCAAAATGCAGATCAGAAGTGAATTGCGACAGGTGCAGCACGAGCTTTCGAGTGATATTGAAGCCTTGGGTATGAAACTAAAATTTATCAACATTGTGCTGGTTCCCTTGCTGGTTGTGATTGCGGCATTGCTGACCGGGCAATGGCGGCGTACACGGCGGGAGAGGGGGTAACCATGCAACGTCGTTTTCTGTACATGATTGTGCTGACGCTGGTTGCGGTGTTGGTGGTTGTGGTGATGTCGCCGCGTGATCAATCATCGGGCGTGCCTGTTGCGGATGATTTGTGGCTGCCGGAACTGGCGGCAAACATTAACGACGTCAATCGCGTTGAAATTGTCTCGGCTGGCAACCAAACGGTAGCGACTCTGGTGAAATCTGATAACGGCTGGCTGCTGGAAGAGTCGGGTGGGTACCGCGCAAACTGGGGCAAACTCCGCGGGCTTCTGGGGGACCTGGCCCAGGCAAGAGTGCTTGAGACAAAAACCGATAAGCCGGCGTACTACGCGCGCCTTGGGGTCGAGGATATTTCCGCGGCCAATGCCGGCGGTGTACTCGTTAAGATTAGTTTTGATCAACAAACCACCAGTGTCCTGGTGGGGCATGCGGCAGAGGGCCGGACAGGGCGTTATGTCCGCTTGCAGGATGCGGCAGGCAGCGCGTTAGTTGATCGACAGCTTGATGTTTCCGGTGTGCAGTTAGATTGGATCGACTCCACCATTGTGGATATCAACGCGGTGCAAGTGGCGGAGGTCGAGGTCATTCATCCGACAGCTGAACGATTGCTGGTGACCAGAGTTTCGGCCGATCAAACGGATTTCGATTTGGTGGGCTTGCCGCAGGGGCGGGAAATCAAGAGCAGTTGGTCGGTGAATTCACTGGCGAGCATTTTTTCCATGTTGAACATGGAAACCGTCAGGCCGGCTGATAATGTCGACTGGGACGATGCAGTTAAACTGCGCGTACTTTTGTTCTCGGGTATGGAAATCATGGCTGACACAGTGGTTAACGGGGATGAATACTTGTTTCGACTACGCGCAAGTCACCCTGCCGCCGCGGTGGTCAGTGAAGATACTGCCGCTACGGATGAGCAACGGGACATCAATAAACGCGCGGCGGAAGATGTCAGACAGGCTGTGGAAAATATCAATCAGAAAGTAGTTGGTTGGGCGTTCGGTATCACCCAACAGAAATACGATGCTATCGTGCGCAAGCCCGAAGACCTTTTAAAACCCATGGAGTCCGAATGAATACCTGTGCACGTATGGTTGCGTTAACCGCTGCTTTATTATCTCTTTCAGCGGTTGTTCTGGCTGCGCTGGGTAGTCACGCAATTGCCATGAATGGTTTGCAGAACTCATGGCAGACCGCATCAATAACACATATGTTCAATGCCGCAGGCTTACTGGGGTTGGCGGCATTGCTAGGCAACTTTCCATCACGGCTGCTAAGTGCCGGGACCTGGTTGATCGTGTTGGGTACCTGCATTTTTTGCGGCAGTATTTATTTACATGTGATCACTGGCTACACCATTTCCGGTGTAACGCCCCTGGGTGGCATGGTGATGATGGCGGGTTGGCTTATTGCCGCATCGGCCTTCCTGCGTAAGTCATGAGCCGTTTACGTTACAACCGCAAAGAAGCCCTCGGCGCGCTGAAATCGAGTTGTCCGAGTATGGCCAGCGTAATACGAAACATGGGCCCTTTTACACTCCAGGTCAGGAAGGACAGCGGTTTGTTCATTTCACTGGCAAGGTCAATCGCCTATCAGCAGCTTTCCGGCAAGGCGGCCGGGACCATTTACGGGCGTTTTGAGGCATTGTTCAAAAACAACATTCCAGTGGCGTCCGAAGCTGTTGATATGTCGGTGCAGACCTTGCGTTCAGTAGGACTTTCCAATAACAAGGCACTGGCTATTATCGACCTTGCTGAACATACCTGTTCCGGCAGCCTGCCGGGCCCCCGGGCAATGGCCGCGCTGGGTGATGATGAGATCATCACGCGACTTTGCCGGGTGCGTGGAATTGGTCCGTGGACGGTGCAAATGCACCTGATATTTTCGCTGGGCCGCCCTGATGTCATGCCGGCAACCGATTTGGGTATCCAGAAGGGTGTGCAGATTGCGTACCAGTTGCCGGGGTTGCCGAAGCCGGATGAGGTGCTTGCAGTAACCCGGCATCTTGCGCCTTTTCGTTCCGTGGCGAGTTGGTACTTTTGGCGCGTCACAGACGATTGAGCCGTTCAAAGCACCGGCTTGATTAAACAGCCCAAATACCTCATGTTGATAGCCATGTATTGGCAACGGATACTTCGATAATGAATTTGCTAGACCACTTTATACTCCAGCATTGCCAGGTTTCCCTGCTGCATTGTGAGCTTTTGAACGTGTCGCGTGATGGCGCCATGCAGGATGCAAAGGTAGAGCTCAATTTGACGCCGCGGTTGATGGAGCGGGACTCGGGCGACAACTTGCCGGCTTACCAGATCAGCGCAAAACTGATTTGCATCGGCGGTCCGGGAGACAAGCCCGGTCCGGCGTTCAAAGCCAAGCTGGGTATTGAGACCATTTACCAGCAAACTTCAGGTCAGCCGATTGATATCTCCGAGTTTACCAACCACCACGCAAGTATGGCTCGGCAAATTTATCCGTTGATGGCGCAGGAATTACGCGGTCTGCTGACGCGCATGGGGCTTTCCAATATTCAATTGCCATTCGATTTGAACCACGATTCGAGAAGAATCAACGTGTCCCCGGAAGAGCAATCGGACCGGGTTCATTAACGTGGGTTCATTAACGCGGGTTCATTAACGCGGGTTATTAGCAACAATGGGTCTGGGCAACAATGGGTCTGG
>UPTN01000160.1_pt1 | contig 37399 bp, 57 predicted proteins | sample 2160111 | NCBI WGS metagenome assembly UPTN01 (sample SAMN06265058, study PRJEB28932) | marine metagenome | isolation source: Columbia River Estuary | place: USA:Columbia River Estuary, USA | collected 2014-05-05
TCATAATGAGGAGTTTGATTGTGAAGCTAATGACATTAAACGTGTGAACAGTTGGACTGACATTTGCGACGTTATTTTAGATACGCACTATTAATCTTCGTCTCCGTAAATTTCTAATACATCTCTTACAGCAGGGTGTCTCTCAACGTCCTGCTTTTCGAACATGACAGCACCAATGCAGGTGCTGCTTGAACGAGATACACGATCTGTAAAGTCCTTAAGGCCATTCGCCTCATAACCTCGATCGTGTTGTGCCAGGTCACCAGTAACGATGATACGGCTACCAGTTCCAATGCGTGTCAATAGCATCTTCATTTGGCTTGGAGTAGCGTTTTGCATTTCATCTGCAATAATCCAAGAGTTCTTGAAAGTGCGTCCTCGCATATAAGCGAGAGGTGCAATCTCAACAATATTTTCAGCAATCATGCTTTCAATTTCTTTTGGAGAGTAATACTCCTCGAAAACGTCAAAAATTGGACGTGTCCATGGTGCCATTTTCTCTACTAGTGATCCTGGTAGAAATCCGTGCTGTTCATCAACACTAACGGCGGGACGTGTAACCACAATTTTATCACACTCGCCAGATTTGAGTGCGCGTATTGCAGAAAGCACAGCGATCATGGTTTTACCCGTTCCTGCTGGTCCTGTTGCAAATACGATGTTTTTAGATGGATTGTCAAGTAGTGCAAGGTAATCTTCTTGGCGAAGATTTTTTGGTAAAATCATAACCTTGTTTGCTCGTTGTTTAAACTTAGCAAAATCTACAACTACTGTTTGATTTTGCTGTTCGTTGTAATGAGCCTTGCGGGCTCTTTTTCTGTTTTTTGACACTTGTTAGGTCTCCCTGTTGGTTTGCACAATGCATTCCAACTGTTCACACATATATTTATAGGCCACACGCTAGAAACCGCGACTTACGGCATCACAGCAAATGTGATAAATAAGTACAATGAACAGGATTAATCATGATTGACATTAACGAAATTGCCCGTACTATCTCAACTGTTAAGAAGAACAAGAACACACTTGACATTCTTCTTGAGTTTGAGGGCATCCTAGACAACCTTCATATCTATGCATATGAAAATTGGATTAAGGGCGAAGTAATAAAAGGCCCTGTTGTTTCTAAATATTGGGTCGAAGTATTCTTAATGTATCCAGAACAACACATGCCAAACCCCGAAGGCGCACTACGGTTAACCAAGCATGGATGCTATGTGTTCTTCCAAAAAGAAACGCTTACATCAAGCGTAAAGATTAAAAAACAAGATGACTTGATTACCCGCGCTGGTGACGAGAAAAAGCAAAAACCAAAGCAACAAGAGATCGCAGTTTATGTGGTCAAGATTGTTATGCCACGTCACTTGCTAAATGATTACAATGTTAAGAAGATTAGTGCTATTGATGGCGAGATTGACTTAGATGATGTAGTTGATGCATATGACCAAGGCTTAGACGTAGATAAAACTGCAAGGAATGAGAGCGAAGATGAAGATACAGGACCTGATGAAATCGAAACCACAGACTTCTAAACTAACTGAAGGGTTAGCATTTGAAGACTTGCGTGGATTGATTTCAAACAAAATTTCAATCGACCAGTACAAGCCCAAGATTGGTGCTGAAGAAGAAACTGTGGTTCTCGCATTCACTGTTACATATGAAGAGCCAGCCGAGGACTTAGCTAACTTTATTGAAACTGGACACTTGGAGCATTTGGATGTAGACACGTCCGGCGCTCCAGAAACTGACGGCAGCTATCGAGTGTTTGTTGAATTTCAACGCGATCACGATTTGTATGAAAAGATAGAACAATTGCTTGCTAGCATTGATCAAATTACTAGCAAAGAAGAAGACAATTGGGAATACATTGCATTTGGCAATGGCGGCAAGTCAAAGCCAGTCAACCACGACAATATCCGGGCAGACATTTCAAACAGCAAGTCAGAGTACAGAATGAAGTACAGTGACCCTGGTGACGCAGACAGCGATGAGGTTGTTGCAACGCCCGATGAGGTTGAAGAAAGCATCAACCGTTTAAAGAAATTGGTAACATACTGAATGGCTAAAGAAGAGACGCTGACAATGACAGGCACGGTAGTTGAGTGCTTGCCAAACGCAACCTTTAAGCTAAGGTTAGAAAACGATTACGAAATACTTGGTATAGTGAGTGGAAAAATCCGCAAGTTTAACATCAACATCCTACTAGGCGATGTAGTCGACGTTGAAATTACACCATACGACTTAACGAAAGGTCGTATTACATTTAGGCACAAGAAATAATGTTTGGAATTAGTTGGATTAAGATATTAGTCACAGTTGCCGTTCTCGGCAGCATTGGCGGATTTATATATGGTGCATTTCAATATGTTGAAGCTAAAAACCAAAAGATTTCAGAATTAACAGCAGACAATGCAACACTCAAAGCAAATGTAGCCACACTGGAGTCAGCAGTTGCGACACAGCAACAAACTATTGAATCACAACAGCGCGACGCAAGTCTGCAACAGCAGGTACTTACAGACACGTTTGACAAGTTTGAATTGTCTAGAAACAGAGTAAACGATTTGGTTGATAGACTTGGCAGACATGAACTTGATTTCCTAGCTGAAAATCGTCCGGGCTTAGTACAACCTATTATTAACAGAGGCAGTGACAACATCCTGCGTTGTTTTGAGATTGCATCAGGAGCAGACTTGACAACAGCAGAAATCAATGCTATACTTCCAAGTGAGATTAACACAGAATGTCCGGACCTCGCAAATCCGAACTATAGAGGTGACCGATGAAATGGATATTAGCGCTGCCGCTATTTTTGGCAGCATGTGCAGCCCAGGTTGAACCAGTGCAGCCTATCACTATTCAAACACAGCCTATTCCACGTCCTGCATTAACACTTCCTCCTGTTGATGAGATCCGTGGACGCAACGTTGAATGGATTGTGGTTACACCCGAAACTGTGGAATCTGTGTTTGCTGGTTTAGAATCCCGTGGACAGGCTGTTGCTTTGTTTGCTGTGACTGGCGATGACTTTGAAAACTTGTCCGTTAATAATCAACAGGCATTACGTGTGATTACACAGCAACAATCCGTGATTGACGGCTACCGAGCATATTATATTGTTGTTGATCGTGCTGTTGCTCTACACAACCAAACAGTTGACTAATGAATCCATTCCAGCTACTTGAAATAAGTCCGACAAAAGACAAACTCAAGATTCGCCGCGCGTATGTGCGCATGACTAAAAAGCATCATCCGGATCAAGGCGGCAAAGCGGGTGCACTAGAAGAAATACAAGCTGCATACAACATGTTGGTTAAAAATGATTACCAACCGCCTACTATTCGAAGTGAAATTAAATTAAATGCAATAGATCTATTGACAGGATGCAATACAACTGCTATTATAGGTAAAGATCAAAAGATCGTTGTGTTCGACGTACCGGCCTTTACGTATCCTGGTAGCCTTATAGAGTTCTACAGTAAAGAAGGAACACGCATTATAATTAGGATTAACGTAGGATGCGCGGATCATTTTACACTACTTGACAGCAACATTATCACAAAGGCAAAGATAAATACTATTGAAGCTTATGCAGGAATAGATATTCCGATTGTAAACTTTGACGGTAACACGTATACTATAAAAATTCCACCCTATACGACAGCCAGTAAACTAATCTATAATATTGAGAACGCTGGTTTTTTTGAAAAAGATTCTCAAGCCCGTGGTGACTTAAAGGTCATTGTGGACGTAACAAACAAAAGGTAAAACATACACATGTCAGATACTTCTCGAGTCGAATATCTAGTCAACGTTGCTTTTAGAGAAGCAATGGACAAACGTCACGAATATGTGACGCTGGAGCACTTGTTAGCTGCTCTACTGCTTGATCAGGAAATTACACAGTTCCTAATGGATCTCAAAGTAGATGCGAGTGGGTTGATGTCAGACACTGATGCCTACATCAACACTGAGATCGACACGTTGCCAGAAGACAGCTTGGAAACGACACAGGTTACAAGCACACTTGAGCATGTGTTTAAACGTGCTGTAACACAAAGCCTGTTTGCAGGACAGAAAGCAATTACTCCACTCGACTTGCTGTTAAGCATTTTGAAAGAGTCCAATTCACATGCGGTATACTTGTGCCACAAATATGGATTGACAACTGATGCAATTGTAGAGCAAGTTGGCCCTATGCCGCAAAACGATATGGAATACCAAGGCGGCGACAGTGGTGCACAACGCAAGCGCAAGAGTGCACTTGATAACTTCTGCGAAAACCTCAACGACGCAGCGGCAAAAAACAAAATTGACGCGCTTATTGGGCGTGAAAGTGAAGTCGAAGAGCTGGTGCAAACACTTGCACGTCGCAAAAAGAACAACGCAATTATTGTTGGCGATCCTGGTGTAGGTAAAACTGCAATTGTTGAAGGACTTGCCAAGCGCATTGTAGAAAAGCAAGTACCGGAAACAATCCAATCCAAAGTTATCTTTAGCCTTAACATTGGTGCATTGCTTGCAGGTAGCAAGTATCGCGGCGACTTTGAAGAGCGCATGAAAGAAGTCCTTGAAGAACTTGACGAACGCGACGATGCAATCCTGTTTATTGACGAAATCCATATGATTATGGGTGCAGGCAGCGGCGGCAACAACAGCATGGACGTTGCCAACTTGCTAAAGCCTGCACTGCAACGCGGTAACTTGCGCTGCATTGGTTCGACTACGTTTGAAGAATATCAAGAACGCATTGAAAAGGACGCAGCACTTGTGCGTCGTTTCCGCAAAATTGACGTTGTAGAACCCACAAGCGAAGAAACAAAACAGATCCTACGTGCCAGTTTGCCTGCATATGCTGATTTCCACAACCTCAAAGTAACAGACGAAGCAATTGATGCAGCGGTTGATCTTAGTGTGCAGTTTATGCATAACAAGCGACTACCAGACAAGGCGTTTGACTTGATTGACAGTGCACTTGCACGTCAGCGTACTTATCCTCTGGACAAAAAGCTTGATGTGATTACAAAACGAGAGATCGAACGTGAGTGCAGCAAGCTGGCGCGTGTACCGCTTGAAATTATCTCGCGTGTCGACAGCGCAAACAACAGCGAAGTTCTCAACATTGAAGAAGGACTTGGACTCACAGTGTTTGGACAAAACAATGCAATTGAAGCACTAAGTGATGCAGTTTATATTGCACAAGCTGGATTGAAAGATGTTGAGCGCCCGATGGGCAGCTATTTGTTTACTGGACCGACTGGTGTTGGTAAAACAGAACTAGCTAAATCACTAAGCAAACTGCTTGGTATGCCGATGAAACGCTTTGACATGTCGGAGTTTATGGAAAAGCACACCGTAAGCAAGTTTATTGGTAGCCCTCCAGGCTACGTTGGATATGGTGACGGCAAAGCAGGTAGCGGTGAACTTATTAACGCACTTGAAAAGGATCCCAATTGTATCCTACTGCTTGACGAAGTTGAAAAAGCACACCCAGACGTGCTCAACGTGTTGCTACAAGTTATGGACAACGGCATGATTTCCAGTAGCAGCGGCAAAACAGTGAGTGCACGAAATGCTATGGTTATTATGACCAGCAACTTGGGCGCAGCTGATGCTGAAAAGGCTAAGATTGGCTTTGGTAACAGTGAGAACACCACAGCCCAAGACGAGGCGGTTAAGAAGTTTTTCCGTCCAGAGTTCCGCAACAGACTTGACGCAGTTGTTATGTTTGACAAGCTTGGACAAGAGCACATTTTGCAGATTGCAGAAAAGTTCTTGAAAGAGCTAAAAGAAAGCGCAGCAGAGCGCGGCTACAAGTTGAAGTGGAACAAGGGTGTACTAAACTGGCTTGCTAAGGAAGGCTTCGACCCACTTATGGGTGCGCGTCCGATGAAGCGAGCGATTAACGAGTACATCAAGAAACCGCTAGCCAAGCAGATGTTGTTCGGCAAAGTTGAAACCACAATTAACCTAAAGGTAACAGATGGAAAAATTGACATCAGCTAGTTTGGTCGATGCAATCAAAACGGCGGGCATTGAATATGTGCCCGCCACTAAGATGTATTATCAAGACTATCCTTATCGTATTACATTCAAATCACTGCACAGTAATGTTAACTATAAAAACCGCAAACGGTTTGCAACTTCAATCGATCTTGCAGACCCCGAAGCAGCTCGCGCTAAACTTGATGAAAAGTATGCAGAATGTATAAAGCTAATCGAAAACCGCGAATACATAATCGGAATCTATGACACAGCAGAACGACAGTTTGCTACATCTGATTGGAAGAAAAAGGGCGGTGCAAATGGTGATTATACGATCTATCTCAAGCGGCCTAAGGACGTCTGGAAGCTTGTTGAAAATTGCAGTGAGCGGATTGTCCATGTAACTGGTCCTTTAAACGAAAAGCATCTAGCTGAAACTGAATCTAGTGACAAAGTTATGCGTGATAGCTTGTATTACAACAAATATCGATATCAGTTAACCTTCAATGTGACGACGGACTTTAAGGACAGTGGTGCAGCAGAGGTTTGGGAGATTCTCAACACAATGGATGAGGACACTTACCGTGCACACAAAATCTATGCTGTAGACAAAGAACCGTCGCCGCCGCGCTGGATGCGACAACAGTCAGTTGGTAGAGGTACTAGACCCGGTCCGACTTCTGTAAAAAAGGTATCTCCTGTATCAATACACGGCCTACTTAATCCGCGCAGTCAAGGACGGTATAACACCGGTCAGTATAGTCGACCGGAAAAAGCATCACTGTACCTAACAAATGCAGATGACTTCTTCTTGATCAAGCTGCAACTAGCTGAATACGTATGCAACTCGAATCAAGTTGTTATGCCCGAAGAGATTAATTAAGTTAGCATCTTACTAAATACATGTAGTAGGAGATGCAATATGGCACAACTAAATGAATCCAAGGTGGTCTTAAAGATCAGCAAGCTATTAAAGGACGGAGATCCGTTAGTAGAATTGCTCAGTCCTGAAACACTAACCAATCTCGAAGCAGTTCTTGAAGAATTGATTAATGACCCTCAAACTTTGATTGAGATCAACGTTTCCGACGATGAATAACTCCTAGATGATAAATAAGTGTATGCACAACAGAGTGCAAACATTTTAAAGGAGATACCATTATGGTAACTAAAATTAATCCAGTATACGACATTACATTGCCACGTTCTTTCAACGGCAAAACTGTACAGGTTGTAACAGTAACATTCGCAGCAACCGTTGCGGCTTCAACTGCACCAGAAGGCGTTCTTGACAAAGTAATCAAGACACTTAGCCTACGTGCAACACCAATCATGATTTCAGATGTTGCAGGCGGCACAGTAATGAGCGTATTCTACGAAGGTGAATTCCCAACTGACGACTACAATGGCGACAACACACCAACAACATTTGCTGCTCAGCTTGAAGCTGACATCCAAGCACTTGGCACAGTTGATTCAATCGACATTAGCGGTGCAACAGTTGCAGCTGGTGCAGTTTACCAAGCTGATCAAACAAATACATAATAGTGTAAACTAATCACACTTCGGACAGGGGCGGGCATTAATTTGCTCGCCTTTTTCTATGACTAAACGATAAATATCAATGTAACAACAAGGAGATTGATATGATCAAACACGAATCTATCGACAGAGAAGGCTGGCTGTGGAATGCACCAGAATATTTCAACAAATGGCGCGTCTTCCCACGTGCATTCATCATCTTTTATTTTTATCTTTGCATGGAAACTGCGCTATGGTTTATGGCAATACCGGTCCCTGGCCCTAGTCAAGCAGCGTTTGCTAGTGCGATTGTGGGTGCAGGTGCAGCATGGTTTGGTTTGTATGTGAACTCAGGACCACTAAAATAAAAGAATAAATACTGTTATGAAAACACATTACATCCGCCTTTTAACAGACATCGAATTAAACGACGATCAAAAGCATGTTTGGTATCGTGTTGTTGAACGCTTTATAGGCGATCACAACACAACCGAACCTACAGAGTTCATCGACACACTGCATCCTGCAAGAGACGAACTTGAAGGCGACGAAGACTTTCCGTATGTTTATGTTGTGTACTTGAACGATCCGTTGGATATTGAACAAGCTGAAGCAATGGTTGAGTTCTGGAACAAAGTTTACCCGGGCGATTATGAAATTGAATCGTCTGCAGAATATGACAGTGAATGTGATTGCGACACTGAAATTGATGACGCAATGTTTGAAGAGATTAAACGTCGTGCTAGCAAGTTCTTGCACAACAGATGGGTGGAAGACCAAGTACACGAAGGCTGGCGTTATGGCCTTAAGATTAACAATACACAACGCACCGACCCACGTCTACGCGACTGGGACAGTTTAAACGAACAATACCGTAAAGAAGTTGATATGGACAGAAACGACGCTGTCAAGTTTTTTAAGCGATATTCCTTTATTTTTGTTTGACAAATACAGTTAACCTGTTATAATCATTAGATAAATCCCAAACATGGAGAAAAAGACAATGAAGAAATCATTGCATACCTACGTCGGTCCTCGTCCAGTATGTGCTGTACCTGGCTGTAATAAACTCGCTACCAACATGGTTGCAGTAACTAAACCAGATTGGCCGAAGTGGCGCAAATCAGAATGGATATTAGACACATACCCACAAGTGAAACCTGGCGACCATTATTGCTGTGGCAGTTGTCACCAGAAGAACACAGCACGAGTGCACGGAGTAAAGTCAGCAAAACACCTAACTGCTAAACGGGCAGGATTCGGAAACAATGTTACTAAATTCATAAACGCCACACATGCATTTCGACAACATCGCAGGCCTTCATGCGATAACATAGACGGCCGGATTGGATTTGATTGTCCAACTGAAGGTAAAATTTTACCTTGGGAAGGCATGTTAGATGTCGATCATATTACAGGCGAGCACAGCAAAGCAAGGGGACATTGGAAAAATGATCCAAATCTGTTGCAAACACTTTGTAAATGTTGCCACGCTTGGAAATCTATTACGTACGGCGATAATGTTGCATGGGAAGACAAAACTCCTCAACAACAACAGAAGGTACGTGATTTAATTGATCACACGTATAAGATGCAATATGCGCCAAGACAAAACGTTGTTGTTCCTATATTCAAGAAAACAGCGCCATAACGGTTGACAGCACATGCAGATGAAAGCAATATGCCTACATGTTTAATCAATCAATACAGCGTGTAGGCTTTGCCTGCAAATATATGCACACAGATCAAACGCTTCCCGCGAAACGTTTGAAAGAACTACAAGGTCGTCTTACTGAACGTGGTACGACACAGCAATGGCTTAAACGGCAACCACTGACTGATCAATATGATCGGTTGTGGGAGATTGCCAAGCACAATGCACAAGCTGCATACAATCTTGTACAATACGTCGGCGGCCTACCTGCAGGTCAACGTATGGTACGACTAGGCAGCGATCAACTTCCTTTTTATACACTTGCGCCGTGGAGCGACTTTTACAAGCAAACAGATGTACGTGACTTTTGTGCTAAGGCATATCGGCGCGTAGGCGACCTTGCACGTGAGATGGATGTGCGACTTAGTATGCACCCAGGACAGTTCACAGTGCTTGGTAGTGACCGAGACGACGTTGTTGACCGCAGCATTGAAGAACTTGAATATCATGCAGACATTGCACGTTGGATGGGCTTTGGTAATACATTCCAGGACTTTAAGATCAACATCCACTTAGCAGGCCGTCGTGGTGCAGCAGGCTTCAGATCCGCGTCAACACGGCTTAGTCCTGAATTGTGCAATATGCTGACAGTCGAGAATGACGAATACTCTAGCGGATTAGATGACATCCTAGAACTAAGCGACAAGTTTGCACTTGTGTTCGACACGCACCACCACTGGATTCACAGCAATGAGTTCATCCATCCTACCGATTCGCGTTACCAACGTGTTATTGAAAGTTGGCGTGGCGTTAGGCCTGCAATGCATTATAGTGTATCGCGTCCGGAGTATTTGGCAGATGTCGACGACAACAAGTTGCCCGACCGTGACGTACTAAAGGAGGCCGGCTTTGCTAGCACCAAAATCCGTGCACACAGTGATCGATATACGCACACTGCCAGCAATGACATGATTGCAGAGTTTTGGCCGTATGCAGATATTATGGCCGAATCCAAGCACAAGAATTTGGCTTCAACTGCACTTTACAATTACTTAATGGAGAGCGCGACATGACATTACACTTATCACACGCAGAACTCGAAGAACAATTTGAACTAACACTTGACGCACTTGAATCCTTAAACCAGATGTGGAGTTGGCACAGCATCCACCGCAACGACGAAGGCGAGTTCAGAAGTGTTCAAGCACTCCTCAAAATGCACGGGCGACGAAGTCAGGTATGTGCATATTAACGGTTGACAGGCAAGACGTCTCGCTATATAAAGTATATGTAAGCAACGGAGAACTTGAAATGACAACTGTTACATATACACTTTACCGCCGCTATAAGAAAGAAAAGAAGTTTACAGATGTGAACGCAGCACGTGGCTTCTTTTTTGGCTATTGCGTCAAGAACAGCAACGTTAGCAGCGCAGAGATGGTGACAGTATGATTGATGTCGTAGCAATGGCACCGCGTCAAGCACGTGAATGGTTAGTTGAAACACTAATGGAATATTTAGAGTCCCCGAGCGGTGGCGAAACAGCAAAATGGATTATGACCAAAAGCAGTTCATCGCCACGCACAAACAGCTTGATTGATAGTGGTGCATCGCTACGTGAAGTAGCAAAAGATCGCATTAGCATTATCTATACAGACCGTGGCGTAAAAGGCTTCAACATCAAAGTACAGTCGTGCGGTTGTTGGGCAGGCGACGCAGTTGATTTTATCAACAACAAAACACAAACAGAGTTCAATTCAGTTAGCGCACGTGAAACGGGCGGTTCCGTTCTGCGCGTTGCTGTGTCATAAGCAGGAGATTACAAAATGGGCGTAGATATTCATATTGGGCCATTCATTATTGTTAATGAATATCCTTCAACATCAACCACAACAGAATTTTGGGGTTGTCCAAAGTGCCGTAAACATCGTGATGGTACATTTTGTTCCAAGTGCGGTGGACCGAATGAGAATTGCACAAAAGTCAAAACAACCGACATGGACTTTTACAGCTTTATGGAAGAGTACGCTCCGGACGCAGAAGAAGTGTTGTGGGCACCAGAATCAATGCGCGGAATGTTGTTGCCCAACTACATTGCACCAAGCGCCGGAACTAGCAGCTACGAAATGAAGAATTCAAAAGAGCATAACAAACTTGACATTACAGCCGATGTGATTGACACCATGCTTGTTGACTTTGGTAGCCGCACTGCTGGATTTGTTGCAGCGCTGGAAAAACAAGGCGTCGACTATAAAATTGGGTTCGGAGCAGTCACATATTATAGTTGACAAGTGAGATGTCTTGCTGTAATGTATAACAGTAAGCAAAAAGGAACATGATATGACAAGCGATTTGGTAGAAGCAGTAAAAGCACACGCAATCGACAACTATGAAAAAGATGGTTGGGACATTGTTGTTGAATGTTGGGCAGATGACGAGATTGAAGAAATTGTTGGCCGATGTCGCACAATTGACGGGGCAATCCGCAAAATGCGCAAAGAAGTGAAACCAGTTGCAAGCTACCGCGACGAGATCCGCAGCACAGCTTGGTAAGGAGCACCAAAATGAAAGTTAAGGTAAAATTCGAAATTGACTTGACAATGCTAGTCAAGGACTTGATCGACCAAAACGACTTCGACACTGAAGACGATGTTGAAAAGCTGTTGAGCAGCAAGAAGTTTCGCAAGGCGCTGGTAGCGCACTATGTAAACGACGAGAACGTATGGCCCTTTATGGAAGAGTACGTACTGGACCGACTGCCACAATTCGAAAGGAGTTTTTAATATGAAGATGATTCCAAGACCGCGCGTCAAGCCCGCAGAAGCGTTCAAGCTGTTGGAGGACAACAAGTTTGAGGACATTGACCTTGCAGACGGTACTAGCATCGGTATTGAACCCGGAATGGACCGCAAGATTGAGTACATGCTCTGCTTCGTGCCCAACGTTGATTGGCTCGAGACATACGGCGTACACACAGGTGGACAGCGTTGGACCTGGGTGACATAATGACTAAGGAACTTGAAATCGTCAATCCTCGTCAATGGCCGTTCAACTGTGAAGTAACCCTTACAGCGCAAGAAAATATGGATGGCGACTATCCAGACGGCGACATTGACTTAATTGTGGATGATGGCGACGACTGTGTGCTGATCATAATCAACAAAGATCAAGCTAGACAGCTAAAAGATTGGCTTGAAACCCAAATTAATGGTTGACTGGCAAGACGTCTTACTGTAATGTATAACAGTAAGCAACGGAGATACACAAATGACACATGTAATTCAATCACACCCAGCAGTAGATTACGTACAAGGCGATGGCGTTTACAGCACAGGTGACTATTTTGCGCTGCCATTTGAAACTGCCCGCTACGGCACAATGTACAACAAATTCCATTGCGGTTCGATTGCAGGACACGCTGTCAAGGACGGTGAATGTCCGACACGCGCAATCCAAGAATGTAAGCAGAAGATGATCGATTTTCCATATATGGGACACAAGCTAGCGTGGGCAAACGCAACAGGGTCGATGATTACTGCAGAAAAGCGCGCCAAAGTTGTTGTGAAGGCACAGGCTTGGGGCGATGAGATCGAGTTGGACGGTGTACGTTACACACTGCACCCAGCTAGCAACCACAACGTAGAATTAAAGGCGGTATAACATGGTAACTGAAGTAGCAACCGACGAAAACCTTAAAACAGCAGTCGACATGACACATGAGATTGTTGCAATGAATCAAGATCCTTTGTGTGCAAGTGACACACTACAGACCCGCGTACACGATCTGTTTGACTTTATTGCAAGCAATATTGATGTTAGCAGCTACCATTCTGGATCACCAGATTTTAGGGTGGCTTGCGCAGTAGCCAGCGCCGCCTTTTCTGTAAATCGGGAAAGGTTGGAATGGAAAGAATGGGTTGCACAAGATGCTAAAATGCGAGTTGAAGCATTGCGTTGGCCGCCAACACTTCCACAAATCGTAATTGTCATTAACTTGGTCAAGACTCTGCTCCGAGAGCGTGTCAAGATTGACATGCACTTTGTCCGAGAATGTGATACTGAAACGTTTGTAGATCACCGAGGCAACACACGATTTATAAATGGCTGGTATAAGTTTTACCTAGTATATGGCGACTTGGTCCGTGCGTCGGGCCGGGATTCAAGCCGTGACTATTGATAGTGATCATGTAAAAAACAAGTGCCCCGATGGAGGCACTTGTCATCATTTTTGTGCTGACTGCAATTGCATCCGTGTTTATAGTTGCGGGCCGCTTTCAAATGTGTTCCCTGACAACAGATGGCCGAAACATCTTACGTTTGATCTAAAGACACATGAAGAACATCGATTCATTCAAAAGCTAAAATCCTAACGTTTTCTGCTAAATAACAGTAGTTCAAGAGCCCGTTCGACGGGACTTATGGGGATCCACCCCGTAGCGGTTAGACTCCGCATTGGGCTTCTACTATAGGAGAAAACAAATGGGTAGACCAATTAACAAAAAATACTTAGGCGATGCAGTAGACAGCATCAAGGTATCACATTCATACAACACATTCGACGGTGCTGAAACAGCAGGTGGCGAAGACACTTACATTGTTAGCCAACGTTCAACACGCAAGTTTCTTGTTGCAGACGCAAGCGACGGCTGGGAAGAAGTTCTTACGCTAGTTGATAAAGATGCAGGATCACTTGCACTAGGCGAATTCCGTATTAGCGGTGTTGATGCAGACGGAGCAGAATACAATGTTGCTCGTCTATACAACCGCACACTGCGCCTAGGCTCAGCAGACGGTTCGTTCGTTAAAGAAGCATGGTCAGTTGCACCAGCAGCTGGCGCTCCAACAGAAGCAATCAGCGCAATTACACAAGCTAGCCCAGCAGTTGTTACAATTGGCTCTACAGCCAATATGACTACAGGCGAAACAGTGACTATTGCCGGCGTAGTTGGTATGGTTGAAGTTGATGGTGTGTACACTGTTACGGTTATCGACGCTACAACATTCTCGCTTGATGGTATTGACTCGACTGGATTCACTGCATACACAAGCGGTGGTACTGTGAGCGGTATCGGCGAAGCAGGCAGTGGTAGCATTGATCTTCAAGTAAGCTAACACGTAAATCAACAAGTAAAGCCCTGCTACCTTGCTAAATATAGTAAAGGGCAGGGCTTTACAATGACTGAACAACCAATTACACAAGCACAACTGGATGCATTAGAGAAGGTAGCAGATCGACTATTTGCTAAACTCGGCATTGACATTGAATTTACACGACACTTTGTAGATCGTGTAAACGACGAACGAAATCGCACACAAATTACAATTAGAGAACTTGGGCAAATATTTGCCAAAGAATACCAGCGTTGGGGCAGAACAATTTCCAAGATGCCAATCAATACTCAAGCAGTAATGAAGGACTTGTCGTCAGCACTGAATATTCCGTTTGTACTCAACAAAGATGGCGAAGGAAAAGAGCTAGTGGCAAAAACAGTTATGCGCAAACCAGATTTCAAAACAACCAATAAAACACTTCCGGTTGAAAGTATCCAAGAAGATGACGCAGGCAGTACTCGGGTTGAAGTACCAGGTATTGGTGTTTACACAGTTGCAACACTACAAAAGAATCTAGCTGGTAAGTTCGATGAACTAGCTGAAATGGCACGAAGCGGCGACCCGTCTGCATTCCGTCGTATTGCACATGCATTAGAGAATTCTGCATTAACACCAATGTCGAAAGCACTTGTTGGTGCATATGATCAACTTGCAAAGCAATCAAAGCACAGTAAAGCATACGGCGAAAGTGTTGAGACAGGTAGTCAAGTACGCGGCAGTGAGCCGACTCCAAAGAAGCAAAAGGCCGGCAAAGGTCATCAGAGTCCGCACCCAATGCGCGGTAGACTTGTAGGCGAAGAAATGGATCAAGCACTTGATGTTCCAACTCCAGACATTACAACAATTGCAAAGAAGCATGGCGTTGGCGACAGCATGATTGCACAGCAATTAAAGAAGGGCATTGAAATAGAACTAGAGCACACAACCAATCGTGCAATGGCAAAAGAGATTGCATTAGATCACTTAAATGAGATGCCCGACTATTACACCAAGCTTGACAAGATGGAAGTAAGTGAAATGTTGGTAAAAGGTGCATGGGAAGTTCAACAATTGCGTGAAGGCATAACAGATCCCAAGCAAGCAATTCTTAACAAAGCGCTTGAGTATCTTGATCGAATGGTAAAGCAAGACACAGGCGACAAACAAAGCATTGGCAGCTATGCATTTGAAATTGCTCGTATGTTCAACCTTAAAGACATCGTAAATCCTAGACAGCTAGAAACAATGTACCGCAAAAAGCATGATCTTAAAAAAGACAGCGGCGACTATTCATACTGAGAACTAAATGAAAATTAATGAAGTATTTGATAAGCCATACAAGATAAATTGGACCGAGAAAGATAACGATGATAGATGGACCGGCGAAGCATGGCTTGCTGACAAGTCTAAATTAACAATTAGTATGGCGGCAAAAGATTCCGCTGCCAGTGTGTGGGATATTGTCTTTTTTGCATATGACAACGCCGGTGGCGGCGGATTCGATGCAACAGGAAAGGGCGATGAATTTCGTGTATTCAGCACTGTGGTTGCGGCTGTTAAAGAATGGTATGCAGAAATAATGGCTGCTAAACACGGCACAGGTGAACCATTGCGCGAAATCCGTTTTTCGGGCGACAAAGATGACACAAAACGCAACGGCAGCAGGATACGACTTTATGATCGGTTTGCAAAACAGTTTGCTCAAAAAATTGGTATGTCTGTTTTCAGAGACGACCAAGGCGATGCTGTTGAATGGGTGTTGAAACGAGCAAAACAGAGAAAACGAGTCCAGGAAGTTGTAGTTGACAACCGTGATGGACGAGGCGCAACTCCTAACAATATGAATGTCAATTACCTCGGCATGAAAGTTGAAATGCGTCCAACAACATTTATCAAACTGGCAGCGCCATTAGGACGAGATCAAGCAAAGCAGGAAATGATCGACTACGTAAGTGGCGGTGGTGCAATTGGCGCACCGTTTCTCATAATCAAATACAATGAAGGACAGGTGCCCGAAGTAGTTGGGCACGAGGGTCGCAATCGTATGCTAGCAGTATATGCATCTGAAGGTGATGTACCTGTTGAAACACATTTGTTCTTTAGAGGCGACGTAAATCGTGCACGCCACTTGACACCCGAGATTGTAGCACAACTCAAAGGCGGAATGGAGCAAGAAGTAACTGGCCAATCTGTCAAGGGGCCACTTTGGGAAGATGGACGCATTGTTAAAGGCGTAAACACAACAGCCGATGTCAAGCCCGGCGAGACAAAAAGACAAGCTGCAAAGTTTGGCAACAAGGTCGACAGCAAAGGTGAGCCACCATTACTAAATGCCAAGGCGCGTAAAAACTCTAGTCCGCATGTACTCAACAACTTGGGATTAACTGAAGCGATCAGCACTGTTAACCGAGGCAAGGAAGACAAGTTTGGTATTGGTATAGAAAAGTTGCAAGTAGGCGGCATGAAAATTGCCAAAATGCCGGGTGGCTTTGATCTCTTTTACACAACTAGCATACCAGGCTGGGCGGCAGCACAGGGTGTCTTGATCGCAAAAGACAAAAAGGTAGCAGGAGTAATAACAACTTCTGAATATAACACACGTTTCGAAAACAAAGTATTGGGCATCAGTACCAGTGTTGCTGCCGACGAATTCCAAGGCAAAGGCATCGTGTACAAAGCTTATGTTGCTCTAATCAAAGCAGGCTATTCATTAATAAGCGACGACCTGCAAACACAGGGCGGAAAGATAATTTGGAAAAAGCTAGCAAAGACACCCGGAGTGTTTGTGTATGGTATTAGCGGCATTGATATGAATGCAAAGTACACCCAGATAGATCCCGATGATATGAGTGGCGACATGTTTGATGTGTACAAGCAAACAAAAGAAGAAGAAGCGTTAGAAAAAGAGCTAGGCGAAATTGCAGCAAAGATAACTTATTTTGCTGGTGAAGTTGAGGACATGGAAATTGATATCAAGCAAGGACATGACCACCCAAACCTAGACAAGTACAAAGGACACTTAAAGTCACTAGGATATGAAGCAAGCGCTATATCAGGTGAATTGGTTGCTATGCAGAAAACTAGAAGCCGGTCAAAGCACTCGAGACTAATGGCAACCGCTGCAGAAAAGAAATCCACAAACGAAGATGTCAAGCAAGAAAATGTATATGGTTACAAGATAATGAACTACAACCCAAGCACAGGCGAAGTGATTTCCGGCGCTGATTCTCGTGTATCAAAAGGCATGAAGCTAACAAAAGGCATGACAATGAAAATGCCCAAGCCTGGAATCTTTATGTCAACTAACCGCGAGTATGTTGAAACATACTATGGCGGACACAACGACAACGAAGTGCTGATCAAATTCAAATTTAATCCTGCAGAAATTACAACAGGCAACACAACTGATAGAGAAAATGAGTTCACAGTTACCAACGCAACTGTAGTAGGATTTAAAGTGATCAGCAATCTAAATGAATCGAATCCTTTTACAGACGCAAGAATGAATGCTATAAAAGCAGGCAAGAAGAATTTCAAATTAAATGGAAAAATGTACAAAGTGACTGGCGATATTACAGACGAACTGAATGCCCAAACAAACGAAGCTATCAAAAAGCCAAAGCCCGAAGACACGCTGGGCGTAAAGCGACACGAGATGCCGCAAGTTCACGCTCAACATTATCCAGAGCTGTTTGATTACCTAGCTGACAATGGCGCAACAATGAAAAAAGGCGAGATAGCAGCAACCAAACTCCGCGCTGTTCAAAGTGAATTTAGTGACGAAGGCGTAGAAAAGATGATGCGCAAAGGCGGCATAACAGGTGATGGTACTAAGAAGCCATTAATCGTTAGCAGCGACAACTATATTATCGATGGGCATCACAGATGGTTAGCAGCTTACAACAATCAAGAAACTGTGCCAATCATCAAGTTCAGTATCCCTGTTAAGAAATTGCTCGAACTAGTGCGTGATTTTAAGCATACCACATACAAAGATATCTACAACGAAGACGGCGTTTCAGAAAGCCTAGACAAGCCGTACGGCGTAAACTGGATTGGACGTGACGAACACAAATGGAGTGGAACGTTTACAGCAAATGATGGATCGAGAGTTCTAATCAAAATGGACACTTACAGCGCATCAACTCTCAAAGAAGAATTGTTTGCAAATGGCGTTGCTGAGGATGATCTACCTGATATTCCTGATCTACAACCAGTGTGGATTATAACATTTAACCGAGACGGTGCGATAGAAAAAACAGAACAAGGCGATCAACAACGCATCTTTGCAACAGTGGTTGCAGCCATTACAACCTGGTTTAACGCAGTCAAGCCCTTAGCACTTGACTTTTCTGCAAGCAAATCAGATACAGGTATAGTTGGCAGTCGTGCTCGACTTTATCAGAGGTTTGCTAAGATGTTGGCATCCAAAACTAATTACACTCTAACAGAATATGATGCGTCACAGGATGCACATTTTGTTCTAGTACATCCGAAATTGCTAAAGGAAAACCTTTCAATTACCGGTACACAGCACAGCAAGGCAGACCGTAAAAAGAAATTGCAGCCCGGAACTCAAGCTTGGTTTAAGCATTGGTTCTCTAGGCCAAAACTAACACGTAACGATGTTGATACAATTAAAGAAGAGATTGTAAAGCATGTAAAGGAGAGCCGTGATGAAAAAGAAGCTAAACATAGACGATTTAATCGAAACTGAAGGCCCAATGAACGCCGTGGCACTAGATGATGCAATGGTTTATTTGGGTATTGTCTCAACGGAAGATCTCACTGTAATCGAACAACGTAAGTTACGAGCAAAGAAGCAAAAGATTGTAAATTCAAGCAAGAAGATGGAACGACGGGTTAGTCACGAAATTACCCGCAAGGTAAATCGTTTAGATTGATAAATATCAGTATGCGTATTACAGACATCATAAATGAAACAACAGCTGGCTCCGTAGCAGGGGTTACAGCAGGTCTTGGAGGCGGCGATCCAGCAGCTAGTATCTATGGAACCAAACCCAAAAAGAAAAAGAAGAAAACTGAAATGATCAAACGCGCCCCAATGGAGAACAAAAAAGATGGCTAAGTCACCTACATATAACAAAGCGGCTGTCGATAAGCAGCTAAAGAAGGACGGCGTTTCTAAGCCAAAAGCTACGAAACTTACACACAAAATCTTAAAGGGTCGTCAAAAGACAGACGAAGCAGATGGTGTAAGTGATGCAGACCGCAATCCCAGCATTGAGCGCAGCAAGTACAAGACTACATACAAAACATATAAAGCAACCGACAGTGACAATGAGCGCGGTGACAAAAAGCGTGGCCTTCCAATGGATGACATGAGCATTGCAAAGCGCAAAAAAGAACGCAATATGTTCGGAGAAGCAGCAACCGAAGCAGACAAGTATCGCGTTACAGCTAAAAGCAATGACGATGACAAGGGCTTTAAGAGCGGCATTAAGTCAAAAGCAGATGCAGATACCACTGCTGAAAAGATGAAGAAGCAAACTCGCAAGGACGGAGCAAAAATGTACAACAGCGTAAAAGTCGTAAAAGAATCAAAGCTAACAGAAGGTGTCCTAGATGACATTGATGATGACGGCTTTATGGCAAAGCGTCAGCTTTATGACCTTGCAAAGCACAGTGTAGCATTGCACAGAACTATCCAAGACACTGACAACTTAGAGCCTTGGGTTCAAGCAAAGATTACAAAGGCAGCAGACTACATCGACACAGTCAAGCATTACTTGGAATATCAAGATGTGCGTGGCGGCGAAGAAGCAACTGTTGACTTTGGTATGGACGACGACATTGCAGACATTGATCAAACATTAGACCAAATGGCGCCCACGCAGAAGGCAGCGCCGATGGAAGATTATATGGAAGATGACTACGAAGATGACTACTATGAAGAAACATACGAATCTCTAAACGTAACAGAATCTAAAGCAAAAGAAATCTATAAAAAGATGATGAGCGGACTTAAAGGGAAAAAGTAACATGAAGATCAAGGACGTAAAAGCAAAGATAAACGAAGGCTGGAGCGAAATGCGTCCAATCAACCGTGACCGTTATACAGAACGCAAGGGACTTGAAGGTCCTTTCCAAACTAAGTCTGGTAAGGTTGTTTATTACGATCCTAGAGAAGGTTCATACTATGATCCTGATACTGACATGTACCTTACCTACAGCGAGTGGAAAGCACTCGACAACGACGGTAGCACACAAATGCATGAAGGCGTAGACGATTATGTTGAAGTTGATCGACATGAGTTTAACACAGTTGCACGTGGGCCCGGCGCACAGCTAAATGGTAGCACCGGTGGACTTTATATCGATAACAAACTGGTTGGATACCGTGACCAAGGTGTATTCTTTCTTGACCCTGAATATGCAATGGCAATGACTGAGGATGATGATCGTATGCCAAAAGCCAAGCATGATGAGTATTACAGAAACATTTGGGGTCAATCCCATACTGCACAGAAAAAAGCACAAGCTGCATCAAATCGTTCAGCAATGGCCGGATCATCAGATTACAGTGTTTACACTTGGAACGATCTTAAATCCGATCGTTTAAAGGCCGTAGCAAAAGCCGATGTAGTTGACTCGGCATATGAACAAGCAAAAGCTACAAATTCACATCAACGCAAAGCACTAAACAAGCTAGCAGGAATACTTTACCATCTTCCGAGATATCTACAAAATCAAGCAGAAGACATAAACGGCTACGGCACAATATATGACGGCAAGCAAGATTGGGACACAGTGCCTGAAAAGCAGAAAGCAGCTATTGTTCGCAAGCAAGCACAAGTTAAGTCAAAAGCTAAAGCAATAAACGCTCAACTCGAACAACTTGGTTTTGAGCCACTTCAGTTAGCATGTTGTGCGTTAGAAGAAGCCGGTCTCAAGCCTAATGCAAGTGCACGTGGTTACATGGACCAAATGGATCAGGCACACGCTCAGCAACGCAGCAACCCAACCATCTCAACAAAAGGCGGAGTTACAACTGCAACTGGTTTGCAAAAGCCGCCTGCACGTTTGATGAAGGCACTCCAAGACGAAGAGCGCAAGCGTAGAGCAGCAGGCGTGCAAGAAGACAAACTTGGAAGCTATCGTCCGGGCGTAACAGTGCTCAAGCGCGAGATTAGCTTTAACGACCATGCTGACGATATGGGGCAAAACTTTGATGGTGCAGCAGATTATGAAACAGTTAAGAAGATTCGTTGGCCTTATGGTATCGAAGTTGACTTTAACGACAGCACTCGTTCAGTACGTTTCAAAACTGCAAAGATGAAAACTGTTGCAAAGATCCTAAACAAGCACATTGATTTCGGAGAAATTAGCGCAGCAGACGTTCTTGACTTACCCGCAGCTTTGTTGTATAGTAGCAAGAATAACAACGAAACAATGGTAGAAGCCATGCCACCTAGTGATTCAAAAATTGTCGTGTCAGACTCTAGCAACCGCAAAGTTGCAGCGTTACGAGTTCAGTCAGGTGCAAAGGCACATCACATTGCACAAGAACTGTACAAGATTGCAAAAAAGATCAACTTAAACGATATGCAAAAGATGCAGCTTGCACGTGAAATTGCAGCAGGCAAAACAGCAACAGCAAATGGCTTTACGTTTACACGCGAAGCAAGCCGTCCAGCACAATACGGTGGCACTCCTCCCTCTAATCCGAAACCAATGGAATAAATTGAAAGACTTTTATGTCGAAACGTGATACTATTGCAATCTTTCCGGGTCGCTTTCAGCCACCACATCGAGGCCACCGTTATGTATATGAATGGCTTGTGGAGGAATTTGGCACGGCATTTATAGCTACAAGCAACGTGATAGAAGAAGGACGTAGTCCGTTCAGCTTTGCTGAAAAGAAGATGTTGTTTGAAAAAGCTGGCATTGACGCTGATGCAATACGTGAAGTGCGCAGTCCATACATCGCAAAAGAAATCATCGACGAATATGGAGAAGACAACATCAACGTTGTGTTTGCTGTGAGTGAAAAAGACATGACAGGTGATCCTCGATTCAACTTTGCAAACAAAAAGGATGGATCACTAAGCTACCTCCAACCATACAGCAACGACATTGAAATGGAAAGTGCAGCAACGCATGGATACATTGTGATAGCACCGACGTTTGATTTCGACGTAGGCGATGATACAATGCAAAGCGCAACTCAAGTTCGCAAGCAATTTCGCATTGGCGACAATGCAATGCAAATCAGAATAGTGGAAGACCTATTCGACGTGTACGATAAAGATGCACACAACCTCCTCCGTGAAAGACTAGTCTAGGCTCTTAATAAATACTAACATAGTATTTAATTAAGGAGTCTATCATGACCATTAAAAATCACCGCCTTGACGGCGCACCATATGTAGCTAGTCCAAATAAGGGCGGCCGCATTACCCCTAAGTTTGTAGTGATGCACTACACAGCAGGTTACACTGCTACCAGTGCAATCAACACACTCACACGCAAAGGCAGCGGAGTGAGCGCACATGTAACAGTTGACCTAGACGGTACAATTACACAACACGTTCCATTCAATGTAAAAGCTTGGCATGCAGGTCCATCCAAGCACATGGGTTACAGCGGATTGAACAGCCATTCAATCGGCATTGAAATTGTAAACATCGGCTTCTTGCGTAAAGTTGCAGGCGGATACCAAGACGCGTACGGCAACGTAAAGCAATATGATGACAAGGATCTTGTAGAAGCAGCTAGCCCTCGTGCAGGCAGTGGCAAATTTTATTGGCCTCGTTATACACAAGCACAGCTTGACGCAGTGTACAGCTTGACAAAAGAGCTCGTAGACAAGTATGACATTGTTGACATTGTGACACATGAAGAGATCGACACGCGCGGATGGAAAACAGATCCAGGGCCTGCGTTCCCGATGAAACTGTATACCAACCTACTCAACAACAGATCAACTGACTTCGACACTTACGAAGTAACAGCCAGTATCCTAAATGTGCGGTTTGGTCCAGGCGGCAGCTTTACCGTTTCACGCAAACTCAGTCGTGGCGAAAAGGTCGAAGTGCTTGATACACGCGGTGATTGGGCAAAGATTACCGAAGACGAGTGGGTGCACAACGGCTTTCTAAGACGCATTTAACTTGACAAGTTGTTGAAATCATTGTATAATTCCAGTATGAATATAAATGAAGATGATTTAACTTATTCCGTTGAGCGTTCGATAACTATGGACATTCAACGGAATAAGTACCAAGACTTATTACACAGCATAAATGATCAGCCAGCCGAAGTTACAAACAAAGGCGAAATCTTAAAATGGTATCGCCTTGGCAAACTGCATAGAGACAATGATCGGCCAGCTGTGATTAACACAAAAACAAACTTAATGGAATGGCATCAACACGGGCGATTACATCGTGAAGGTGGACCAGCGTACATATATAACGGAAAAGGTCGATATAGTGAAGCATGGTACGTTAATGGACGCAGACATCGAATGGACGGCCCGGCAATGTCAGACACTAATCGCGACGGAACACTCGATGAAGTTTGGTACATGCACGGCACTGGATACAATGGTTTTAATGCCTGGTGCAATGAGGCTTGTGTCCATATCGATCCTAAAGAAATGTTTTTATTAAAGCTGAAATATGGTTGACAAAGTGAGATGCTTTGCTTATATTGATATTGTAAGCAAAGGAGACTGCGATGAAAATACGTGTTAATTATGTTGGCAACTTTTACAATGGACGCGAAGGTGAAGTCCTTCGATCTACTTGGGTTGGCGATACTGAAGTGTTTTGGGTAGCTGTTTCTACAACAGCAGGCGGCACAGTTGAATTTGCATTGCGCGAAGAACATTTGGTGCGGCTCGATGATTAAACTGTACATTGACGACACACGCACTGCGCCCGAAGGTTGGCATCAATGCTGGAACATTAATGAGGCACATGACTTCATCGAAGAAAATGCTGCTGATATTAGTCACATTGATTTTGACTATTACTTGAGCGAAGATATGCCCGAGCGTACAAGCGCATTGCTTATCCGATACTTACTCGATATGAAGCGTGATGGTATTGATGTATTCCACCAACCAATTGGAAACTACACCTTTCACAGCTCAGATGAAGACATGAACGTTAAAATGCGTGAATTGGTTGCAGAACGTGCATTCGGAATCAAGCCTGCAAAGTTGTTTTTGGACGAATTGATCGAGACGCCAAGTCGTTTGCAGCGTATGCTGAAAAGTAAAGGCCGCCGCTAATTAGCTGTTGACAAGCGAGACATCTTGCTGTAATGTATAACAGTAAGCAAAGGAGATACACATGTTGAGTTCAAGCGCTATTTGGCAAGAGTATTGCAAGGTCAGCAAGCAAGCTGGCGGTGCAACCACAGTTGAAACGATGATCCAGATCACAGCTACTCGCTTGGGCATTACCACTACCGAAGTTTACGTAACCCTACCTATTTCATAATTGGAGAGACACAATGACTACGACTTTTATTATCCTCGCTATGCCTGTTATCGCAATCGTTGCAGGTATGTGGTTCGGCCGCAATGCGCCGCACCGTCCTGAATACAACGTAATTGGGTAACAGCAATGAGCATCTACACAGTAACAATCGAGTGTTGGCCACACAGTACAGGTCGTGGCAACACTGTTGATCAAAAGCAAGCTGGTTTGCGATCACAAGATTACGAGGTTTGTGCAGACAGTATTAAAGAAGCTATGCAGGTTGCTGACGCGATTTGCGTAGGATTGACACAGAATCCAGTTGTATGGCAAACGCCAATCACTAGCATTGTGTTAAAAGAAATACATCAATCAAGGCCACAGATCGCTCGGCCTCTAAAAGAGCGCGGAGAATGTTACATGGAGAAGTCATCATAACTATTAGTGTATGGGTAGTTGCCATTGTCATCCAAGGCATTCTAGTAACTGAAGTCGGTCCGTTCGCGTGGCAAGGTTCATGTCGGGGACAAATGAAATCAATTGTAGCCGACATCGAGACAAGCTTCAACACGACTCCAAGTTATGATGGAACCAAATGGGGCCTAACTGATACTGTAGTGTGGGAAGACTACGAAATCGATTGTGTACAAAGACAAGTTGAAGTCAACCAAGAAGTTAAGGATTGAGATAACTCTTTGACTTTATTGGCTTTTTCTGCTATTATGTTATACAAGACTAATATAACAGGAGCAGAACATGAGACCACTATCAGATACAGAAGTAAACCGCCTCAAGCAAATTGTAGGCGAAGGCGTCCAGGTAATGGACGAAGTAACAACACTTAACGAAGGCTTGAATGACACCGTTAAGGCTATTGCAGAAGAACTTGACCTTAAGCCTGCAATGCTTAAAAAAGCAATCCGTACAGCCTACAAAGCTGAATTCAGCAAGGCACGTGAAGACTTTGACGAACTTGAAGAGATCCTCAAAGTAACAGGACGCGACTTTTAATGACTGCACCTGAACCGACTAAGGTTACTGACCGACTAGGCCAAGAAATTCTAGTCGGTTCAATTGTGGCCGCGCCGCATACTAAAAGCTATATGTTTATCGGACGTGTGGAATCTATTTCACCAAAAACAGTGAAATTGCAACCACTTGATGGAACAGCTAGTAGTTCTCATCCGCCGTATAAATATCATAACCAAGTCATTGTGATTGACGCAATTGACGAGACATTTTTGTTTATGCTTGGTCGTGGATTATAACCGTGGCGACATAGTTGCATTACGCAGTGGTGCTTATGGCCTTGATGGCGATGACGGAAATCGCCGCTTTGTGCGAATTATAGATCCAATCAAGCCTATATACGACGACAATAAAAATCAGAGTTGGATCGTTACCGGACCAAATTCTAAAGCATTAAGGATTGTTAAATCCTGTAATCTTGCGCCGCTTACCCAAGCAGAGCAGCATGATTATGTCTTGGCTATACTAGAGGATAGACAAGGAATGTTAATATCGAAAGACCTCTAAATATATGTATGTTGACGCAATGCACGACAGAGATCGTGACACTATTCACGTTGTAGAACGTGACAAGAATGGTAAACGCCAGTTTATCCAATATCCCCCAAAATACTTGTTTTACTTTCCGGACGCTAAAGGAAAGTTCAAGAGCATTTATGGCGATAACTTAAACCGTTTCCAAACCTCAAGCGGCAAAGCTTTTCAAAAAGAAAAGAAAACAATGAGCCATCATCAGCTGTTTGAAAGCGACTGTAATGTCGTTTTTAGATGTCTTGCTGACGAATATGCTAACAAAGAAACGCCCAAGCTTAATGTTGCGTTTTTTGACATCGAGGTCGACTTCAACAAAGACTTAGGCTTTGCGCCTTCGAGTGATCCGTTCAACGCACTTACAGCGGTAGCGGTACATTTGGCATGGCTAGACAAAACTATATGTTTGGTAATTAAGCCCAAAAAGATGTCACAAGAGGAAGCAGAGGAAATCGTAGCGAAATTCGACGACACTTACCTAATGGAAAGTGAAGAAGAATTGCTGCACATGTTCCTAGACCTTATTGACGATGCTGACATTTTGTCAGGATGGAATAGTGAGGGCTTTGATATTCCATATACTACAAACAGGATTGCGAGGGTCATAGGACGCGATTACACGCGCAAGCTTTGTTTATGGCAGCAGTACCCTAAAAAACGCAAGTACGAGTCGTACGGAAGCACAGCCGAAACATACGACTTAGTTGGAAGAATACACCTTGACTACATGCAATTGTACAAAAAATACACTTACCATGAAATGCACAGTTACAGCTTGGATGCAATTGCTGAAGAAGAACTAGACGAACGAAAGCTTGAGTACGAAGGCACACTTGACCAATTGTACAACAATGACTTTGAAAAGTTTATTGCATACAACATTCAAGACACGGAACTGTTGCGCAAGCTAGATGACAAGTTGCAGTTTATTGACTTGAGCAACGTGTTGGCACACGAAAACGGTGTACTATTGCCGACTACTATGGGCGCAGTTGCACAAACTGACCAAGCTATTATTAACGAAGCACATGAACGAGGATTGATTGTTCCTGACAAGCAGAGAGGTGGGCCTCCACAGTTTGCGGCAGCTGGTGCATATGTTGCAGTACCAAAACACGGGATGCACCATTGGATTGGCAGTATGGACTTGAACTCACTGTATCCAAGTATATTACGTTCTTGTAACATGAGTCCAGAAAACATCGTAGCACAAATCAGACACACAATCACACTTCCAGGTATTATGGATGTCGTGCGAAAATGCAAAGGCTTTGATGCCAAGGTGCGTGATCCTGACAATATGTATGACGTCATAGAGTTTATGAAGACGTTGAAAGGCGATAGTCCTGTTGCAAGATATTGGGACGGCCGCTTTGCTACTGCCGAGTATGAATTGGTTATGGCTAAGGATCGCGAAGTTGAATTGACGATTGACTTTGAGGATGGTAACAGCTTTACAGCAAGTGGTGCCGAGATATATCAAATGATATTTGAAGGCGGCAACAGTTGGGCACTCAGTGCGAATGGCACAGTGTTTACGTTTGAAAAGAAGGGTGTGATTCCTGGATTGCTAGAGCGTTGGTATGCTGAACGTAAGGTGCTTCAAGGCAAAGCAAAAGACCTCAGAGCAGATCCTGACAAACGTGAAGAGTTTGACTTTTGGGACAAGCGACAGCTAGTGAAAAAGATTAACTTGAACTCACTGTATGGTGCGCTGCTTAATCCGGGCAGTCGCTTTTTTGATCAACGTCTTGGACAGAGCACAACATTGACTGGACGCTGCATTGCACGACATATGGCAGCAGGCGCAAATGAAGCTATTGACGGTACGTATGATTACAGAGGCAAGGCTATCATTTATGGTGATACAGACTCTGTTTACTTTTCAGCCTATCCAATATTAAAAGCACAAATTGAAGATGGTACTTTGAATTGGGACAAGGATTCAATTGTTGAATTCTATGACGCTGTTGCTGCTCAAGTTGACAGCACCTTTCCAAAATACATGCGTGAAGGACATAACTGTCCGCAAAGCTACGGAGAGATTATTGCAGCGGGTCGAGAGATTGTTGCAGAGAGCGGCATCTTTATCACTAAAAAGCGTTACGGTATGTTGGTGTTTGATGACGAAGGCAACCGTGTTGACATAGACGGAAAGCGTGGCAAGATCAAAGTTATGGGTCTTGAAATTAAGCGCAGTGACACACCAGCATACATGCAAGACTTCTTGAAAGAGATCTTGCAAATGGCGCTGGAAGGACAAGGCGAGAAAGCAGTGTTGTCTCGCATTAAAGAATTCCGTAAGGTATTTAGAGCAATGTCGCCGTGGGAGAAAGGCACACCCAAGCGTGTTAATAACTTGACTGGATTGACTGCAATTTGGAACAAGACAGGCAAATGTCGTGTAGGACACGCTATGGCAGCAATCAACTACAATAGACTGCGCGAGATGAATGCTGACAAATACAGCATTGAAATCTCGGATGGTATGAAAACTATTGTGTGCAAGACAAAAGACAATCCGTTGAGAATCAAGAGTATTGGCATTCCGACAGATGAAAAACGTATTCCAGAATGGTACAAAGAGCTACCGTTCGACGAGGACGAAATGGAACATTCCATCGTAACGAAAAAGATTGAAAACTTGCTTGGTACACTGGACTGGGATCTAAAAAGTGCAGAAGCACAAACAACATATGACGACTTATTCGAGTTCTAAAAAAAGTGTTATATTTCAATAGGTTAGCAACCAAAAAGGTTGCAAATTAACCAACAATATGCTACAATAATCTTAACAGGAGAAACAACAATGGAGACAAAATCCGTCTTACTAGATGTGCTAAAGCACACAGCAGGCCTCGGTATCATCGAGCAAGTAAAAATTACTGGCACAGGCAGCAATACGCGCCTTGATGCTATGGACCCAAATAGAACAGTTATTCTTTCCGCAACAATGCATAAAGCAGTTGCAGAGTTTGAAGGCGAGTTTGGTATTGGTAACTTGGCTGCACTAAGCAGCCTTTCAAAGCTTTCAGACTATAGCGCTGAACACGGTACAGTTGCATTGGTACGCGAAGAGCGTAGCGGTGAAGTAGTGCCAACAACAATCTTGTTTAAGAACGCAAACGGATCCAAGGACGAGTATCGCGTTATGAGCAAGGACATGGTTGACAAGGCTATGACAATTGGTAAGTTTAAAGGCGCAGACTGGCGCGTTACTGTTCAGCCTAGTGCTGCAAAAGTATCGCAACTAGGCGAAGTTGCAAGCATCTATTCAGGTGTTGAACCAACCTTTAACGTAAAGACAGATGATGGCAATTTGATTTTTGAAGTTGGTAGCACTGAGGGTGGCATTGTAGGACGACGTACATTTGCTGAAAACGTAGAAGGTACGTTGGATTCAACATGGAGTTGGAACTTGGACGTATTCTTGAAGATTGTGCGCCTCGGTATGTCCGGCACTTGCGTTATTCAATTCTCGGATCAAGGTGTATGTCAGATTGACGTAGACAGTGGTATCGGTGTGTACAGCTATATTTTGCCGGCGATTAGCCGCTAACAGGAGAAACAACAATGCCTAAAAAATCAAATAACCCAGCACAAGCAGAAAAATTAAACGCACTAATTGCAACACTTGAAGAAGACTTAAAGCAAAAAAAGCAATTGGCTGCTGACACACTAGCGCAAGGCCAAGAAATCTTTGCGCAGAGAGCACAGCGTCCTCTGCCAGACACCCCGCGCAACAAGGGCAGACCTGACAGAAAACCCAAGCGAACTGAAGTGGCAGAGGCAGAGGCAGAGGCAGAAGAAGCTGATACACGAGTTGCAATGCATCCTTCGATGCCCGATCTAAATGGAAAGATGCAGGCATACAAAAAAGCTATCGCACAAACAGAAGCACAACTCGAAAGTCTCAAGAAGCAAGCTGCCCAACTCGACAAGGACACCGATGACTAAAAATTTAACTGAATCGAATAAAGACTATGCAGTGTTCTTACCTAGTATCTCTGGATTCTATCAGAAATATATTAGTGACGAACTAAACAATGACGGTAAAGGTATGCCTAAAAGTCGTATACCTGCAGGATTTGAAAAGGGCGTTGAAGGTTGCAACTTTCTTTCCAACGACGCTTATTACAGTTATAAGTGGGGATTGTATAGTGCAGGCCACGCCAAACTAGATACAGCAAAGAGTGATGTTGAAGAAAGCATGGTGCAAGGGCGCGATAGAAGCAAAAGCTTTATCCTTGGTGATAGTGGCGGCTTCCAAGTTGCTAAAGGCATTATCAAGTTTGACTGGCAGAACTTTTATGAGACGCCGAATCAACCCAACTATGTAGGTGACGCGGACCGACTGCGCCAAAGCTTGCAAAACTGGCTTGAGCACACAGCAGATTACAGCATGATCTTGGATGTACCTACATGGGCAGCGCGTGCTCCCGCAGACAAGCGCACTGGCTTAAAAACATTCGACGAGTGTTTGAATGCAACGTTGTACAACAATGACTTCTTTGTAAAGAACAGACAAGGCAAGACCAAGTATCTCAACGTGCTGCAAGGTAGCAACCAACATGAAGCAGATGCTTGGTATGAAGCTGTTAAACACTTTCCGTTTGAAGGTTGGGCAATGGGTGACGCAAACATGGGCAACATGCGCATGATGTTAACACGCTTGATCAAACTGCGCGACGACAAACTGCTCGAAAAGGGCGAACGTGATTTAATTCACGTGCTTGGTACAGGCAAGTTGGAATGGGCTGTTATGCTTACTGCAATTAAACGTCAAGTCAAGCAGCACATCAACAGTGACTTTGAACTGACATTTGACTGTGCATCGCCGTTCTTGGCAACAGCGTATGGACAAGTTTACACACAGCATGTTCACAAGCCAAAGCGCTTTTCATACATCATGGACAAAGCAGTAGACGACAAACGTCTTGCTGGTAGCAAGCTAGAGTTTCCTTGGCATTCGCCTATTGGCGACAGACTAACAATGGGCGACTTGTGCTATTATGCACCGGGCGACTTAAACAAGTTAGGCAAGGAAGGGCGCACAAGCTGGGACAGCTTTTCATACTTCTTGATGATGGCGCACAACGTTTACCAACACATCGAAAGTGTGCAACGTGCAAACTTGCTTAGTGACACGTCATATATCACACGCGATGTCGATATGTTAGATTGGCGTAGTCCAACTAAAGGCCAAGGCAGCATGGAAATAGATGAATGGACACCACGTAACTTGGTGTACTTTAACACATTTATTGATGAACTGTTTAAAACTGAAACGCCGATGCAGTACATTAATGATAACTCTGCGTTCTTAAGCGACTTGAGCAGAGGCAGTGTGCGCAAGGCATCTAACACAGTATATGGTAGTCTCTTTGATGAGTCCGAAGCTGTTAGTGATGCTGGCAGTGAACACGAGTTTGATGAAGACGAAGCATTTGAGATATTGAACAACCTTGACAAATAAGAAACTATATAGAGTCGGATTTACCTGTAGTACGTTTGATCTACTTCATGTTGGTCATATTGCTATGCTGCGAGAAGCAGCAGGCATATGTGAAAAACTTATTGTAGGTTTGCAGGTAGATCCCAGTGTTGACCGTAGTGACAAAAACTGTCCTGTCCAATCCCTTGTTGAGCGCTACGGTCAACTCAACGCCGTCAAATTTGTTGACGAAATTGTGCCATATCAATCTGAGCGTGATTTGGAAGATATCCTCAGCATGTTTCAGATTGATGTGCGCATACTTGGCGAAGAATACAAAGACAAGGAATTTACCGGTAAGGAAATATGCGAACGACGCGGCATACAACTTTACTTTAACCGGCGCGATCACCGCTTCTCGAGCTCGGAGTTACGAGACAGAGTAGCCATACAAGAGCTTGACAAACTTGTATAGTCGTGCTATAATATTGTTATATTTCAACAACTTAGCAGAATAATATGAAACGCACTTACGGCGACACTATAAGTACCTCCGCAGCTTGCTTTGTGGGCAACGAGGTAGAGAAAACACCGATGTACGGAGAGCCGACATTGTTTGTAACTGGACTGCAACCAATTGAAGATATTCAAACATGGATTGACATTCATGGTATGCAACATATCTTCTTTGGTGCAAATCACAGCTTTAATCCTGCACTCAGTTTCGAATGGAACGAGTGGGACACAATGATAACACATTTTCTCGACGCAGGATATTGGTGTTCATTGGACATTCCAATGAACGTAATAACCGAATTCCACGATACAGGGCTATGCAGCAATAACAAGTTTATCCCTCAAATTCGTGTGCCTTTACCCTACATTGAACTTTGGAACTACAACACAATGATCAAGCTTGATGACATCGGCTATGATCAAACTAATCCAGGTGTGTGGTGCCATGCATTGCACGACTTAAAGGATCGAGACAAATTTACGTCTTGGGACAAATACACAAACGACACGCTAATTAAGGACAACAACAATGGTTAAAAAGATCCGCGTTGTAGAGGAACAAAGCTCTGCAGAAGAAATGGACAAAGACGACTTCCAGAAAAAGCTACTTGAGTATCTACATCAGATTGATTGGAAGCTTTGGGAATTGCTAAAGATTGAACAGGCACGTAACGGTGACGTCACGTTACAAGACGCGCCGGTTGCAGAAACAAAAAAGAAATCGACATTTAAGTCGATCCGCGTTGACGAGGAATAACATGAAACTAGAAAAAACAATGGTATGGGTTACTTTTCAAAAAGAAGGTATCCACCGCTATCCAGCTGCACTTACTGACCCTGCACTAGCAACAGATGACTATTACGACGTCAGCTTCTTAGGGCATCCCCACAGACACATCTTTCACTTCAAAGTGGCTATTGAAGTATTTCACGACGACCGTGATATTGAGTTTATTCAGTTTAAGCGCTGGATGGAAGAACTTTACGGCACAAAGCAATTAGACCTCGACTACAAAAGCTGCGAGATGATTGCTGACGAACTTGCACACACTATTAACCTAGCCTACAGCGGCCGCGACATTGAAATCACAGTGAGTGAAGACAACGAAAATGGCGCGACTTTAACATTTACTGACACACAAGGACAATAACAATGACTGTTAGTTTAAACGATATCAAATTCGATCTTCTCAAAATCATCGAGCCGTGGGACGGCTTGTTGAGTGAGGGCAAGCCAGCGCCTGTGCGCAGGTTATTTGTAACCTACTTGAACGATATGCAAAAGGATCGCTCCATTGCGGACTTTTCTATCGACACAAGCAACAGGGAGAATGCTGTTACATTTGATATCAATATCAGAATGGCAATGGGACGCAGCCCTAAAAAGCTAAAGATCCATGTTGGCACCTACCAACATCCTTGGTGTAATGGTTAAGGAGAACTAATGACAATTTATATAGTTGATATCGAACCAGTTGAAACTCGATATACAAAACAGTGGCGTGAGCATTTGCCTCAACAGCTCAAGCAGCATACAAATCAACCAGTTGTATCTGTTAGCGGACCCGATCAGTTGCAAACAACAACGCCGGGTGCATTTCTAAACTTTGCAGGAACTAACAGCTATAAAAGCGATCAGTTGCAGCAGATTGCTGAAATGTTTGAGCAAAACAAAATACAAGACGGTGACTACTTTCTTTACACTGATGCTTGGAACCCAACTGTTATTCAACTACGCTATATGGCGGAATTGTTAGGTGTGAAGATTAACATCGGAGGGTTATGGCATGCTGGTAGCTATGACCCTCAAGACTTCTTAGGCAGACTGATTGGTGACGCGCCTTGGGTGCGCAGTGCAGAGCATTCTATGTTTTCGTGCTACGATCAAAACTACTTTGCAACAGACTTTCACATTGATATGTTTGCTGAAGGTGTTTGTGACTGGACAAGAGACGATGAGCCGTTCTCTACAACAGACACAGTTGAGCGCGTGGGATGGCCGATGGAATACTTAGAGACAGCGTTGGAATCTTATCGAGGACGCAGCAAGACTGACACAATCCTTTTCCCACACAGATTGAGTTCAGAAAAGCAATTGGACATATTTAAGGACTTGGCAGCAGAAATGCCCGAGTACGAATGGATAGTGTGTCAAGATCAACAGCTTTCAAAAGACCAATACCACGAATTACTTGCGCGTAGCAAGATGGTGTTTTCTGCAAACTTGCAAGAGACATTAGGCATTAGCTGGTACGAAGGCGCACTGGTTGGTGCACTTCCGCTTGTACCAGACAGGTTAAGCTATACTGAAATGGCTGACCAAGATTTTAAGTATCCATCTATGTGGACGCTTAATTGGGACATGTATCAGGCACATAAGCCGCAACTTGTGCATCGCATTAAAGAGATGATTACAAATTACGACACCTATCTGCCAGTGCTAAATAGACAGACAGAGAAGCTTAATAAAGACTTCTTTAGCGGTGACGCGCTTTATAAAGCGATTGCCGCAACGGACATCCCCGTCCAAAATAACTCGGAGCAATAAATGAAAACTTCTAAAATTATCCACGATCGTCTTCAAGAGGCAGGCAAGCGTTTCCACTCTAACGACAACATTAGTGAACACATCTACGACGGTGAACTAGATTCGTTACAGAGCGAAGTTGCAGTTGCAATGCAAGCTGTACTAGAAGCACTTGTAATCGACACTGTAAACGATCACAATACAAACGACACAGCTAACCGTGTTGCCAAGATGTTTATTCGTGAAACGTTTGGCGGGCGCTATTCACCTGCGCCTAAAATTACAGCCTTTCCAAATATGGGCTACAAAGGATTGTATACAAGCGGTCCTATTTCAGTTCGTTCAACATGTGCGCACCACTTCCAAAATATTGTCGGTAAGTGTTGGGTTGGCATTGTACCAAACGGCGAAGTGATTGGCTTGAGCAAGTTCAATCGTCTTGTGCATCACATTGCAGAGCGTCCGCAAATTCAAGAAGAAATGACTACTGAAATTGCAAATGCATTGCGTGAACACACCAAGACTGAAAACATTGCAGTTATCTTAAAAGCTGAACACCACTGCATGACGCACAGAGGCGTTAAAGAACACGAAAGCGATATGACCACAGCGGTTATGTTGGGTGCATTTGGTACAGATCCTGCACTAAAGAAGGAATTCTATGACATCTGTTTCTCTATGAAGGGACATGGTTAATGACATCAATCAACCCAGCTACAATAGCAACCGGCACTTCTAACACTTATGATCCAAATCTGTATAACACATATGTCGACACAACAGGTGGCAATAGCACAATAACAACAGGTGGCCTCTCTTGGGTGCCAATGTATTCGGAAGATATTGAAAAGCTAACCTCTCGATTAGATCGATTGGAAAAGCTGGTCAACATGCCTGTGCGTGATGCAGCACTTGAAAAGAAATACGATTGGTTGAAAGAAACTGGTGACACAGTTGATGCAGAAATGGCTACTGCAATCCAAACCGTGCTGTCTGCTATTATAGAGATTGGCAACAAATACAACAAAGCGTTGCAAGATGCAGAGATGTTAGACAAGCTAGATAAGAACAACGAATGACAGCAACCCTAACAACAGTGGCTGGTCCGATGTATGCTGGCAAGACCAGCTACATCCTACAAAAGATACTTTGGCACAATCATTGCAATGAAAAAGTGCTAGTAATCAAACCCGGCATTGACAATCGATACAGCCAAGACCATATCGAAACACACAATCGACTCAAGTTTCCGTGCATAACAATGACAACGTGGACAGATGTACTTGACAAATACAACTTAATGCCATATAATTATCACACAGTGTTTATTGATGAAGTACAATTTATGGACACCGAAACGACTCTTGCTGTGGTGCATGACATGCTAACGAATGGCGTAAATGTAGTTGCAGCAGGATTAGACCAAGACAGTAGAGGGCAGCCATTTGAAACAACTGCAATGTTGTTAGCGCTAAGTGATAAGGTTGATAAGATACAAGCAATTTGCACGTCATGCGGGCAAGTTGCAACAAAAACGCAACGTAGCGAAGCAACGGGAGATAGAGTTGCTGTTGGTAGTATAGGAATGTACGAACCTCGCTGCCTAAACCATTGGGAACCTAAGTAATGGAAAACGAACAATTTTTTAGCCAAAAGTTCTGGCAGTATGTAGCAGCACAATGTATTGTAGGCGTGTTCCTACTTGTCATTGCAGTTGTTACCAGTCTTGTTGTTACAGGCAAGATGGAAACAATGATCACACTTGTTGAATCGGCAATCACAGTGCTAGAACGAGTTGAAAGCACAATTGAAACAGTGGCTGGTGTTGATGCTGGTCAAATAAGCGAAAAAGCCGGCGTGTTGAGCAACAGTGCAACTGAAATTGGTGCAGGACTTGGTGACGGCGGCGCAGAAACAGTTAACCGCATCCGTGACGCACTGCAAGGATTAAAAACAGATGAATGATGACAACTTTGCCCAACACAAACTTGTGTATGTGCCGCACCCTGCGCTAGACACTCCGTCAGCACCATTTGAGTTTGACGACGTCGAATACCGCAAGGCGCTTGGCAAGCACATGATTGAACTGATGCACAATCATCGAGGCGTCGGGCTTGCTGCAAATCAAATCAACCTCAATGCAGCTTGTTTTGCTATGCTGTTGGGCGCAGATGATGTGTTCATGATCAATCCGCAAGTGCACGAAGTTAGCAACACAAAGGTATTGATGAGTGAAGGCTGCTTGAGCGATCCTGGTATGTTCCTCAAAGTCAAACGTCCTGATGCAATTCGTGCTAGCTGGGAAAATGAAGAAGGTGAACGACATCACTTAGAGCTTGAAGGCTTAGATGCCCGCGTGTTCTTGCATGAGTTTGATCACTTGCAAGGAATTCTCTTTACAGATCGCGTCGGCGGCACTAAACTAAAAATGGCACGAAAGAAGCAACAAGGCGAACTAATTCGTCACTTAGGTGCTCTTTCGCGCACACATTAAGGAAAACATATGTTCGGAACAAACGAAATTGTCGGCAAAAAATACTTCAAGGATGCCGACCTTGACCAAATGATGGTAACGTCAATGTTTATGACGCTGCAAGGGGAAGGTCCTTATCGCGGTGAACCTGCGTTCTTTATCCGTCTAGCAAAGTGCAACTTGGATT